>Ga0182021_10000668_pt1 | contig 37703 bp, 31 predicted proteins | sample 612E3MmetaG_FD_120493 | JGI IMG/M metagenome (GOLD analysis project Ga0182021, IMG submission 120493) | Permafrost microbial communities from Stordalen Mire, Sweden - 612E3M metaG (Illumina Assembly) | ecosystem: Environmental > Terrestrial > Soil > Wetlands > Permafrost | place: Sweden...
GATTTCATCTTGGGACGGGCAAAGGAAATTATTCAGGAAAAAGTATACGCATGAAAGTAACAGTCGATAAATCTTCCGGATTCTGCTGGGGAGTTGTACGAACTGTGGATATTGCCGAGAAAGAACTTGCAACCGGTGAAAAGCTTTATTCATTGGGCGATATCATTCACAATCCCGTGGAGATTGAACGGTTGCGGTCTGAAGGGCTGGAGACAATTACGCACGCCGATTTGCCAAAGCTCAAGGGAGCAAAGATATTGATTCGTGCGCATGGTGAGCCTCCAGAGACGTATAAACGTGCGCAAGAACTTGGCATAACTTTCATTGATGCGACATGTCCGGTGGTTGGCAAAGTACAGGAACGGATTCGACGGTTCTATGATGACGGATTTCAGGTAGTCATTTTCGGCAAGATAGAACATGCAGAAGTTATCGGTCTCGTAGGACAGACCAACGGGGAAGCAATAGTCATAAAATCGCTGGATGAAATTGATAAAGTGAAGATGGATCGGAAAACTGTTTTGTTTTCTCAAACAACGATGGACAAACCGACGTTCTATTCCATCAAAGAAGAATTATCGAAAAAGATAAAAGAGTTGGTTGTCGGTTCTATAGAAGAGCTTGCGACAGAATTTCTTGCAAAAGATACTATTTGCGGTCAGGTATTTGGGCGAGAAAAGAAAATTCGGGAATTTGCAGCAGAGAACGACCTTGTCATTTTCGTTGCAGGCAGACATAGTTCAAATGGTAAGGTGTTATATGAAATTGTGAAGTCAGTAAATTCCCGTCTTCAATTCATCGAAGATGTTCAGGAACTGCAGCCTGAATGGTTTGAGGGGATTGAAACCGTCGGTATCACCGGCGCAACATCAACTCCGCAATGGTTGATGGAGAAGGTAAAAGAAAAAATTGAAACGATGAAGAACATACTCAATTCAGAAAACCATACACAGCCATCTTTAAATAACGAACTCATCACACACTAAATAAACGCCGCAGTACGTACATCGACGATGTGAAATGGCTGGCATCGAAGAAAGCGTCACTCGGTTATTCTCGCCAACGCGGGAAGCAGTTTTTGGAGGTTGCATGTCAGATACAAAAAATTCCGCAGAAAAGTTCGAGGAAAGCGGGTATTCAGAAGAAGAATACAAACAACTTGAGCAGCTGTATTCCGGCACCATGGGCAAAATCAATGCCGGTGAAATCGTTAAAGGGCGCGTTGTTCACATTGGCGATTCCAACGTTGCAGTTGATATTGGTTTCAAATCGGAAGGCAATGTGCCGGTAAGTGAGTTCCCGAAAATTAAAGAACTCAAAATCGGTGATGAAATTGAAGTGTTTCTTGAAAGCATTGAAGATAAAGATGGCCAGCTTGTCTTGTCACGCAAGCGTGCTGATTTCATGCGTATCTGGGAGCGCGTCGTCAAATCATTTGAAACAGGAGAAGTGCTGAAGGGCAGATGCGTTCGCAGGACAAAAGGCGGTATTGTTGTCGATCTCATGGGATTAGATGCCTTTTTACCGGGTTCGCAAATCGATGTCCGGCCTGTGCGTGATTTTGATGCATTCATCGGACGCGAAATGGATTTCCGCGTCGTGAAAGTAAATCATCCGTCAGAAAATGTTGTGGTCAGTCATAAAATATTGGTTGAGGAAGAACTTGCCAGTCAGCGTAAAATTATTTTAGACAGTCTTGAAAAGGGTCAGATCCTCGAAGGTCATGTGAAGGCGATCACCGATTTCGGTGTGTTCGTCGATCTTGGAGGTGTTGACGGCTTGGTGCATATTACGGATCTTTCGTGGGGCAGAGTCAGCCATCCATCAGAGATTGTAAAACTTGATGCAACGGTTAATATTGTCGTTCTCGATTTTGATGCTGAGAAAAAGCGCATATCACTTGGGATGAAACAGCTGCAGCCGCACCCGTGGGATAATATTGATCAGAAGTACCCTGTTGGTACAAAAATCAACGGTAAAATCGTCTCTCTGACGGATTACGGTGCATTTGTTGAAATTGAGAAAGGCATCGAAGGCCTCATTCACATTTCAGAAATGAGCTGGACGCAGCACATCAAGCATCCATCGCAAGTTGTGTCTATGGGACAAATGGTGGACGCAATTATTCTCTCATTGGATAAAGAGGGAAAGAAAATATCGCTGGGCATGAAACAGCTCGAACCGGATCCATGGACAACGCTGATGCAGAAATATCCCATTGGTTCTAAGCATATGGGCACCGTTCGCAATCTAACCAACTTCGGTGTCTTCGTTGAACTCGAAGAAGGTGTTGACGGTCTTGTGCATATTTCTGATTTGTCATGGACGAAGAAAATTCGTCACCCGGGTGAAGTAGTGAAAAAAGGCGACCAGCTCGAAGTGATCGTGCTTTCTGTGGACATCGATCAACGACGTATTTCTCTTGGACATAAACAAGTTAATGATAATCCGTGGGAAGCCTTCGAGTCGCAGTACAAAGTTGGAACAGATGTCGATGGTAAGATTGTCCGCATTATCGAAAAAGGTGTTATTGTAGAAATGCCTCTCGGTGTTGACGGCTTCGTGCCACTGTCTCAACTTTCCCATACTCCGGTAAAAAATATTGCTGAATCCTTCAAAGTCGGCGACGATATTCCCTTAAAAGTCATTGAGTTCGATAAAGAAAGCAAAAAGATTGTTCTTTCCGCGCTTGAGTATCTTCGCGGCAAGGAGCAGAAGCTTGTGGATGATTACGTAGCCAGTCATAAGCTGACACCGATGACGATGAAAGATGTCGTCTCAACTCCTGCTGTGGTAGAGAAAGTGCCGGATGATCTGTTTTCAGAAAGTAAGGATGAGTCTACTCCACAAGGTTCAAACTAACACGTAGAGCATACGAGAAAAGAGTTGTCTGCACCGAGAAGTCGGGGCGGGCTGCTCTTTTTCTTTATGAAGCGCATTGCATTACATACTCTCGGCTGCAAGCTCAACTATGCAGAAACTGCTGCCATCGGAAAACAATTCACCGGCAACGGATATACAGTTGTCGGGATCGATGACAGCGCGGATGCAGTTGTGATCAATTCCTGCAGTGTCACCTCTTCCGCCGACCGCGAATGCCGTCAATTGGTCCGTCGTGCGTTGCGCCATTCTCCCAATGCATTTGTTGCTGTTGTCGGATGTTATGCACAACTTCAGGCTGAACAACTTGCCGCAATCCAAGGAGTAGATTTAGTCCTGGGAACAAAAGATAAATTCTCTCTCTTCAATTTAATTGATAACAGTAAAAAGAAAACACACGCTGACATTTTGGTTTCTTGTATTGGCGAAACCATGCAGTTTGAATCAGCATCATCAGCCGGTTATGAGGAACGGACACGAGCATTTTTGAAAGTGCAAGACGGCTGCGATTATTCCTGTACCTATTGTACTATTCCGCTGGCACGTGGAAAAAGCAGAAGTGCTGCAGCGTTGGACATTGTCCAGCAAGCACGAGAAGCGGTCGAGTACGGATATAAAGAAGTTGTCCTGACCGGTGTCAATGTGGGAGATTATGGCAGAAACGATGGCACAAATCTTTTAACGCTTCTCAAACCACTTGTCCATGTCGACGGGTTGATCCGCATTCGCATCAGCTCTATAGAACCAAACTTATTGACGGATGAATTGCTTGATTTCTGGTTTGCCGAAAATAAACTTTGCAACCACTGGCATATTCCATTGCAATCGGGGTCCGATACAATTCTCCGCGCAATGCGAAGAAGATATTTAACAGAAGTGTATACAGATCGCGTGGAACGAATCATATCTCATATACCATCTGCAGGTATTGGCACCGATATCATTGTAGGATTTCCTGGAGAGAGCAACGAGTTATTTGAAGAAACATACAGCTATCTTTTTCACCTTCCTGTTACTTATTTCCATGTGTTTAGTTATTCCGAAAGGCCAAATACTCCGGCATCAGATCTTGCCAAGAAAATAGAACCGCACATTAAGGCAGAGCGGAGCAAAAGATTGCATGTACTCAGCGACCAAAAACGATGTGATTTTTATCATAGGTTTATCGGAAAAACAATTCCTGTCCTTTTTGAATCTCATCATGCGGGCGGAATAGTCTCAGGATTGACAGAAGAATATATGCGAGTTGATGTGAAATCGGATTCACGTATAACAAATGAAATTCTTAATGTGACCATTCAAGAAGCGCACACGGATACATGTATCGGAATACTAGCGGAACCGAATTTAAATTCTACAATTCGAATTGCAATCTAACTGGAGAATTCGTATGAGACGATCCCTTTTCACAACGGTACTCTTCTTTTGCCTGATACAGCAGTTGTTTGGGCAAACGCGCCCACTATCAGGAATGATTGTCAAAGACAATCAGAGTGAAATAAGAACATCAATTAACTTAGATTATTCAAGTTCATCAGAATCTAAGAAATCTGTTGTGCTTGCAGTTGTAGCATCGCTCATTCTTCCGGGCATGGGCGAATTGTATGCTGGATCATTTGAATCAGGGAAGTATCATCTCATCGCAGAAGGCGGGTTATGGCTTGCCTACAGCGGATTTCGCATGCATGCAAACTGGCTCCAGCAAGACGCTCAATCATTTGCAAATCAGCATGCGGGTGCCAACTTCGACAACAAGGACGATCAATATTCTGTGAACATCGGGAATTTCAACTCAACTGACGAATACAACCAAGTGAAGTTGAGAAACCGCGAGAACGATCTTGTTTATACAGCAGAACAATTTTCATGGCAGTGGGATTCAGATGCCAACCGGACACAGTTTAAAGATTTACGAATTCGCAGTGGTGAAATAAAAAACAACGCAAAATTTATTATTGCCGCAGTTGTAGTAAATCATCTTTTCTCGGCTTTCTCTGCTGGAAGAAAAGCTGCTGCATACAACAAGACTTTGTCGGTGTTGGAAAATATTGAAATACAAACATATGCTTTGAACAGCGGCACGCATATCGACGGCATTGGTCTTAGTATCTCGACAAAATTTTAACGAAGCGTATGCCAAACATCCGGCTCATACTTGAGTATGACGGAACAGACTATGTTGGCTGGCAATTTCAAATAAATGGACGGTCTGTTCAAGAAGAAATTGAAAAAGCGCTCAAACAAATACTTCAATCGGATATCCGGATTACAGGAGGCGGCAGAACTGATGCCGGCGTGCATGCGCGCGGTCAGGTGGCAAGTTTCAGTATAGAACGCACCGTTGAAATTAATAAACTTGCAAAGAGTATAAACGCTGTCCTGCCATACAGCATCATCGTTCAGGAAGCGATGGAAGTTCCGAGTGATTTCAATGCAAGGCATGATGCTAAAAGCAGACGTTATTCTTATTTCATCAGTCAAAAGCCGACGGCAATACAGCGTGCGTACTGCTGGCAGGTATTCCAGAAATTAGATTTTGCGTTGATGCAGCAATGCGCACAGCACATCATCGGTGAACATGGCTTTCGTTCATTTTGTAAAGTAGAAACTGATGCGCATCAGCATCGCTGCACAGTGCATTTCGCCGAGTGGAAGAAAAAAGACGGGCTGTTCGTATTTGAAATTACTGCAAATCGTTTTTTACATGGAATGGTTCGAGCATTAGTCGGAACAATGGTGAACGTGGGCCGAAGCCATACAAAATTAGAAGATTTTGTCAGTATTCTTGAAGCAAAAGATCGTTCGGTGGCAGGGATGTCTGCTCCGGCTAAGGGATTGTTCCTGGAAGAAATACTGTATTAAATTATCCAACGATGATATCTTTAAAGAAAATAATACGCGATGCACTCATTAAAGGAGGGTTGCTCCAAACTACACTTTCGGAAGACGAATTAAAGCAAGTAATCGATGCGAGTTCTTTAAGCGGGACAATCGATAAAACGGAACATGAACTCATTAAAAGTGTTCTACAATTTTCAGACATCACTGCAAAAGAAATAATGGTCCCGCGTCTGGATATTGTTGCGCTTGATATTTCCATGCCGCGAGATGTTCTTATTCACAAAGTAATTGAAGAAGGATACTCACGGCTGCCGGTCTATAAAGGAACAATCGATCATATCATCGGTGTCGTCTATAGCAAGGATTTGCTGAGTTTACTGGAACATCGCTCGCTCATCATATTGCAGGATATTATCCGTCCTGCGTACATTATTCCTGAATCAAAAAAAATTAGCGTGCTTCTGCGTGAATTTCAGCAAAAAAAAGTACACATGGGCATTGTTGTCGATGAATATGGCGGGACCGAAGGCATCGTGACGATAGAAGATATTGTTGAGGAAATTGTCGGGGATATACTTGATGAGTACGATGAAATGCGTAAATCGGTTGAACAGGCAAGCGACGGATCGGTCATTGTCGATGCGGCTCTTTCAATTGCAGATTTCAACGTTCAATTCCGGGCGCAATTACCTGAAGCTCCGGATTATGAAACGCTGGCAGGGTATTTGCAAAAAATTACGGGCAAGCTTCCGGAATCCAATGAAGAAATTAAAACTCAAAACTTTACCTTTACCATTCTGACAAAAAGCGCTCGTCGTATTCGGCAGGTCAAAGTAAGTCCTACTCTCAAAATACTTGTCACCGAAGATTGATGATGTTTCCATTACAAGATCTCTTCATCAAAATATGCGGAATTACTAATCTTGGTGATGCGGAAGTGGCATGTACGTTTGGAGCCAATGCCATCGGCTTCATATTCAAAAAAGCAAATGAGAGATACGTTACTCCAGAACGAGCGGCATCCATTATTTCAGATCTACCGGAATATATTTCTAAAATCGGTGTTTTTGAAAACGCCAATCCTCAATATATTCAGAGTATTTTAAAACAGGTGCCGCTCAGCGCTGTACAGCTCCTTGGAAATAATGGACCCGATGACCTCGTGGACTTCGAGGTAAGCGTGATTAAACAATTTCAACTGAAGCAATCGTTCGATGTCGAGGTTATGCGAAATTATTTGGTAGACGGCTTTCTCTTGAAGGATTACAATAATGAAAATGGAAAGCATTTGCCTAAAAAACATCATTGGAATATTGCGGTAAAAGCAAAGGACTATGGGCGGATTATTATTTCTGGAGGACTCAATCCAAATAATATCGAAGATGCAATTCGATTTGTGAATCCGTACGGAGTAGATGTGTGCTCTGGAGTTGAACATAGACCGGGGATACTCGATAAATCACTTCTTCGAACATTTATTTCCAAGGCACGTGATATAAGCATGTACTACGCAGAAGATAAGGAGTATGATTGATAGAGAATTATTCTTATTGCATTAATATTCTTGAATCCTTCCGCAAATGTATTAAAAATCATTGCCGGAATAATATGGGAGACTATCAGGCAGAGGTATGCAGAGAGCATGACATCAGTGCATTGACTTTTCTTTGTCTGGATTATCTTGTAGGAAGTTATACTTGATGCTATCGTACGAGTTTTATAGGTACCAATTTCGTTATCAAGTTATCCACACCACTCGAGGACTGCACTAAAATAATAAAGTATAGTCGATACATGAGTGCACCCGCATAAATGATCTCATGACAAATAATACAGTATTTTTTTAGTAGATCATCTTTCAACTATGATAATACAGCCAAGCAGATTATTCAAAGAAATCATTTCGTTAATTCTTACAGTGAAAATGAAGATCCGGCGCGAACAACAGAAAAATTTCTCTGAACTGTTATGGCTGGTATTCGGTCAACTCGTCACGCTCTTGTTCAGTGTGGTTTCGATAAAGTTTATTACCTCTATTGGACCAAAGGATTACGGCGTATTTATTCTCTTAACAAGCATCACGTCAATTTGTATCGCAATATATTTCGGACCCTACGAACAGGCATATGTACGATTTATTTATGAATATAGTGATACCGAAAATAAAAGGAAATTATTTTTACAAAAATTTCTCTGGGGAATATTGAAGAGTATTACTTATACGGTTGGGATATTTCTTCTTCTCCTGGCTGTTGCAAAGCAGTTATCCTTCCGGAAAGAATATTTATCACTGATAGCACTTGCAGTTATTGTTTTACCGCTCGTAAACCAGCCTCTTACTGGAATGCTCAACGCTTTGCGGCTGCGCCGTGAAGTAGCGATCATTCAAATTGCAGAAAAGGCATTACAAGTATGTATTCTTTTAGTATACGTTTTCTTTTCAATGTTGCACTTTACAGAAGTTTTATGGGCAATAGGAACGACTTTTTTTGGTTTCATGCTTGTGAGGCTTTATATCCTTCGATTGCATTCCGTTCAGTCTTCAACGGAAGGAATTGATGCACATGCTGGTCTTCCTCAGCAGATGAATAAAGAAATTGCTCGCTATATGGGACCATTCGTTATCTGGGGAATATTCAGCGGACTGCAGGGAAATGGAGAACGCTGGATTGTACAATCTGTCTTGTCAACCTCAGATGTCGGACGCTATGGTTTGGCTTTTAGTCTGATCAGCGCAACCGTGATCATGACTTATAATATCTTATCACAATTTTTTACTCCTCTAATCTTTGAATCATTTTCTGCAAAAAATGAAGACGATCATTCCCGTGGCCGAAAAATGATTGCAATCTTCCGTTGGGTAGTTATTCTGACAGTTGTTCTATTTGCTCTCACCTATGGCGTATTTGGGGATAATATTATAAATCTTATCAGCACAAAGGATTATCATGTTGGAGGGTGGTTCTTGTTCACCTTAACGATGGGAATCGGTTTATTTTATATTGCACAAGTTGAAACCATCGTTGGATTGAGCTTACGCCGGTCGAATATCTATCTGATGCCGAAAATTCTAGCATCGATATGTTCCATTATTGTCTACTTACTCGGATGCTATTATGCTGGACTATTGGGAACTTCAGCTGCAGTCTTTCTCGTTAATTTTGGGTATTTGGTTTCGGTCATCCTGTTAAATCGGAAACTGATCAATGAGACCGGTGCACAACCATAAACTATGTGTGTGAATACTATTGACGATTACTTATGATGCTGCTTACGTTGCAAGATGCAGACATCGGCGAGGGAGCGTAGATAACAGCACTCATACGACAGAAAACTATTTTTTAGTAACAATAAAGAGTTACTTATGATTCCTCGAATTGCAGCAGTTGTCATAATTTTTACTCCAGAGGAACCTGTCATTGCAAACATTCAAACATACATTCAGGAATTTGAAAAACTTTATATTTTCGATAATTCGTCTTCCACGAGCAAAGATGTATTGGGAAGGATTGAACGTTTTGCTAAAATTCAGTACCTAACAGAAAACAGGAATATCGGAATTGGTACAGCATTAAATCTCGCTTCCAAGAAAGCGGGCGAAGAACATTTTGATTATTTGCTCACAATGGGCCAGGATAGCACAGCCGGTCAGGATAGGCTGAAGATCATGCTTTCGGTAGCAAACAAATATTCTTCGATTGGAATTGTAACTTCCATACAAAAGGTACAAAATGGTTTTTTGGTATCAACGGAATACGAAGAGGAACCAGTTTAACTACCATTACCATGATGTCAGGGAATCTTATTCATTTGGCTGCATATGACAAAATAGGAGGGTTTAACGAAAAGCCTTTTATCGACTATATAGACCATGAGTATTGTCTTATATTACATATCAATGGTTTCTCTGTAGTGCGGGCTTATAAAACCTTGCTGTTCCATAAGGTAGGAGATTTAATGGAACGAAAATTCATTGGTAAAATTGCGTATCCGGCAAATCATAATCCAGTCCGTCTTTATTATCAAGCACGAAATAGATATTACCTGAAAAGTTCCTCTGGTAAGAGGTACCCAGAGGATTTCATAAAAGACAGAAAAGCGTTTTGGAAATGTGTTCTCAAAATCCTTTTATTTGAGAAATACTGGTTACGAACAATTGTTATGATATGCAGGGGTATATCTACTTTGTGGTGCAATGATTTTTCTTCACTTCCTATTTTATAAAACACGTTTTTATAAAGGCATTCTATTGAAATATTACCAATATTACTTACAGTTTGCATAAATTATATGGTTTCCATTATCATAGTCAATTATAACGGCAGAGAATTTGCGAGGGCATGTCTTCAGTCTCTGGCTGCTGTCATTCCAGCCATCGAGCATGAGATTATTCTCGTTGACAATTGCTCGCATGACGGAAGCAGTGAAATGATTCGGGTTGAATTTCCGGACATTGTGTTTTTACAACAGAATTTCAATGAGGGATTTGGGAAGGCAAATAATAGAGGCGCCCGCGTGGCCAGAGGAGAATATCTTTTTTTTGTTAACAATGATACTCTCTTCAAGCATGATATACTAACACCGCTCAAAGAATTTATGGAGTTAGATAAATCTATTGCTGTTGCAGCTCCCATGCTTCTTCACCCTGATGGTACTTTCCAATTGTCCACTGGGAGATATCCTTCATTTATTCATGAAATGCAGACAAAAAGAAACACTGCGTTGATGAAAAATATTCCCGATCATCGAACTCCGAAAATAGTGGATTGGGTTTCGTTTGCAGCAGTCATGATACGGAGATCAGCATTCGAACAACTCCATGGATTTGATGAACGTTACTTTATGTATTTTGAGGATGCAGATTTCTGTTATCGTATCCAAAAAGCAGGGTATAAAACATACTATTGTGCTGAGTACTCGATAATTCATTATGAGGGCGGCAGCTGGTCAAACATCATCACTCATAAAATAAAAACAGAATACCGTCGTTCGCAAATTATTTATTACCAATCGCATAGATCAATCATCGAAACATTGGCGCTTCGAATCTTCCTTATTGTTCGGTTTCTGCATCTGTTGATTTTCAGCACTGGCGGGGATCGGCGTCACGCTTTTTCAATTATAAAATTGGCTCTCTTCTACAATGCGAATAGTCATTGACGCTCGAAAATATTTTGATTATGGAATAGGTACCTATATCCAAAATCTCGTAGATCATATCAAATCAAAGGTAGAGTTGGTGCTTCTTGTTACTCCACATGATGCACAGCGGATTGATCAGTTATCAAATATCCAGAAGAAGATTAACACCGCAGGGAAGTATTCATTGCGCGAGCTTAGATCAATAGCTTCCGACGCCAACAGACTTCATGCTGATGTTTTTCACGCACCGCATTACACAACTCCGTTTGGGCTTACGATGCCATGCGTCACGACTATACACGACATTCTCCACGTACGGGGAAGGAAGTACTTTTCTCCTCTGCAGCGATTGTATGCACGTGCAAGTATTATGCATGCATGCAAAACATCAAAGGCAATAATTGTGGATTCTGAATTCACAAAGCAGGAGTTAACGGATGCTTTCACAATCGCCGATGCCAGCGTCCACGTTATTCATCTTGGGGTATCGTCAAGTTATTTTCAGAAATATTCCCCAACTGCAATTGAGAGCTTCCGAAATAAATATGGATTGGTAAAACCGGCCATTCTCTATACTGGCAGCCTCAAACCTCATAAGAATATTAGCGTTCTCATTTCAGCATTTGCTCATATGACGCACCGTTCGAAATTTCAGCTCGCATTTTCTGGAGAGTTCATCACGCAACAGCGCGACCTTTGGAACTTGATCAAGCAAATGAACATTGCCGGAGATGTCGTGGAGATTGGCCGTGTTTCTCATGATGAGCTTGCGTTGGCATATCACGCGGCTTCCGTAGTTGTGTTACCGTCTCTGTATGAAGGGTTTGGTTTTTCAGTATTGGAAGCAATGGCATCCGGAACGCCAGCGATAGGTGCACGTGCAGGTTCAATTCCAGAAGTGATGGGTGACGGCGGAATATTGTTTGATCCTGCTTCTGTTGATAATCTCACGGATGCACTGGAGAAGGTTTTAGAAGACACATCATTTCAGGAACAATTAATAAAGCGCGGATTAAAAAACGTCGCAAGGTTTTCTTGGGAAAGATGTGCGGAAGAAACTGTTCAAATTTACAAGGATGTGCAATGAAGAGTATCGGTATCTTCGGCGGAACGTTTGACCCGCCGCATGCAGGACATATCGCTATTGCAGAACAAGCGTTGAAACAGCTTGGACTGGACTGTGTGTACTTTATACCGGCATTCATTCCGCCGCACAAACATCAGTATACATCTATAACAGCGCGGCATCGAATGAACATGATGAAGTTAGCTGTGAGTGGAAGAAAAGAATTTAAAGTTTCCGCTATCGAGTTACGGCGTCGTGGCATCTCCTACACGATCGATACGCTGCATGCGTTCAAGAAACGATTCCCAAAGGCTCAATTGGTACTACTCATAGGTGCGGATAATTTATTGCAATTTGACTCATGGAAATCGCCGAAAACAATTCTTCAACTTGCTTCACTGGCAGTCTATAAACGAAAAGGAATTCATCTGCCGTCAACAAAAAGCACAATTGATTTTATTTTGTTGAAAGGCCGCATGCTTTTCGTATCTTCAACTGAAATTAGGAATAGAATTGAACAAGGATATCCCATTCATGCTCTTGTGCCAGACTCTGTAGCTCTTTACATCAAACAGCATTCACTATATTCGACATTGTCTCACATTTCTCGCCAAAGGCAACTCCATGAAAACCACCGCGTCATCTGACGCTATACATCGTATTATCAACGCCGAGCATCACGATCCATTTTCTGTTTTAGGATCACATATCGTAGATTTCAATGGGAAACGTGCTGTTGCAGTACGAGCATTTCTTCCAGAGGCAAAGGAAGTCAGTGTCATAGATGTTGCGACCTCTACTGAATATGAAATGACAAAAATAAATGAAGATGGGTTTTATGAGACTGTACTTCCAGGGTATTCTGAAGTATTCCCGTACAAGTTGAAAAAAGTGACATACGATAATGCAATAGAAATATTCAACGATCCGTATTTGTTTCTTCCGACGCTCACTGAATTTGATCTGTACTTGTTTAACAGCGGCGATCACCACCGCATCTATGATAAATTAGGATCTCATGCACTTGAAACGAATGGAGTGAGCGGTGTACAGTTTGCTGTGTGGGCTCCCAATGCACGGAGTGTGAGTGTCGTTGGGAATTTTAATAATTGGGACCAGCGGCGGCATGCCATGCGTGTGCTCGGTGCATCCGGTGTTTGGGAAATCTTTATTCCCGGGATAAAAGAAGGTGAACTCTATAAATTTCACATTAAAACGAAATCCGGCAATGTTCTCGATAAAGCGGATCCGTACGCAACGGAAATGGAGCTGCGTCCAAAAACTGCTTCGAAAATAAACTTCCTTCAGCAGTATGAATGGAAAGATGAAGAATGGATGAAGCGCCGGTCAGGATCGGATCACCTTGGAGAACCAATATCTATATACGAAGTGCATCTTGGCTCCTGGGCACGCATCGCAGAAGAGCATAATCGATGGCTGACGTACCGTGAATCAGCGGAGAAATTAGTGGCATATGTTCTGGAGCGGGGATATACTCATATTGAACTGCTTCCGATTATGGAACATCCTTTCGATGCCTCGTGGGGATATCAAGTGACGGGATATTTTGCGCCAACGAGCCGCTTTGGTACGCCGCAGGAGTTCATGTTTTTTGTGGATTACTGTCATCAGCATAACATCGGTGTGATTCTCGATTGGGTGCCAGCACATTTTCCAAAAGATCAGTTTGCACTGGGTCAATTTGATGGAACTCATCTCTATGAGCATGCGGATCCGCGCAAAGGTGAACATCAGGATTGGGGAACGTATATTTTTAATTACGGCAGGAAAGAAGTGCGTAATTTTCTTATCAGTAATGCACTGTTCTGGCTGGAAAAATATCATATTGATGGATTGCGTATTGATGCAGTTGCGTCGATGTTATACTTGGATTACTCACGCAAGAAAGGCGAGTGGATCCCGAACCAATACGGCGGGAGGGAAAATTTAGATGCAATTACATTTCTCAAAGACACAAACCGCCTTGTGCACCAATATTTCCCCGGTACATTGACTATCGCAGAAGAATCCACAGCATGGCCCGGTGTGACAACGGATCTTGCCTATGGCGGACTTGGTTTCAGTTTGAAATGGAATATGGGCTGGATGCATGATATGCTGAAGTATTTTTCAAACGATCCGCTCTTCCGTATGTATCATCATAACAAACTTACCTTCGCACTTTTATATGCTTTTTCTGAACGGTTTTTACTCCCACTTTCACACGATGAAGTTGTACACGGAAAAGCTTCGCTTCTTCATAAAATGCCGGGAGATGACTGGCAGAAATTTTCAAATCTCCGATTGCTGTACGGACTCATGTATGGATTCCCCGGGAAAAAATTACTTTTCATGGGAGGCGAGTTTGCACAGCGAAATGAGTGGAACCATGAACAATCTCTCGACTGGCACCTTACTCAATTCCCTCCGCATGCTGGGATGCAAAAATGGATTTCTGACTTAAATCGTATTTATAAAAAAGAAAGCGCTCTTCATCAAGTCGATTTTTATTATTCCGGTTTTGAATGGATTGATTTTCAAGACAAAGCAAGCAGTGTCATCACGTTTATGAGGAAATCGAACGACGGAAAAGATAAGGTTATAGTCGTCTGCAACTTTACACCCGTACCACGCCAGAACTATCGGCTTGGTGTCCCAGATGCAGGAACGTATAAGGAAGTTTTGAACAGTGATTCATCCTATTACGGAGGAAGCAATGTCGGAAATACCGGTGAACTTGAAGCGGATTCCATCTCTTGTCATAATCGAAAGTTTTCATTAAATCTTACCTTACCTCCGCTTGCTGCAGTGTTCCTAATACATGTTTGATAGACCTAAAACATATAATTATACTCTCAGAGGATCAAATGTCAGATTTAAAACCAGCAGATGAACAACAAGAACAAAGTGTTTTACGCAATACACTTCATGAAATTACTCAACCCTTTATAGATGTTGTCCATGCCTCCCGAGCACTGTGGGGTGTGAATCTGTCTTATCTGCTCGAAGGATTGACATACTTTGGTGTCGTCGGTCTGCTTGCAATCTATTTTAACAATTTCATTGGATTGAACGATATAGATGCAGGACGGATGGTAGGAGTTCTCACTGCCGGCATAACGATCAGTATGCTGTTCCTGGGCGCGACAGTCGATTTTATTGGCCCACGCAAAGCAATACTCATATCTCTTTCCTTCATGCTGATCGGAAGAATTCTTCTTGGGGTCAGTCCAAATCTATTTCATACATCTGGCATGTGGTCTTCCGCTCATCTCCTGGCCATGGCGGGAATACTGGGTATCATCATTGGATATGGTATTTATCAACCTGCTTGTTATGCAGCGGTAAAATTTTTTACAAAGGGAAAAAATGCTGCAATGGGGTATGCAATGCTGTATGCTCTCATGAATCTAGGCGGGTTCCTTCCCGGTTTAATTTCACCTCCTGTGCGGCATGCGTACGGTATCTTAGGCGTATTTTGGGTGTATGCGGTTCTCACGGTCGTTGGCATTGCTGTCGTTATGATTCTTCTCACAAAGAATGCTATTAAACAGGCTCAGGAAGATTCAGGTTGGACAAATGCACAAGCAACAGTGGAAGAGAAAAAGCCGGCTATTGAGCAGCTTAAATTCTATTTGAAAAATTTTCCTTTGAAAGATAAACGCTTCATGTTTTTCATTTTTATTCTTATACCGGTGCAAACACTCTTTGCGCACAACTGGCTTACCCTGCCGCAGTACTTCAGCCGCGCATTCACTGGCGTCGTAAGCGAAAATTTCGAATTCTTTGTCAACTTCAATCCTATTCTTATCTTTGTTCTTACGCCAATGGTAGCAGCACTTACCATGAAAAGTGATACATACAAGATGATGATCATCGGTACATTTGTCATGGCATCACCGACGTTTATCCTAGCGCTTGGTCCGAGCATCTATACAGTCTTTGCTTACCTCGTCATTATGACAATCGGTGAAGCAATGTGGCAGCCGCGATTCCTTCAATGGGTTGCTGAAATTGCTCCGAAAGATATGACCGGCATTTATATGGGTATCGGCCAATTTCCATGGTTTTTAACGAAGGTGATTACAAGTCTCTATTCAGGATGGTTTTTAATGCATTATTGCCCGATGGGAGTACCTCCATCACAGATGAACACTGAAGCGATGTGGCTCATCTATGGGTGCATTGCTATATTGAGTCCCGTAGGCCTGGTTCTTGCACGATCTTGGATGAAGAAGGGATTTAAGACGAAACATGAAAGTTAACAATGCGCGTTGCTGTTGTTCAAACATATCCGGTTTTCAGTGAAGTACTTAATAATGTAGATTTGTCGTTGTCTCTCATAGACTCAGTTCTCGTAGATCGGATTGGAGAAGACCATGGGGGGTCGTATTGATTTAAAGTTCATTAGGAAAAGCGAAATTGTGGCGCCTGACGGTAAAATTCTTTACTGACTTGGAAATAACGATCCTGCGATTTCTATAACCGAGAATGAACTTGCACTTGCGGATAAAAAAGAGATCACTAAATTTAGTCACCTGTTAAACGGACGAAGGCCAGAGTAGTACAATACAATATGTAAAATCACAACGGTAGAAAATTGCATAACACAATCACTGAGTCAACTATGAGTACAGCATTTGTTATATTCGGAGCATCAGGCGATTTAACGGCAAGAAAGCTTATTCCTGCGCTGTATAATAATTTTCGTAAGAAACGACTGCCTGAAACAGTTCATATTATAGGATTCTCCCGATCGAAATTTTCCGATGAAATGTTTCGTGAGAAGATGAAGAGTGCAATTACCGCCTATGATCCCGACCAGTACGATAATGATGTTTGGAAAGAATTTGCTCAAAGTCTGCATTATCAAACGGGAGACATAGAGGACATTGATCATTATCACGCACTCGCACAACGAATCAGTCAATTAGAGAACCATCCTGTTAACTTGTTATTCTATCTTGCGACAATCCCTGAATTGTATTCCAAAATCATCGGGAGATTGCATGAAGCATCGATGACGGTGGAATCCGGCCAAAGCGGTTTCCGGCGTATCGTTATTGAGAAGCCGTTCGGTAAAGATCTAGCGTCCGCGATTGCTCTCAATAACGAACTTCATTCAGTCGTGAGCGAACGACAGATTTACCGCATTGACCATTATCTTGGAAAAGAGACTGTTCAGAATGTGCTCGTGCTTCGGTTCGGCAATGCTATCTTCGAACCGATCTGGAATAGAAATTATATCGATCATGTTCAGATAACCGTAGCGGAGTCCGTCGGAGTTGAGCATCGAACTGGGTTTTATGATCAAACAGGAACATTGCGTGATATGTTTCAAAATCATCTCTTGCAACTGTTGATGCTTGTGGCGAAGGAAACTCCGGTTGTCTTTGAAGCAGAAGCACTTCACAATGAGAAAGTTAAAGTGCTAAGGGCGATCAGAGAGATTCCATCGGAATATTCGTCGCGGTATACAGTTCGTGGTCAATACGAAGGCTATCTTTCCGAGGCAGGAGTTTTTCCAAATTCCCAGACTGAAACATACACCGCAATCCAGCTTTATATAGATAACTGGCGCTGGCAGGGTGTACCGTTTTATCTCCGATCGGGAAAACAGATGAAAGAAAAATCTTCGGAAATTACAATTCAGTTTCGTCGCCCTCCTACACAGATATTTGATATTGCAGCAGGGAAAACAGAATTATTCACCAATCGTTTGAGTATATGTATTCAGCCGGATGAAGGGATCCATTTATGCTTTGTTGCAAAAGTTCCTGATCAAGGGTTACAGACTCGTCCTGTTGATATGGATTTCCATTACAGGGATTCTTTTGGGAGTCATGCGATCCCGGAAGCTTATGAACGGTTGCTCCTGGATGCATTGAATGGTGATGCATCGCTCTTTGCGCGCAGTGATGTCATTGAACTTTCTTGGAAAATTATAGATTCTATTAGATCAGGCTGGAAGAGTGAGTTCGCCCCTCCATTGCTACGCTATCAGCCTGGAAGTTGGGGACCGGATGCAGCAAACATACTCATAGGACGTGAAGGAAGATGGTGGATACAAGACTGTAAAGGACATCATTCATCCGTTTAAGGTTGATTCAAATGGAAATGAAGAAAACGACTTTCGTTCAAGTCTGGAAAACACGAAACGAACTGGAAAAATCTGTCGCGGAAAAACTCATTGATGTGATAGGCAGATCATTAAAGGATAACGGCCGATGTTGCATTGCTGTATCAGGCGGCAAGACTCCAAAGAATGTATATCGTCGGATGGGACAGGATGAAACAGCTGTAACGATTGATTGGAGTTGTGTGCATGTGTTTTTCTGTGATGAGCGTGCTGTTCCGCCGGATCATCCAAACAGTAATTATGGTATGATAGAGCGAGAATGGATATCTCAGATTTCTATACCTAAAGAGAATGTCCACAGGATGAAGGGGGAAATCGATCCAAATATCGCTTCAAATGAATATGAACAAGAACTGAGAAGATTTTTTGGCCAAGATCCTATTATTTTTGATCTTGTTCTCTTAGGTATAGGAGTGGATGGCCATACGGCATCATTATTTCCAGGCGCGGATGCAACTCTGGAAAAGGAAGCATGCGTGAGATCGACTTTTGTGCCTCAAATTAATAGTTGGCGCATCACTCTGACTGTTCCCGTTCTCAATACAGCTCGTGAAATTATTTTCCTTGCGGCGGGCAAGGGGAAAGCTTCTATTGTTCAGCGAGTCATTCATGCAAATGTCCTGGACACGAATTTACCAGCGTCGCTTATTCAACCAGCGGAAGGAACTCTCTATTGGATGATTGATGAGGAAGCCGGTTTGCTATTGAAAGAACACACATAAACAATTATTGAAAGAAAACGGAATACTTAAGCACGCCATCGAAACGGCTACTAAAGCCAATTATTTTCTTGCCTTGATGTAACAATGAGCCACTTCTCCCGTATTTCAGAAGTAAGTTACTAACCAAAATTCTTATTATCATGCTTGAGATATATAAGAGGGATGTTATCCATCTATGACTATGAAAAAGAAAATTATACTCTCTTCCGTTGCCGTCGTTGTGTTGGGCGGTGCTTCGTTCTTGTTCTTCGGCAGTAAAAATACTTCCAGCGAAAGCGAACAATTGAAGGTCAAGGTCACAAGAGGGACGGTGGTTGATAAAGCGCTTGCCGTAGGGACCATCGAACCGGAGAATGAAATTTCTGTGAAGTCTAAAGTCTCTGGAGTCGTCAGCCATATCTTCGTTGATGTCGGAGTATATGTTAAGGTAGGCGAACCGTTGCTTGAAGTGCGGCCTGATCCCACACCAAGCGAACTTGCTAATGCTAAACGTCAGGTACAACTGTGCCAGGTAGATTTAGACAATTTAAAGAAGCAACGTGTTCGTCAGGAAAGTATGATTAAAAACCACCTAATTTCAGATAAAGAATATGAAGATTTTCAAATGCAATATGAGGAATCAGAACTTCGGTTAAAAATTGCTGCTGAAAACCTTGCTCTGATGGAAAGCGGGAAAATCAAGATTGGAGATACTGAAATTGAATCCATAATAAAAGCTCCCATTTCTGGATTTGTATTAAATCGTACCATTGAGGTCGGGGATCCGGTCACTCCATTGACATCGTATCAAGAAGGTACCGTGTTAATGAAGATGGCAAATATGGAACGCTTGATCTTTAAAGGAACAGTGGATGAAATTGATGTGGGAAAGATGAAAGAAGGAATGGATGTTGAAATCAAAGTTGGCGCATTGCCGAGCGATACAGTCCGCGGCATTCTTCGAAAAATCTGGTTAAAGGCAGAGAAGAAAGATAACTCTACGGTATTCCCGATAGAAATACTTGTTCCCGCTGCTAAGAATGCTGTTCTTCGTGCCGGCTATTCAGCAAATGCCAATATCATCATCCAAAAGAAAGCTAACGTTTTAACGATTCCTGAACGTGTTATTACCTTCAGCAATGATTCGGGATTTGTTAATGTAGTGCGCCGTAAAACCAAGGATGAGAAACATTATATCAAAACAGGTTTAAGCGATGCGATTAATATTGAAGTTGTGTCAGGTTTGAATGATAGCGACGAAGTATTTGAAAAGCCAGTAAAGAAAATTGACTAGCTGAGATTCTTATGGAAACGTTTCGCACAATCCTGTCAGAATTTATTACCGATTTAAAGGCCCAGAAGCTCCGGGCCTTTCTAACGATGTTCGGAATTATCTGGGGAACGGTTGCTATAGTCGTACTCGTAGCATTTGGAGTTGGGTTTAGGAAACAAACTGTGGCGAATATGCATGGCATTGGCGAGGGGCTTGCAATTGTTTGGCCGGGGAAAACAACAAAGCCTTACGCAGGATATGGAATTGGGAGATCGCTGTCGTTTGTTGAAGAGGATACAAAGCTCGTCGCTGCACAGGTACCGAATGTCTCAGGTATCAGTCCGGAATATGGTAAAAGGACAGTGACACGCGTCGGGGAAAATATTCTCACTCCGCTCATCTCAGGGGTGAATGTGGTGTACGGCGATATACGCAATATCAATCCGGAAGCGGGCGGAAGATATATTAATACTTTGGATCTTCAAGAAAGACGAAGGGTTGCCGTGATTGGCGACAAAGTGAAAGAATTTCTTTTCGCAGATCAGAACGCAGTTGGTAAAACAATTTTCATCGGTCTTACACCGTTTACGGTCATCGGAGTAATGCAAAAGAAAACACAGCCTTCATCGTATAATAGCAGGGATCAAGATCGTATTTTTATTCCACTCACAACATTTGAATCTGTGTATGGTACGGTATATTTAAATAATATTATTTATCAAGTGAAAGACCCGCGGTTAGGTGAAGAGACATCAAAACAGGTTCGGGAAGCTCTCAGCAAGAAGTACAGATTCGATCCGACCGATCAAAATGCAGTATGGATTTGGGATACAACCGATTTTGACCGTTTAGCATTTTATATGTTTCTCGGGATCAATATCTTTCTCGGTCTTATCGGCAGCTTTACGCTGGGAGTTGCCGGACTCGGTGTCGCGAACATTATGTTTATCGTTGTTCAGGAACGTATTAAAGAAATCGGTGTGAAGCGCGCCGTTGGTGCAACAAAAATAAATATACTTTTTCAGTTTTTTTCTGAGACCTTCTTTATAGTTTTTACAGGCTCTGCGATCGGGTTCATTATTTCCTATGGCATTATTGCTGCGTTAAATTACCTGCCGATCAAGGAGTATGTGGGAACACCGGTTTTATCGATGGAAGTTGTCATCGTTACGGTGGTCGTATTGGTTGCAGTCGGGCTGCTCTCAGGGCTGATGCCCGCACGACGAGCATCCAATCTTGATGTTGTTGAATGTCTGCGAACATAATTTTAACGTTTCTTAATTCATAACTCATTATGTTTTTTGAACTGTTTAGAGATTTCCTGTATGATCTTCGCACACATCGTACACGTGCAGCATTGACACTTATTGCCATTACGTGGGGAACGATTGCGGTTGTGCTGCTTCTCTCGTTTGGGCGAGGGCTGGGTGAGCAAATGATGAAAGGATTGACTAATGCAGGCAATCGTATTATCATTTTATATGGTGGAGAAACTGGACTGGTCTATCAGGGATTACCCAAAGGAAGAAGAATCAGATTTGTGGAAGATGACGTCGAACTTATTAGGAAATCGGTGCCTGGAATCGGTCTCATATCGCCTCAATATCACACAAATGTAACTCTTAGTTACGGGAAGAATAATACAACAACAGAGTGTGAGGGAGTTGACCCTGGGTTCGAAGAAATGCGGCGCATGTATCCGGCTGGAGGGGGAAGATTTCTTAATGAAGTTGATGTCGAGCAGCAAAGACGCGTCCTCGTTCTTGGCGCAATAATCGCAAAAGATCTTTTTAAAGATGAAAATCCGATAGGGAAGACCATCATGGTTGATCGGGTTCCTTATACGATGGTTGGTATTTTACAAAAAAAGGTGCAAACAGCGATGAATAATGGACCGGATACTCGTCGTGCGATTATACCATACACTACCTTTCGTACATCCTATGGATATAAAAATGTGAATAGCATTGTCCTCCAACCGTCAGATCCGAGTAGACAGGAGATGGTGAAAAGGTCTGTTTATGAAGTCCTCGGCCGTAAATACAGGTTTGATACGAAAGACGAGCGCGCTCTTCAAATGTGGGACTTTATTGAAGCAGAAAAGATCAGCAATAAAATAGGTCTTGGCGTTTCGATCTTTCTCTTTTCTATTGGATTCCTGACGCTGCTTATTGCAGGTGTCGGTGTAGCAAATGTTATGTATGTTGTCGTAAAAGAAAGAACAAGAGAAATCGGCATCAAAATGGCAGTTGGTGCGCGGCGGAGTTATATAATGGCACAATTTGTTTTCGAATCGTTACTTCTTGCTCTTTCGGGAGGTACGATTGGTATTTTGTTTTGTTATGCAGTTGTATCGATCATGTGGATGTTTCCCGCAGAAGAAGGTGCTATGCAATTCGTTGGAAGGCCTGTTCTTTCCTTCTCACTTATCCTTATTACAGTAGGAATACTTTCCGCGATCGGGTTTATGGCAGGGGTATTTCCGGCCCGTAAAGCTGCCAGTGTGGATCCTGTTGAATCGCTTCGTTATGAATGAATACTTCCCAGCATATGTCCGATATCTGTCAGGCTAGATGCAGATAAATATCTCAATCATTGTTCTCAATAACGCTGATTCGGTTCCTCTGCATTTTCGTTAACTGTATCAGCTTATATTGAACAATGCGTTTATTGTTTGGCAGGTGAGAAATTGTTTTTGTCGCCCAGGCAAATATATTTTTAACCTCAAAATCGACGTTCTAGACAATTCTTACACCCTAAAGTTTCCGGATGCTTTCATTCGGTTCAAATGAAAAGATTTGTAACAAGAGAGCATTGCGAAGCGCAGGGATGGTGTTTCTGCCACATCCCGGGAACTTGCACTTCAGAGAAAGAACAAATACATTTAAAAATAAAAGAAATAATTTCTTCATTCTATATTCATTTGATGGAGTAAAAATGAAAAAATATTGTTCCGATTATAGAGTTATGGGTATTCGATTCCTCATGTGGAGTCTTCTTTTTTTAATAGGGTCTCAAAACCGGTCAGATGCTCAGGAAAGGAAGGCAGGAAGCTGGCAGAACCTGAATTATTCCATTTATTTTACATCAAACGATGTAGATTCACTACTGAGTAATGATAACCGGTTCCAGAAAACGATGGACTACTTTGCTCCGATCAAACCTGTCCATGTCTATTTAGAAGGAACCGGGAGCGGGGAAATAAATATTCCGCTCCTTAAAAAAGTTGCAGAGAGATTTCGCGCCAGGGGTATCAGAGTCTCAGGTGCAATGGTACCTGTGGGCGAACAAGGTCCATCCACATTTAATAATATGAAGGATTTGGCTGCGCTCGAAAAGCGAATGCGTTCCCTCGCGAAAGTTTTTGATGATATTATTCTCGATGATTGGCTGTTCACCACCGCTGTAGATGCAAAAAGTATTGAAGAACGGGGAAATCAAAGCTGGGCTGATTACCGTACGAAGTTAATTCTGGCACAATCAAAGAAGTACATCATTGATCCGGCAAAAGATGTTAACCCGAACGTGCAGGTGACGATTAAATATCCAAACTGGTACGAAGGTCACCGGGAAAATGGATATGATGTATACTATGAAACAAAATTATTCGATCATATGGCAGTCGGAATTGAAACACGCAATCGCATGGTGCATGATCAGCATATACCGATATACAGCGGGTACATCTTCCAAAAATGGTGGCCAACTGTGGCGCCTCAAAAATGGGTCGGCTCGTGGCTCGATAATTATGATATGAAGGGAGACTCAAACGATTATATTGCTCAAGTGTGGCAGGCTGTTCTTGCCCAAACACCAGAGATTATTCTTTGGTGCGGCGGCCAGCTCTATCCATCGAATCCTTCCAGCGATGTGTATCAGTACTTTGTCAAACTGTTGCCGGAATTTGACCGTATCGCTGGAATGATCAAAGGCGAATCGCGAGGAGTCCCAATGTACTTGCCGTACGGTTCAACAGGTGAGTATAATATTTTCGCATATCTTGGTATGGTGGGAATTCCGATCGTACCTGTTGCAACATTCCCTACTGAAAGTAAGAATGCAATTTTCACACTTCATTCTATTTCAGAAGGATCGCAGAAACCCGATTCTCTTCTTTCACATAAACTGCTTAACCGTCTGCGGGATGGTAAAGATGTGTTCATGACGTGGGGACTTTGGAAGAAACTTCGAACCACGGAGTTTAAGAATACACTCAATTTGATTCCCGTGAGCGAAGGGAGTGTTACCTCCGATCAATTCAGATTGCGTGAAGGATGGTGGAAGCAGGAGATGATCAAATCGGATAGACCTTTCACGTTTCCCAAAATCGCTACATCGACATGGCCATATGTGCGAGATATTGCCGTTGAGCGTGACGACTATGATTATGGAGTATTGTTTCATGTCCAGTATCTTAACGGGAATATTTATATCCTGAATATGCCGGACAACAGCTACGATCTGTTGCGGCTCCCCGCACAGTCATTGGATATCATCCGTCGGGCATTCAATGACGATTTGAAGATAGAGCTGAATGGTCCTGGCGGAGTAGGATTCTATTTGTTCGGCAACAATCAGTATGTGCTCTATAATATGAGCGATGAAACTGCATCCATGAAGCTTCGTTCAATCCAGCAGAATTCGAAAGTACCTTGGCGAGAACTTGTCCGCGGGGAAAATTTATCTGTGACATTAGACTCAATGTATGTTCGCTTTGGCGCTCCTGTGATCTCTGAAGTTCCTATCACAATTAAACCTTTTGAAATCGCTGTGGTGCAGGCTCCATAACGATGGAGCAATGAGATTCTTGATCTGAGAAATACTCTTAATATGGTTCATCAGCGTTCATGACTGAGGGGGAAACACTCTCGCACTCCACAGAGCAAGAAGAAGTAACAGATAAAACGTATATCTATAAAAGAAATCTTGATATATTTTCCTGAAAATTGTAAGCATGGATTCCAGTCTGTTTTATATTTGGCTCGATACATGCAGCAGGAAAGATAATGAATCATGAGCGAATGTAATCGCTTACACAGCAGTGCCGGATATAGAACAGCTGAATTTTATAATTGCTAGAACAGGTACTGTAGGAGAGACTCAACATGTCAAACCTAGAGACAAAAGTTGTTATTATAGCACCGACATTCGGATCACCACTTCACATTTCTTTAATCGGCAACTTTAAAAAGTTGTTAAAAAATGACGAAATGGCAATGCGGTCTGCTACAGATGACCCCGTTATGCAAAAGGAACGCTTGATACAAACACTCGAGCAAAACAAACCCACTGGTTTAATCGCAATTGATATCCGTGTGGATTCTGAAATCCTTTCAATGTATCACGAGGCGAATGTACCTATCGTTTTATTAGATGAAGAGGCTCCTGGTGTGTCTACTATTTCAATAGACAATATAAAAGGAGGACGTATAGCGGGCGAGTACTTGATTGGAAAGGGCAAGAAAAAGATGGCAATTGTCACAGGCAGGACTAAGGTGAGAGGCGGGTTTAATGCAGAACAAAGACTCAAGGGATTCCAACAAGCATTAAAAGAGAAAGGATTTTCCATACCACAAGGATGCATGATGGAGGTCCTGCACTATTCTCGCGAGGACGGCATTGAGGTAATGCCGAAATTACTGACTCTTGGTGTGGATGCTATTTTTTGCGCAGCTGGTGATAATTGTGCACAAGGTTTACTGAGTGTAGCTAGAGAACGTGGAGTGCGGATACCGGAGGATGTTGCAATCGTCGGATTCGATGACCTGCTTATCGCGCAACTTTCGACACCTCCCCTTACTACTATTAGACAACCAATAAAGGAAATGGCTGAAGCTGCATATAATATGGTTGTAACCCATAAAGACGCAACTCTGCGTAAACCACAAAATGCTATATTCAATCCTGAACTTGTGGTTCGCAAATCTGCATAGATGAAAAAATAAGGTGACTGTAGAATGCACATACAATCATCTCACATCTTTACGATTTTCTACCTGCTTCAGTGTACCTGCGGCAAGCCATCGCTTTAAGCGACTCATGAAAAAATGGCTGAAAAATCCCGGTGAATTATACCCTCATGAAAAAAATACTCTTCCGTGATATGACAATAAGCGATTATGTCCAGGTCATAGCCCTCTGGAAACGGACAAAGGGTCTTGGCTTAAGCGATGTAGACTCGCGCGCGGGAATTCGGAATTTTCTGCAACGGAATCCAGGACTTTGCTTTGTCTGTAAAGCAGGAAAAAAGGTTCTCGGTACGATCCTCTGCGGACATGACGGCCGCAGGGGATATGTCTATCATCTCGCTGTCGATGAAAAATATAGAAAGAGAGGAATTGGGCATCATTTAACCGAAATGTCACTGGATGCACTCCGCCTCCAAGGGATACTCAAGTGCCATCTTTTTGTCTACCGTACTAATAAAGAAGCAGAGCTGTTTTATGTCCGACAGGGATGGCAGAAACGGACAACATTGAATATTTTTTCGAAAGATATATAATTCCCTTTTTGTTTGTATTATCCATTTTTTTTAATGGACATTGAAAAAGAAATACGTGCAGTTCGCTCAAAAGAGCAAGTAGTAAAACTTGTCAAGTGGGTTGGCAGGGATAAGAAACGCTTTGAGCAATTAATGAAATATTTTTTACAAGGGGAGGAGCAGATCGCAAAGAAATCAGCTTGGATCATTGGCCATAGCGCGGAATTATATCCCGAGTTGGTTTCTCCTTGGCTTAAACAAATGATAAAAATAATGGGAAAGCCAGGAGTACATGGAGCCCTGAAACGCAATGTTGTACGACTTCTTCAATTTGCAGAAATACCGCGCAGTCTTCAGGGATCTGTGGCGAACCTCTGTTTCGAATTGATCTCTTCGTTCGATGAGCCGATTGCTGTGAGAACATTTTCGATGACTGTGCTTGCAAATATTGCAGAAGAAGAACCAGAACTAAGGAAGGAACTTGAGATTGTTGTGAGGCAGATGCTCCCCTATGCGACACCGGCTTTTCGTGCACGTGCAAAGAAGATACTCAAGAATACAGTAATGGAAAAGCTCGCATTACTTCCAGAGCAAATATATTAATCAGAAAATAAAGCGCGAATAGTGGTATCAATATTTTCGTGGACACTTTAAAAAGAGTACCATATATGAAAAAAAACGTCTTTCTCTTTTTTGTACTAGTATTCTCCGTTCATGCGAATGCCCAGGATATGTTCACAAATTTTAACGAACGTTCTTCGCTGAGCCTTGATGGAATTTGGAAAATTATTATCGATCCATATGAAAACGGTTATTACGATTACCGATGGCAGGAAAATCCGAATGGTTTTTTCAAAAACGAAAAACCGAAGAACAAATGGGATCGCATTGAGTATGATTTTGATAAATCAGACTCACTCTTTGTTCCGGGTGATTGGAATTCACAAAAGAAAGAACTTTTCTTCTACGAGGGAACAGTGTGGTATAAAAAATCGTTTGATTTTCACAAGACGAATGGCACACGAATCTTCTTGCGGTTTGGAGCCGTTAACTATTCAGCTGTTGTGTATCTCAATGGGGAAAAGCTTGGTAGCCATGAGGGGGGATTTACGCCGTTTTGTTTTGAAATAACGAAGCTTGTCAGAGAAAAAGATAATTATGTGATTGTCAAAGCAGATAATAAACGGTGCGCCGAATGTGTTCCTACATTGAACACAGACTGGTGGAATTATGGGGGTCTGACACGAGGTGTTGCCGTTGTGGAAACTCCTGCCTGTTTCATCAGTGATTACAGCATCCAGTTACAGAAGGGCTCCGTTAAAGAAATATCCGGCTGGATTAAAATGAACGGCCCGCAACCATCACGACAACTTACGATAGAAGTCCCGGAGATAAAAATTCATAAGTGTTATTCAACAGATTCAAGCGGATACGTATATTTTTCATTCCCAGCATCAGTGTCGCTCTGGACGCCGGAACATCCGGTGCTTTACGATGTAATTCTCGCTTCAGGATCAGACACCGTCAAGGATCGGATTGGTTTTAGAGCTATTGAAACGAAAGGCACTCACATTCTTCTTAATGGCAAGCAGATTTTTCTCAGAGGCATTTCTATCCATGAAGAGGCACCTTTTCGTTCCGGGCGGGCACACTCATTGGAGGATGCACGCACGTTACTTGGATGGGCAAAAGAATTGGGGTGCAATTTTGTACGGCTGGCACACTATCCTCACAATGAAAATATGGTGAAAGAGGCAGATCGGCTTGGTCTTCTGGTCTGGTCTGAAATCCCGGTCTATTGGACAATTAATTGGGATAACAAGCAGACATTCAACAATGCTTCACAGCAATTATCGGAAATGATCACGCGCGATAGGAATCGTGCATCAGTTATTTGCTGGTCTGTCGCCAACGAAACTCCGCTCAGTGCTCCGCGGCTGAAATTTCTCATTGGGCTGATTCAGCAGGCACGTGAGATGGATTCCACTCGCCTTCTTACCGCTGCTATGGAACGACACTACATAAATCCGTCAACACAAATGATTGACGATCCGCTCGGAGAATATGTCGATGTTCTCGGATGCAATGAATACGTGGGCTGGTACGACGGGCTGCCGCAGAAGGCCGATACGATACAATGGAAGACGATCTATCAGAAGCCTTTAATTATCAGTGAATTTGGCGGCAGCGCACTGTTTGGTTCTCATGGAGATTCGCTGACGGTGTGGAGTGAAGAATATCAGGAATCGTTGTACAAACATCAGCTTGTCATGCTTCAAAAAATTCCTTTTCTCAGCGGGATGAGCCCATGGATCCTCATGGATTTTCGTTCGCCGCGCAGACAACTGACTGGAATCCAGGACTTTCGGAACAGGAAAGGATTACTATCTGAACATGGCGAGAAAAAGAAAGCGTTCTATGTGCTACAGCAGTATTACGATGAACTTCGAAAAAGGCCGGAATAGTAAACAAGCAATTCATTCAATGGTGAGGTGATACTCTGAATACTATTTTATCCAAACTGTTTTGATATTCATGAATTCTTTTATTCCATAATGGGAAAGTTCTCTTCCGTAACCGGAATTTTTTATCCCGCCAAAAGGAAGACGGGGATCGGACTTTACCATTCCATTAATAAATACTGAACCGCACTCAAGAACGTTTGCAAGTTCCTTCGCACATTCTACATCATGTGTCCACAGAGATGCGCCAAGACCAAACCTGGAATCGTTGGCAATACGAAGAGCATCGTTCTTACCTTTTGCTTTGATGAGTGAGGCAACGGGACCAAACAGTTCTTCTTCATACGCGGGCATGCCGGGCAATACATTCGATAAAATTGTCGGCTCAAGAAAATATCCTTCTCTGTTTATTCTTTTCCCCCCGCAGAGAACAATTGCGCCTTTTTGAACAGAGCGTTGTATCTGTGCTTCCAATTCGTTCAATAAATCCTCGCGAGCAATTGGCCCGACTTCTGTACCAGTGTTCGTTGGGTCGCCGACCTTCACATTTCTCATCAGCTCGATAAATTTATTTTTGAATTCACCATAAACCTTTTCTGTTACAATAACTCTTTTTGCTGCAATACAGCTTTGTCCATTATTCATATTTCTCGCAGTCACTGCTGTATGGACCGCACAATCGATATTCGCATCATCCAGAACAATAAAAGGATCGCTTCCCCCAAGCTCCATCACCGATTTCTTTAATGCTTTACCGCAGGCTTCCGCAACTTTTTTCCCTGCCGGCTCACTTCCTGTTAAGGTCACCGCTCTTATTTTGGTATTTGCTATTATTTCCTCAACACGAGAAGAATTCATCAAGAGTGTCCGAAAAATATTTTTAGGAAATCCGGCTTCTTGAAAAATGTTTTCAATAGCCAGTGCACACGATGGAACATTGGATGCATGCTTTAACAAACCGGCGTTGCCTGCCATCAATGTTGGAGCTGCAAAACGGAACACTTGCCAAAATGGAAAATTCCACGGCATAATCGCCAACACAATTCCAAGAGGATCGAAACGCACTGAGCTTTGCAACGCATCAGTTTCAATAATTTCTTCGCTCAATATTCTACTTGCATGCTCTGCATAATACTCGCAGACCCATGCGCACTTTTCTATTTCTGCATATGCCTGTGAGATTGGCTTTCCCATTTCCTGCGTCAGTAGTTCAGCGTACTTGAATTTCTTTTCCCGGAGCAGTACCGCTGCGTTCGCCATCAACGCGCCTCGTTCCTCAAAGGATATGGTTTTCCATAGCAAAAAAGACTCATGAACATCATCGATTATTATGGAAATCTGCTGTGAGGAATATTCCTCGAATGTTTTTACTATTTTACCCGTTGCAGGGTTAACCGTTTGGATTGCCATTCTACTCCCCTTATCATACCTCTCAAAAGATATATTTTAGTTTTGTCTTCCAGATTCACATGGGCTACGCTGGGAAGAAATTAAATAATAAAATCATCATAATACATCACTGTTTTTATCAAAGGATACATCCAATTTGAATATACATCCCATCCTCTGTATTCCAAGGGAGTATTGTAAAAGACTTCAATAAAATTGGACTTCATCAATCTTCTGCATATCTTTACCAATACTTAAGAATAATATCCCATATAATATCATAACAGATATACCTATGCAAAAATACTTCATTCATAACTTCATCTCATTCATACTTATTCTTGTAATAGTGAATAGGTGTTATAGTGATACGATCGTGTTTTTTGAAAAGGATTTTCCTTCCAAAGAAAACGGCGCAATCAGCCGCGCTTCGCTTGAAAAAGCACTTTCTCCACTGAAACCACATTTTGTCGGTCTCGCTGAGTTGCAAAAAAAGAGCTTAATGATGAAAAACGACCTTCTCGTGCTGCCCTATGGCTCTGCATTTCCTGCTGATGCCTGGGAAACAATTCAGAAGCACCTTGAGAAAGGTAATCTTCTCGTTCTTGGTGGACGTCCCTTCTTTGTTCCCGTCTATCGCGATAGTGCGGGCTGGCAGGCCGGGAATCCACAGAGTACATATGCGCAGTATATTGGCATTGAACATTCTTATGCCGTACCGCAGGGCGGTCCGCTCAATCTTCAATCTGATGCTGATGTTCCATCATTCCGAATCGCTACTTTTCACCCGGACAAAGTATTTGCCCTCGAAAGTCACGGAGGAAGACACCGCGGTCTTGTTTTTTTTGTTGATGCACAAGGTAACCGTGTTTCATCTCCCGTTGTTGCCGAAGATTTTGTGGGGCACGCCCAGACTCCACGGCGGCGTGTGTATCTTACGTTTGAATCGGAATCTTCTTTCTGGGATTCTTCAACTGCGATAGAACTTATCCGTCAGTCCGCTGTCTATGCTGCGCACGGAGGCATCCGTCTCTGGCTCGATTTGGCGCAACTCACTATTGATCCGGGCGGACAGGTGTCGGGAGCCATAGATGTCCTTCGGAATGAGGAGCCCGCACAAATAACTCTCGAAATGCTTTTCGGCTCAAAAGTCCTTGCGTCGAGGACGACTGCATGCGGCGGTACACTGCACGAGGAAATCGGACTCATGCAGCCATTGAAGAATCCGGGTCTCTATACAGTGCGAGCAACATTATCAATTGACGGCACAGAAGTAGAACGGTATTCATCGGGAATCTGTGTGCGTGATCTCTCGTTGCTGCATTCCGGCGAGCGCCTTGAAGCAGGGCGTGATTATTTCAAACTTGGCGGAAGACCGTTCTTGATGACAGGGACAAATTATTTTTGCACAGATCCTTATACCTCCACTTTTTTTGTTGGCGGCAGTATCGGTGGAAACCCTTGGGTGTGGGAGAGTGATTTTACGGAAATGGAACGGCAGGGTTTCACTGCCGTAAGAACGGGCATCTGGCTCAATCGCGCGCGTTATTTAGATGACGTGAGCGGTGCGGCGAATGAGCGAATGCTCAGGGCACTCGAAGCATTTTTATATTCAGCGGCACACCATCATATGCAGGTCATTTTTACTTTCTTTGCATTTGAACCACAGTCGGTATTGGAGCAGGGACTAGGGCAGGAGGGAAACCTTTTAGGACCTGGATCAAATCCGTACATAGATCCCATTGCGATCGATGCACAACTTGCCTACCTTCGTGCAATTGTTTCCCGTTTCCGGGATGTTCCTTTTTTAAGTTTCGATCTTATTAACGAACCAAGTTTTGACAACCCGAAGCGGCTGTGGAGAGGCAACTCGCCCAACGGTGATCCATTCGAGCTTGCAGCTTGGAGGCACTGGCTCGAAAGCCGGTACGGGAAAATCGAGAAACTCGCGCAGGCATGGCATACGACTCCTGCAGAATTAGGTACATTTGATGGAGTTTCGCTCCCGAGCTTTTCCGATCTGGAACTTGTACGCTCCGGCAATCGCAGAACTCTACGTGCCGTGGATTATAATTTATTTGCGCAAGATGCTTTTCGCAGTTGGGTTGATACGCTGATTCAAGCTATCCGTGCAACGGGCGCTCAACAAGCCGTTACGGTTGGTCAGGATGAAGGAGGTGTTGCTGATAGGCTGCTGAATCAGTTCTGGGCACAATCAAATGTCAGTTACACAGTAAATCATAGCTGGTGGCGCGATGATGCCCTTCTCTGGAACTCAGTTGCGGCAAAGACGCCCGGCAAACCGAATCTTATCGGAGAAACTGGACCGCAGCCTGTGTGGTCGATGGATGGCTCATCGCGATGGGACGATATCCACGGAACTCCTCTTTTAGAGAGAAAACTCGCGCTCGCATTCGCAAATGGAGGTGCTGGAATTTTACAATGGGACTGGACGCGCAGCGAATCCTTCGGTCTTCTGAGGTGTGACGGTTCATACAAGCAATGGATGAATGTGATGAGAGGCATTTCAGCATTTGCCCACGATGCTCAGACGTATACAACCGAAGTGATACTCCCTGAGATCGCGCTCATTTTACCGCAGTCACTCCAGCTCTCTTCATTTGGCAGCTGGGGCATTGGTATACAGCAAAATGCGGTTCGCGCTTTGTATCATTATGCGCGGGGGACAGCATTCGCAGTCGGCGAATATCAATTATCGAATATGCAAGACGCTAAACTGATTATTGTTCCTGCACCATGGGTGCTGCACCAGGAAGCCTGGGATCAACTTATGACGAAAGTGAAGTCCGGTGCAACACTTCTTATTTCCGGACGAATCGATGCCGACGAGCACTGGCTTTCAATTCCTGAACGCACTCGCGGCTGGAATACAGAATATACTTCTTCGGCGTTAACAACTCGGGAAGTTTCGATTAAGTGGCCCGGTGATTCTGCACATCTGAGTTATTCCGATAATAGAACAACATATGCGGAACGCGGTGTTCTGCAGAACAACGCGACGTTTCTTGATCTTTCACTCGGCTCCGGTCATATACTTTACTTTGCATTACCGCTCGAACTTGCAGATCAGCTAGATGCGATAGGTAAAATTTATTCCTATGCACTAAAGTGTGCAGGGGTCAATACTTTTTATGTAACATCTTGCAAGGATCCAGGCATACTTATCTGTCCGACCAGATTGCCGGATGCGACATTGTATGTTCTGACTTCCGAAAGCGCAAATACAAATCCGATCGAATTTCGCGATTTACTCAGCAATACAAATATTCAAGTCAATCTCGATCCCGGAAGGGCGGCATTGATGCTTATTCACAAAGACGGACACATTATTGCATCTTACAATATTCGATAATGTAATCATCGATAGAAGGGTACAATTCCGAAAATTGCTTATAAACATTGGGCAAAATACAGTGAACAGAATTTTGAGGATGGTACCTTAATCGTCTTTTCAACGAAGATTAAACTTATGGGAATAATCACAATCTAACCGGAAATGACGGGGCGCACACATTGTGAGGTATTATGTTCTATCTTCATCATACTTGCAGTTTGTTCTGCTTTTCGTTAATGTTCGTTCATAATTTTAATTAAAATTACTGTGAGGTGTATAATGAAACGGATTTTGATACTTGGATTTGTTTTATTCATCACCGTTTGTTCCTTTACTGGCACTCAGCTCTTTGCTCAATCCACGAAGGACGATGCAAGTTTAATAGCAGCTCCACCATCAATTGCCATTGTTGGTACGGAATATAAATTTCAAATCCCTATTGATACTGGGGCAAAAGCTCTATTCAAGTTGACCAGAGCACCAGTAGGGATGACAATCGATTCATCGACGGGGATTGTCAAATGGACGCCGACCTTGAAAGGAATGTACAACGTTGAAGTGAGGATTACTGCCAGTTCGCGTAAAACTTCTTCCTATTCATGGACTATCCAGGTTGTGAATTTCATCGGGACGATCAAAGGTGTCGTGAAGAATGAAAACAGTGAACTTCTTAAAAAGATTCTTATCTCGGTGTACAAGAAAGTCAGTACTACCGCTATCAACACTTATTCGACTCAGCTTTCTGCCTATACTGATTCAGTTGGTGCGTATAGTATTGCTATTGCTGATTCAGGAGAATTCTTTATACTGGCAAATCCGGGACCGGCACCCATGCTCATGTTACCGATCTATATCAATGGATACTATGTACCCGTTTGGTACATCGATTCACCGACCATGGCTGGTGCAACGGCTGTTCTTGTAAAAAATGCGACTCCAATTATTGCAAACTTCATACTCAAAAAATATCAGCCGCCTGTTCCTCTAATAATAACTGGTACAGTGTCCGGCAGTGACGGCAAACCAATTGCAGGAGCAACAGTTGTTGCTTCAAAGACGCTTAGTCCTGTATCAAATTCTTCGGCAGCAGTTTCATTATCATTTCAAGATCCTGGATTTGGTTTATTCTGTGATGTTGGAGGAAAAGAAAAGACTGATAGTCTAGGCCATTACATGTTTTTAGTTGTCAGCGGCAATTCCTATGTTGTCGCTGCATGCAAAGAGGGATATATTCTCCAATATTATAACGGTAAAAGTAATGTCCTGGAAGCAGATAAAATTACATTGAAGCATGATACATCAGGAATTAATTTTAAACTCAATGCCATTCCTGTTGCAAAAGCAAAAGTTTCTGGTATTGTTGTAGATAGCGCAAAAGCATTTGTTGCCGCACGTGTTATTTTATATCCTCTCGCCCCGCAGCCAGCTGCATTAATTCCGGTGCCGGTTACAAGGACCATAAACACAGATTCACTGGGAATATTTACTTTTACTGCTGTGGCCAACGGCAGTTATAAATTGCAAGTGGTGCCGTCGGGCAAATACATGCCGGCCTATTTCAAGGTGAATAATTGCGGTGTGAACGAAGCGAAGAATGCTGATTCAATTATTGTAAAGGATGATCAGAACGTGAGCGGCCTTGTCGTTTGTGTGAAAAAAGTCGTAGCGAATGGCGGTGGGAAGATATCAGGTAAAGTGATAAATTCAAATGGGTCTGGAATTTGCGGTGTTGTCGTTGCGGCCCAATCCCAGAATTCTTATTCCTATGGCATTACGGAGAATGACGGTTCCTACGAAATTATCGACCTTGATCCGGGTACGTATACAGCATTGACAGATAAAGTCGGCTATGCCTCGATCATATCGACTGCACCGGTAATCGATTATGCAATGGGATTATTTAATAGTGAAACGAATTTCACACTCACCGAGCAGGCAACGACTTCAGTCGAGACATCGACAAGTACATTACCTGGAAGTTTTGTGCTCTTTGGCAATTATCCGAATCCCTTTAATCCATCGACACAGATTAGCTTCACTTTACCATCCGACGGTGTTGCTTCGCTGCGTATTTTTAATATTCTTGGTCAAGTGGTGACAACATTGATTGATGGATATATGACTGCCGGAAAACATTCGGTGTTATTCGAACCGGGAAGTGGTTTATCGAGCGGTGTTTATATTTATGAATTGAAGTTCAAAGACAGAGTCGCTGTCAATAAAATGATACTAATGAAATAAGATTATAACTTAGTAACATAATATATTTAAGAATTTATAAAGCCTTGGCAATTATCGGGGCTTTTTTTATTCCAGATGTGTGCACATGCATTTATGTAAAATTCATGTTGGAGAAAATGGATATTTGAAGATGGTGATAATGATACATTGCAGGAGGGCATCGTTGATAAAATTTTTCATACAGGACAAATCAAGTTTCTTCGTTTGCTAGTTCAATTTTCAATACTCTGTCAACAACAACAAGAAGATCGTCCAAAGTAAATCCTTTCTCCAAATATTCAATCGCAGCACCGGTTTTCCACGCACCTGCACTTATAGTGGGACTCGTCATCATAATGACCGGAATCTGAGCGGTCTCAGGATCCGCTTTCAACGATTCAAGCATCATAAAACCATTTAAATTATCCATGAATACGTCGCTGATGATAAGATCTGGTTTTTCCTTTTTAGCGAGGTCAAGACCGACAAGTCCATCTTCAGCTTCAAGAATCTTAAAACCTCTATTCAAGTACAATATAAACGAGATAGATTTTCGGACGGAATCATCATCGTCAACGACCAGTATTGTTTTTGTCATAGTACCAATCCTCGCATAGTTTTATCCTGCACCTAATATAAAAAACAGTTGCAGAGATTACAATGCAGCTACTTTTCTTTTATTCCAGCGGAAATCGCAAATTCATTAAGATATAAGTAAATTGACCACAAAACGACTTTGCAACGCGGCTGAAAATTCCAAAAGTATATCATCATGCGATGAAATTTGCCATCCTACTCGAATTCTTCTTTAATAATCATTGCGGGAATACGCAATATCATCATAGAAAGCTTGATTCCGTTTTGGGATTCCTTTGTAATTCTAAGAAAGTAGATCTAAAATATGGTGGTTGATGCCTCTATGACACTTGTAACGATACAAGAGAGTGCAGGTCCTTCTTTTTTTTATGCGATTCTTGCATAAACATATCAAATGCACGATATTTATCTCATCCACAAAAATATAAAAGGATATAGAAATGAAAACTATTATCTTGGGATCAAAGAACCAAATGAATCTGTATTCACAACGTGAAATCGACCGCAGGATGGGATTAAGACACAACTTGCAACAAAGGCATTTTTCATCATCGTGCTACGCTCTCATTGTTCTTGCGATTATTGTTTTGCTGCATTCTCAGCTATCAATTGCCCAACCGTTGAAATATCCAGCCGCTAAAAGAGATACGGTTGTCAGCAGTTATTTCGGAATAAATATTTCAACTCCCTATCAGTGGATGGAAAACCAAAGCGCACCCGAAGTAACTGCATGGGTTGAGGCCGAAAATAAATTGACCTTTGCGTACCTTGATAAGATTCCATTAAGAGACACTATTAAAGAACGCCTAACGAAACTTTGGAATTATGAACGAGTCGGCGTTCCCATTCTCTCCAGCCGATCGGGCCCGCTGTTTTATAGTAAGAATTCGGGTCTGCAAAACCAAAGTCCTGTGTTTATACAAAAGTCAATTGATGCGAAAGCAAGTCTTATTCTCGACCCGAATAATTTATCGCCGGATGGATCGATTGCAATGGCTGATTATTATCCCTCATCGAATGCACAGTATCTATGCTATGCATTATCGCAAGGTGGATCTGATTGGCAGGAACTGCACATCAAGGATCTGAAAACAGGAACCGACCTTGCAGATACCGTGCGATGGGTAAAATTCTCGGGTATCTCATGGACAAATGAC
>Ga0182021_10000669_pt1 | contig 37700 bp, 30 predicted proteins | sample 612E3MmetaG_FD_120493 | JGI IMG/M metagenome (GOLD analysis project Ga0182021, IMG submission 120493) | Permafrost microbial communities from Stordalen Mire, Sweden - 612E3M metaG (Illumina Assembly) | ecosystem: Environmental > Terrestrial > Soil > Wetlands > Permafrost | place: Sweden...
CTTAAGAAAGGAGGAGATAGGATTAGTATTTATTAAGATAGACCAGAATCTTAAAATTTAGTTCTGAAAAAATTAATTTACCAATAAAATGAAAATCATAAAAAAATTCCGGGCAGAGAGAAATAAAAAAGCCGCCTTAGGTGTAAAAAATTTTACCCATATTTTTTCTTGACATAAAAATTTCCGCCATTAATATAAAAAGACTTTCTTTTTCAAATAAAGTTAATTTTTTGGCCTACTTGGCTTTTTTCCGGTTGTTTTTAATGTTGATAAAAAACCATGGGGATATGGGTATGCAATTCTTAAATCTGATATTCCTAACCCCTTTTTTAAATCCGGTAGTGTTATCCGGGGCCATGAGTTTCACTATTCAAAGGTGGAGGAGTGGAAGGAAGGCCAAATAAGATTGGCCTTTAAAGTTGAACGGGGCTTTGGTTTGAACGGTAAAGGGGATGGTTATTGCGATAAAAATGTTCTCTCTCCTTATATGCATATTCATGCCCTGGGAGAAAGAAGGCGGGTGAGCACCTGGTAAGAAAAGCTGAATAGAACCAATTGGAAAAACCGTTTATTGCGGTAGTTTTATTGTGCTTTATGTAAGGCTTTAACAGCCCAAAAAAATTTTTAACCTTTTAGTATAGAAGGAGGTAAAAAGAAAAAAGACAATGGCGGAGATTACGTTAGGCGGGAAAGAAATCGAAGTTGATGAGGATGGTTTTATGGAGGAGCCTGACCTTTGGGATCAAAATGTCGCTATAGATTTAGCAAAGATTGAAGGCGTCCAGGAGATGACCGAAAGACACTGGAAGGTGGTAAACTATATCCGAGGCTATTGTCAGAAGTTTGGAATCGCACCGATGATAAAAAAGCTCTGCAACGAGTGCGACTTAAAGTTGAAAGAAATCTATGAAATGTTTCCTTCAGGCCCGGCTAAAGGTGCTTGTAAAGTCGCAGGGGTTCCCAAGCCTACGGGCTGTGTTTAATACGTGATATAAGGAATTTCAGAAAGGAGTATAATTATGTTCCAGGTTACTGTTGATCATGATAAATGCGATGGCGATAGTGCATGCGTCGATATTTGCCCCAGTGATGTTTTTGTCATAAAAGAGGGCAAGTCATATCCTGAAAATATGGATGACTGCGTTGGCTGTGAGAGTTGTGTAGAAGAATGTGCACAGGGTGCCATTACGGTTGAAGAAACTTAATTTTTAAGTTTCTCTTTAACCATGGCAAAACCCCGCCGCAAAGACAAGATTTCTCAAATTAATCCCCCCCCTTGTGCCCAAAAAAAGGGCAAGGTTTTTTTGGTGGGTGCTGGGCCGGGGAGAATAGTGATTTGGTTACACTCCGTGCCAAGGAATGCATCGTCCGGGCTGATGTTATTGTTCATGACTCTTTGGTTAATCCGATAGTTTTTAGTTGGGCTTGAGAGGATGCTGAGATAATCGTTAGGGGAAAGAAGGGCTGGGGTGGGGGGCACACGTTCCCCAAGAAACGATCACCACTGTTTTAATCGAGCACGCTCTTCAAGGAAAGGACCGCTGTTCGACTAAAAGGTGGTGATCCTTTTATTTTTGGCCGGGAAGGAGAAGAGGACCAAAAAATAGCCGAACAAGGTATTCCGTGTGATGTATAGTTCCTGGGGTTACTTCGGCGGTTGGGGTTTCAACGTATAGCGGAATCCCCGCTCACCCATCGGGACTTTGTTCCCCAAGTCACTTTTTTTACGGGGCATCCAGATTCCCGAATCATGTGGGAGAACATTACTTCTGATGCAGAGGCTCTGGTTATCTATATGGGGTTGGCTAATCTGCTCTATATTACCGAAAAGCTTATCTAGTGTAGTGTTTCTATATTAGCTTGACACGAACTGTTAGCACATGTCGCTGTATTAATTAGCAAATAATATGATGCCATTGTAAAGCCGTTATAGAAACACTGCACTAGGGGGAGGACTAGGACACCCTGTTGCCTTGATTAGCCGAGGATTTCTCGGAGATAAGGAGGTTTTGACTGCTCCCCTTAAACGGATAGCTAAGGACGCGAAAAAAGGAAGATAAAAACTTCGGTTTTGGCAGTTATTGGTAGGGTGGTTGAACTTCGGGAGAAGATAGAATGGGTTGAGAACAAACCTCTTTTTGGACTTCTCATCCTGGTGGCTGGCTCGAAGCAACAGGCTTTTGGACTGGCAAAAACTTGGAAGAGCTGGGAGCAATTCCTTTCATGCTCCCTACTGTCCGGGTTACTCATCCTGATTCGTGGAAAGATTGGCTTCAGCCCTCGATTGTCTTCATAATTATTCTCCATTCTCCTTTTAATGAGGATTTGAAAAAATTCTCAGGATACTCCCACCGCTCTTCCCCATCCTGAGGCATCTTTAACTTTGCCATCTTCCATAACCACCTTTCCTCTCACCATGGTCAGCACCGGCCATCCCTTCAGTTCCCACCCTTCGTACGGGGTATAGTCGCACGAGGAAGGAGAAAGGGCAGCATCAACCTTTTGCGTTTTTTCTAAATCCACGATGATAAGATCAGCATCAGCCCCTGGTTGCAAGCCTCCCTTGTGGGGATAAAGCCCGAATATGGTAGCGGGCTGATAACTGGTGAGCCTCACCACCTGATTCAGCGTCATCCTGCCCGCATGAACTCCCGCAGTCAACAGCATGGGCAAAGCAGTGGGCATCTCCTGCCAGCTTAGCTGCATTCTCCACACTGTTCCGTCACCCAGCTTCTCCTTTAAGTGATTGGCGCTACTGTCAGTTGCAATACAATCGATTTCACTCTCGTGTATTCCTTTCCATAATCTCTTTATGTCATGCGGCGGCCGGTATGCGGGGGTGGTTAAGGCAAGAACGGGACGGGCAATTCCCGTGCCATTGTGGTCAATCATCAAATAGCGGGGACTGGTTTCAAGGTATACCGGGTTTCCTCGCACCCGAAACCCCTTGACGATGTCCAACACCCCTCCGGCCCCCACATGAACAATGTAGAGAGGGACACCTATCTTCTCCGCCATCCGGCAGGCGCTATCAGCGTCAATCTCCTCGCAGAGCGGGGGGCGGGACCGGCAAAAAGCCCGAAAATCATTTTCTTGGTCATGCCGCTGCCGGTGCAATTTCAATAGTTCATAATTTTCCGCATGGATAATAACCAGCCCGCCAGCGTCCCTAACTTTCTCCATTCCACGAAAGAGATAGGATAGGTCAATACCGAAAATCCCTACCTTTTTCATTTCATCACCCTTGTATGCCATAAAGAACTTGAAACCTCGCAATCCTCTCTCGCGGCATTTGCCGATTTCTTCGAGGTGCTGCTCGGTCATGCAGGCGGCCCAGAAGCACATATCCACCGTGGCCAGCCGTTTAGTAGTCTCGACATAATAGGAAATTCTCTCGAAAACCGATTTTTGCTCCAGGATGACGTGAAAAACCGTGGTTACCCCTCCAGCTGCCGCTGCCCTGGTTTCGCTCATGACATCGGCCTCATAAGGTAGAAACGCACCAAAATGGGTATGGCAGTCCACGATGCCCGGAAGAATATAGTTGCCATGTGCGTCAATGACGTTCTGAGCTGTTGACGGAATATCCCCTCGAGAAACATACGCAACTTTTTCTCCCTCCACTCCAATGGTAACCCCTTCAATAGTTGCCCATGGGGTCACCAGTTTCCCATTGGTAATGATAGTATCCATAGGTTTCCCTCATTAGTACAAAACAAAATGGTTGTATTATTTCGTGCCTATGATGAAGCCTCTTGCTCGTCAATGTATAGCGCTGAGCGCTGACGCGGCGCAATATCAGACACTGTTTTTTCTACTGCAATATTGTTTCCAAAATAAAGCGGAGAGATCGATAGCGACCCATGCGATATTGATGCCGACAGACGGATAGGCGCCATAAAAAACGAATTGATAATGATCAAAATGCTCCCAGCGACATTAACCAATTGCTAAATCGTTGAATCTCCGGCAGGCCACCGCCTTGAAACCAGCGTGAAAGCGATAAGGGGTAAAGCGACTCTGATCGAACCTCCCGCATCTATCATGATAGGATTGTGCACAATTTTTATTCCTACGTTCTTTGATGTCTCAAAACGAAACACGCTTCTGGATGCGGTGAGCCCGCTTAACGATAAAGGTCAATGATTGCAGGGAGTCTTTCCCAGGGTTGGCCTGTGAGAAACTTTTTTTATCATAATTATATTATCAGCACATGCACTTATCCCAAAATCTTTTTTTTGAATTTCTTTGCTTGGCTTTGATACGCATTTAAAGCCGCATTTTTGATATGAGGCGATCGCTTGTTTATTTCTTCCCGAGGGGCTTATGACAAAATTGGTGACGCCATATCTTTGATGTAAATAATCACAAAGGGTATTGAGAGCATCGCCACCAAAACCGAACCCACAATACTTTGTGGCACGCATCCAGAGGTCTAAGACAACGCCGCCTTTCTTTTTATCCAGCGCATCATAGCGTATAGTGCCAACTTCTTCATTGCTATTGGTAATAATAATATAATCTCTTCCCTTGCCCTCGCCGGAAGAATTAAAAAAATGTGGCTTATAGTCATCGCAGAATTCCTTCCAGGTTGGGATGGGGAGATCGGGATAAAGCGGCAACCCCATCATAAAAGGGGTTACGTCTGATTGAGTTAACCACAAAAAAATTTTTTTACGATCGGATGTTCGCGCTGGCCGCAACTTTACTTTTTTGCTCGCTATAATCATAAATTACGCAATACGGTGAATGAGCCGGCATATATAGCCGCCTTAAATCAATTCAATATCTTTGTGGCAATCCCATATATATGGGTATAATGCTTTTTTTAGATAAGATTTTATCTTGTTACCATGTGAATTTTATGTCATAATTTCTATCGCTTGTCAAGTAAATCGCCACTGCGATAAGGCGGGGACTTTGAGATCAAACTTTTTGTTACGGATGGTAAAATGAGAACACAAAAGTTTTTAGCTGAAACCGATGAGGATACATTAAAAAAGATAACCGCTGAGATGGAGGATGAATATCACCACATTATTCTCCGGATCTGGGTGGAAGATTCTCAGTACTCCATTGTCAGGATAGAACTCGAGATGCCGCGCTATCCAGAAGAGCATTGCTTAGACTGCCTAAAAAACGTGGAAAAGCTCATGGGCCTTTCTTTGCAGCATCCTCAGTTCCGGCGGAGGATATTAAAGACTGTTGGAGGAGAGCGGGGATGCTTCCATGTCCTTGAATTGTTGCATGAAGCCCAGGATTATACTCGCTCGATCTTTTGGGATAAACCACCTGACAAAAATGGCCGTTATACAATTTCCGCGTTGGACCAAGAGGGGGAGGTGCGCTGTATCGCTTATCGGAAAAAATAATAGTTATAGTTCCTTGAAAGTCTTGGCCATAACCTCAAGGGTTTTATCCAAGTTTTCCTGAGAGTGGGCTAAAGAGATAAAGTTTGCTTCAAATTGAGAAGGGGCAAGATAGATTCCCCCTTTTAACATTAAATGAAAATAGCGGTTGAATGTTACAGTATCGCTTTTTAGCGCGGTATGATAATCGATCACTTCCTGTGAGGCAAAGAATAGAGTGAACATGGAACCCACCCGGCTGATGTATATTTTTACGCCAACCTTATGAGCGATTTTTTTCGCTTCTTCCACAAGGTACTCTGAACTTTTTGATAGCTTCTCATAGGTTCCGGGTTGGGCAAGAATCTTTAGGGTTTCCAGTCCAGCGGTAACTGCCAAGGGATTTCCCGATAAGGTTCCTGCCTGATAAACTGGACCCAGAGGAGCAAGGTTTTCCATGATTTCCTTTTTTCCTCCAAAAGCTCCTACCGGCAGACCTCCCCCGATAACCTTTCCCAGACAGGTCATATCAGGAATGATTCCGTATAACGACTGGGCTCCTCCCCACGCGACTCGAAATCCGCTCATCACTTCATCAAAAATAAGCACGATACCTGTTTCATGGCAAAGTTCTTGAAGCCCGCGCAAGAATCCTTCCTGAGGAAGAACCACTCCCATATTGCCGGGGACTGGCTCTAAAATAATCGCGGCGATTTTAGGCGCTTCAGCCTTGACTGCTTTTTTAACTGCATTCAGGTTATTAAAAGGCAGGGTGATGGTGTTGCGGGCAAAATCATCAGGCACGCCTTTGCTATCAGGGATACCAAGCGTGGTTGCTCCTGAGCCGGCTTTTACTAAAAGGAAATCTCCATGGCCATGATAACATCCGCTAAACTTAATTATTTTATCCCGCCCGGTATAACCGCGGGCAAGCCGAATAGCGCTCATTGTCGCCTCAGTGCCGGAGTTTACCATGCGAACCATTTCGATCGAAGGAACAGCCTCAACCATCATCCGGGCAAGCTCAATCTCTCCCTCAGTAGGCGCGCCGTAGCTTAATCCTTTTGTTAACGCCTTTTGCAAAGCCTCTATTACCCGAGGGTGTCGATGTCCCACAATCATAGGACCCCAGGAACTTACATAGTCAATGTATTCTTTTCCATCAACATCATAAATTTTTGACCCTAATGCTGAAGCAATAAAAGGGGGAGTTCCCCCCACGGCCTTAAAAGCCCTGACTGGACTATTAACTCCACCGGGGATATATTTTTTTGCTTCTTCAAAAAGAAGTTCTGATCCATTACTCACAGTTTTGCTTCCTTAAAGCTTTGAAGTTTTGTTATGATGAGTGAAAACTTTTAATGGCTTTTAATGGGTTTAAAAAGCCGACCCGGATAGTCGGCTTTGAGAAGTTTTGGGTTACGTTATTGTTGTAATTGCTGCTCGTTAACAGTAGGCGCGGAAGGAGGAGGTGGTTCTGGTTTTGCTTGAGGATTAGGAACAGGCGACTCTGTTTTTGTTTTAACTTCAGGAGCAGTATCGTGAGCAGATACCTTTGGTTCGGTTTTGGTGTCAGGAGCAGGAGGCGATGGTTCTGGGTTTTTTGCAGGCTCAGGCTTTGTCTCTTTTTCCTTTTCAATGACTTTCTTTTGGGGAGGCGTTTTTCCTTCCCAGGTAATTACTTCGCCGCTTACTTCGGAAACCCTTTTTGAGTCAGGAATAAAACCAGTTTTCTCGCCATAGGTAATATTGGTTATGCCTTTAGCTTGAGAGCCAAAACGGCGAAAGGCCTCAAACTGGAGGGCTTCTCTGGCTTCCTGTTTATTAAATCCAGCTTGAGAAACATCTTTCACGGTGATTTTTTCTAAAACTTTATACTCGGTGTTTTTTAGATACTCGGTAGCAAGAATGACGATGTTTTTTGCCGAAGAAATGGCAGTTTTGTCTTTGGGCGCCGTTGTCTCCACGGTCTCTGATTCTATGCCAACTTCTGGCGTTTCTCCAGAGACTTCCTCAGGAGCCATTGGCTCTTTAGCTGGGGCAGCTTCTTTTTTTATCGTGTTCGTTTCCTGGGGTTTCGCAGCCGCCTTAGGAGTGGGAAGGGGTGGCGGAGGAACTATTTTTTCAGGACGAGGGACTTTCTCTTCCTCCTTGGGTCTTCGCTTGATAACGATGGGTGATCTAAATTCAAGGGAGCACCCGAGCAAGAAAATAAGGAATAACAAAATTACGAGCTTTAGCTGGTTCATCTTTATTTGCGCCTTAATGGGTTTTTGGTTTATAGATGAAGTTTAACGGGATAAGTTCACGTAGTATTGGATAAAATCGCACGATTGTCAATAAAGAGAATGGTTTTCGAATATCTTTTAAACGCGCCCACCGATTTTCTAACGCTTGGTTTTCATTTTCTTTTTATTGTATTTTCAATAGGTTTGTGATATCTAAAAATGAATTGAGATTATTTTTTCCTACGATATTAATCTTGGTATAAAAAAGCGACAATCGTTGAGACAAGTGAGATAAGATGCGTTATTTAGCAATAGTGGTTATGGTAATTTTTTTAGGAGGGTGCGTTCCTTATTCAGATAATCCTCTTGCTGACCCGAATAGTGAAAAAATAGATACGGCGATATTGGGAACCTGGTTTTGGAACGAAGAAAATGACTCAGGTTTTATCCACATAGGTCTGAATAAAGAATCGAAGCTGCTTCGGATGATTATGATCGAACACGACAAGGATGGTACCATAGATGTTTCCGAGTTTAATGGCCACACATCCTCATTGGGTAATAACAAGTATTTGAATTTGAAATGGGTTCGGCCGTCAGATGAGCCGAAAGGATATCTCTTGATTAAATACTCAACGGAAGGTGAATCATTGGCGATTTCTCTTCTGAATGCTAAGGTGGTTGAAAACGCAATAAAGGAAGGTAGCTTGAAGGGTACAGTGGGCAAGGGAAAAGATGCTTGCTCTTTATCCATAACCGAGGAACAAAAAAAACTCCAGCAGTTTGTGCTGAAACACGATAAAGAATTGTTTCAGGAAAAAAGTAATTTAAACCGATTAAACCTTTTGCAACCGAACTCCAAGGGCACCGCCACAAGCGACAACTGACCTTCTTACTCAGGGTGATGGATTTCATGAATTTATTGCTAACCTTAAAAAAATAATTTTTCAGTTGAGTTTTAGGGCTTGAGCGATCTTTTTTTCGTTTGGCGTGACTCTTCTTCGTATTTTTTTATGTACTCACCTGGTTGCGTCCTGATTTTTTGACACGATAAAGTGCTTTATCCGCAGCTTTGATTACCTGAGCTGATTCTTGATTATTTTTCTGCTCAGCTACGCCAATACTTCCGGTAACCGAGAGCTTTTTTCGTTCTCCGCCTCGTTTTTCTCTTTAACCAAAAAAGTATTGATCTTCTCATGTCAATAAAAAGCTTCATCCATAGGCTTTTGTTGAAAAATTATGATGGGTACCGTATAGTTGCCAAGAAAGTATCTCCACCTATCTCTGGGGAGAAAAAAGTTTTTATTTTTAGGTCATTCCGGGCTTGGCCCAGAATTTAAGAGATTGTGGATTTCCCTTTCGCGGGAATAACATCGTGGTAGCCACCGTTTCTTCATATTAGTATCAAAACGGAGGACTGATGCGGGTCGCGGCAATAGATGTGGGAACAAACACCGTGCGGCTTTTAATAGCCGACTACGCGGGAGGCAAAAATTTTACACCGGTCTTTCGCAAAGAAATAATTGTTCGGCTCGGGGAAGGGTTTTCTTCCCAAGGGGTATTGTCACCTGAGGCGATGGATCGGGCTCTTGAGGCGCTTAGGGATTTTAAAAAATCAATTAATGAACGTGAAACTAATAAAATTATTGCGGTGGCGACAAGCGTGGTTCGAGACGCTCACAATGGAAAGGATTTCATCGATAACGTACGAGAACAAACCGAGATAGAGATCATTCTCATCTCAGGGGAGACTGAGGCTAAACTGGCGTGCCGGGGAGCGGTGTTGCCGGTTGACGGCGAGTATGGCCAAGCGTTTATTTTTGACATTGGAGGGGGAAGCACCGAGTTTATCCTCATTCAGAGGGCTGAGGTTTTAAGGGTGGAGAGCATTGACCTGGGAGTAGTCCATCTCACGGAGAAATATCTTCATCATGACCCTCCTCAGGAAGAGGAGTTGGCAACAATAGAAAAAATCATCACTACAAAAATTCAAAACGTGAGAAAACAGTTTCAGATCGCTTCACTTTATCCTTTTAGCTGTGATCACCGGATAATTCTGATCGGAATAGCCGGAACCCCAACCACCCTAGCGGCGCTTGATTTGCAGTTAGCTCAGTATGACCGGGGAAAAGTCACTAATCACCTCATAGAGATAAAACGGATCAGAGAGATTTTCCAGGAGTTAATTGCTAAGACTGCTGCTGAACGCTTATCACTACCAGGAATGCAAAAAGGACGCGAGGATTTAATTATTCCGGGGATTCTTATTTCCATGGGAGTGATGGAGGTTTTTGAATTTTCGGTTTTGCGGGTTATTGACTCAGGAATCCTAGAAGGACTGGTCTTATCCTACTCATCACCCGGAGCATCGATACCATGCTTTTCTAAGCGGTAACGGAAGGAACGGAAGGAGATTCGCAAAAGTTCAGCAGCTTTTTTCTTTATCCCCTGAGTTCTCTCCAGGGCTTTAAGCAATAAATTTTTTTCCAGCCGATTCATTAACTCATCTAAATCTGTTCCTTCAGAAGGGAGATTTATATCAGCCACCCCTAACTCTTTTTGACCCATCTTATGGGTAGCGAGCGCCAAACTCTCGGGAAGGATAATATTAGTGGTTTCGAGGGCAACACTTCGTTCAATGATGTTTTCCAATTCCCTTACATTTCCCGGGAAGTGGTAGTTCTGTAATCTGTCAAGCGCATAGGAGGAGATTTGTTGAATTTCTTTTCCCATCCCCCGGGAATATTTGTCCAGGAAGTATTGCGCCAAAAGAGGAATATCCATTTTTCGCTCCCGAAGCGGAGGAATCCTGATTTGGATTACATTTAAACGGTAATAGAGGTCTTCCCGAAATTTTAGGGCAATGACACTTTGTTCCAAGTCCTGGTTGGTTGCCGAGATTATTCTTGCATCTACATTTACTTCCTTGGTCTCTCCAATAGGAGTAAAGACTTTATCTTGAACCACGCGGAGAAGTTTGACCTGGAGGAGAAGCGGAAGATCACTGATCTCATCAAGGAAAATAGTGCCGCCCGACGCTGCTTCGAAAAGACCAATCTTATTAGCTAGGGCGCCGGTAAAAGAGCCTTTTTTGTGACCGAAAAGCTCGCTTTCCAGAAGGTTTTCCGGGATTCCACCGCAATTTATAGTTACAAAGGGTTTATCTTTCCGGTTGCTGTGCTGATGAATTGCTCGAGCAACCAATTCTTTGCCCGTACCACTTTCGCCAATAATAAGGACATTGCTTTTCGCACTGGAGGCTCTGGTGATCAGGGCAAAAATTTTATGCATCTCCGGACTGTTGCTGACGATGTTATCAAACCGCTCTTCTCCCATTAGGGGTTTTTCCCCTAGGGTTTCCAATTTAAAATCCCGTTTGGCTAATGCGCTTTGGATAAGAGCTTTTGCATCATTCACATCAAAGGGTTTGGAGATGTAGTCAAAGGCGCCTTCTTTCATCGCCTCGATTGCTGATTCAAAAGATCCGTAAGCAGTAATCATAATAACTATGGTATCAGGATGGAGCTTTTTTACTTTCCTCAGAATTGTATAGCCGTCTCCCTGGGGCATTTTGATATCAGCAAGAATAATATCGAAGTTCTTTTTTTCACAAAGCGAGATCGCCTCAGCGCCATTAGAGGCTAAGGTTACCTCGTATCCTTCTTTTTTCAGGGTAATTTCGAGAAATTCCCTGATACCTTTTTCATCATCAGCAACTAGGATAGAATACATGGCTTTAAATTAAATTTATTTTTTGGTTTAGGAACGTTAATGTTATGATGATAATCCTGAAGATTTTTTATCCTCTTTTTAAAAAGAGCCAGTTGTTTTTTCTGCTGGAATTCCCCCAAGCATTCCTCGATGTTGGTAAGATAAGGGATTGATTGGGAAACTGCAACGCGTCGGATAATGAAGCCATCACTCATGGCATTCTCGTCTTTCTTATTTATGACATTGAGGATAAAAGCGACCTTGCCTTTTTCCATATACTCAATAATGGTGTGTTTTTTCCCCTCGGAGATTTGGGGAATGACCTTTTCGACTTTAATCCCATGCCCAGTAAGAAAGGCTGCCGTTCCCTTAGTGGCTAAAATGATGGGTTTTATCTTGCTGATAATTCGCACTAACGAGATGAGGTTTTCATTGTGATGGCTATAATCAACACTGATGAATAGTGCCGGAGCAGGGGATTTTTCAATGCGTTGGCGCAAGGTTTCTTCTTCAGCGAATAATCCTCGCTGCCGCATCACTGATTCAATAGCATTCACCGCAGCCGCAGCGGCGGATATGGTCGTAAAACAAGGAACTTTATTAATGATTGCCTGTTGCCGGATAATGTAGTTATCGCTATAAGGCCCTTTCCCCTGAGGGGTGTTGATGATCAAATCAACCTCTAGCCGGTGGATGCGATCCACCACGGTTGCTCCTCGACTTTTTTCGTATACTTTGCCAATAACTTCCGAAACCGGAACACCGTGTTTGCGTAAAGCCTTGGTTGTCCCTTCAGTAGCAACAATTCTGAATCCCAGTTCGTGAAGCTTTTTAGCAATAAAAACAATGACCCGTTTGTCTTTATTTTTAACACTGATAAAAACCGTTCCCCCAAACCTTTTGCCCAATGGAAGCTCTTGGCTGGCACCCATCTGGGCTTTGCTCAGGGCAATCCCAAAGTCATCATCAATCCCCATCACCTCTCCGGTAGACTTCATCTCTGGGCCGAGCACGGAATCAACACCGGGAAATTTGTTAAAAGGAAATACCGACTCCTTGACCGAAACATGATGGACGTCACATTCTTCAGTAACACCAAGATCCTTTAGGGAATAGCCCACCATTATTAAAGAAGCTACCTTTGCCCAAGGGATTCCGGTTGCTTTGCTCACAAACGGAATGGTCCGGGAAGCACGGGGATTTACTTCCAACACATACACCACATCATTTTTTATGGCATACTGAATGTTCATAAGCCCCTTAACGTTGAGGTCTTTTCCCAAGATATGGGTTTGTTCTTTGAGGACCTTAATCAAATCTTCCGTAATGGTGTAAGGGGGGAGCACACAGGTGCTATCTCCGGAGTGGACGCCGGCCTCTTCGATATGCTCCATGATTCCGGCTACCACCACTCTTTCTCCATCAGCGACAGCATCTACATCTACTTCAATCGCATCCTCTAAAAATTTATCAATCAAAACTGGTCGCTTTAAGGAAACTTTCACCGCCTGATCCATATACGCATTGAGGCAACCTTCATCATACACGACCTCCATTGACCTTCCGCCAAGGACATACGAAGGTCTCACCACTACCGGGTAACCGATGTCTTTAGCAATTTCTTTTGCTTCACCATAAGAACGAGCGCAACCATTTTTCGGTTGCTCTAAACTTAATTTTTGAATGACCGCTTTAAATCGTTCCCGGTCTTCAGCTAAATCAATGCTTTCCGGGTCGGTTCCTAATATGGGCACACCCTGTTCTTTCAAGGATAGGGCTAAATTAAGGGGTGTTTGACCGCCAAACTGGACAATCACCCCCATGGGTTTTTCGCGATCAATGATATTTAAAATATCTTCTCGCGTTAAGGGCTCAAAAAAGAGGCGATCTGAGGTATCATAATCAGTAGATACGGTTTCTGGATTACAGTTCACCATGATTACTTCATAGCCTACTTCTTTTAAGGCTAACGCAGCATGGACACAACAATAGTCAAACTCGATTCCTTGCCCGATGCGGTTAGGGCCTCCTCCGAGAATTATGACTTTGGGTTTATCCGACGGCTTGGTTTCATCTTCAGTTTCGTACGTGGAATAATAGTACGGGGTATAAGCTTCAAACTCAGCGGAACAGGTATCAACCAGCTTGAACACTGCTTCAATGCTGAACGATTTTCGAAAAGAGCGAAAGGAGATTTCATCGGTCTGAAAAATTTCCGCCAATTTTATATCACTAAATCCGAACTGTTTTGCTTTGCGGATTTGTTCAGGAGTTACCGATTGGAGAGTTGCTTTAGCGAGTTCTCCCTCTAAATCAATAATCTCTTTTATATTAAATAAAAACCAGGGGTCAATCTTTGTTAAATCGTTGATTTCCTCAATCGTCAGCCCCATTCTCAAAGCCTGAGCAATATAAAAGATCCGCTCCCAGTTCGGCACCTTTAACTTTTCCCGGATCTTTTTAAGAGATTCCTTTGTCCCTGTTTTTCTGGACTTCTGGGGATCGCTGGTGTGATCTTTTTCAGTTTTTTCCAAGCCATGGTATCCGATTTCTAAGGACCGGATAGCTTTTTGAAATGATTCTTTAAAGGTGCGACCAATCGCCATTGCCTCCCCCACAGACTTCATCTGGGTGTTGAGGGTCTGATCGGTTTCCGGAAATTTATCAAACGCCCACCGGGGTATTTTAGTTACCACGTAGTCAAGGACCGGCTCAAAGGAAGCCTTGGTATAACGGGTGATGTCATTAGGGATTTCATCTAAAGTATAACCGATTGCCAGCTTAGTGGCGATCTTGGCAATAGGGAATCCCGTAGCCTTAGAAGCTAAGGCAGAGCTCCGGGATACTCTTGGATTCATTTCGATCACCAGCATTTCTCCGTTTTCCGGATTTACCGCAAACTGGATATTTGAACCACCGGTCTCCACGCCAATTTCTCGAATGATGGCAATAGCCGCATTGCGCATGAGTTGATACTCTTTATCCGTTAAGGTTTGGGCGGGAGCCACGGTGATGCTGTCACCGGTATGAATTCCCATAGGATCAAAGTTTTCAATGGAGCAGATGATGACTACATTGTCGTTTAAATCTCGCATTACCTCAAGTTCATATTCTTTCCATCCGATAACTGATTTTTCGATCAAGACCTGATTAAACTGAGAATCTTTAAAAAAAGGCCTTAAGATTTCTTCAAGTTCAACGCGGGAAAAGGCAATTCCCCCTCCCGTCCCGCCCAAATTGAAGGCCGGCCGGAGAATAACAGGATACCCTAAATGATCTGCCGCTCGCAAGGCTTCCCGAAGGTTATAAACATATTCTCCTTGGGGCATGGAGAGCCCAATGCGATCCATGCTCTTTTTAAAAAGTTCCCGGTCTTCGGCTTTCATGATGGCTTCTAACTTAGCCCCGATGAGCTCAACGTTATATTCTTCAAGCACGCCGCTTCTCCCGAGGGCGATCGTCACATTAAGTCCAGTCTGCCCACCAATAGTCGGAAGCAAAGCAAGGTAATGAGGCTTTTTATCGGGATTTTCCTGGGCAATGATATCCGCAATCACCCTGGCATTAACCGGCTCAATATAGGTGCTATCCGCCATTTCGGGATCGGTCATGATCGTGGCCGGGTTACTATTGACCAAAATGACGTGATAGCCTTCTTCTTTTAAGGCTTTACAGGCTTGGGTTCCAGAATAGTCAAACTCACAGGCCTGGCCAATGATAATCGGGCCTGAGCCGATAACCAAAATTTTCTTTATGTCAGTTCGCTTGGGCATGTTTCATCAGCTCACGAAATTGTTTGAAAAGGTAAGAGGCATCATGGGGACCGGGAGATGCTTCCGGATGGTACTGAACCGAAAAAAGCGGTAGCTGCTTATGCTGAAATCCCTCGAGGGTCTGGTCATTAAGGTTGATATGGGTTAAGAACACATCCCGGGAATCGAGGGTTTCGAAATCAACACAAAATCCGTGGTTTTGGGCGGTAATTGCAACTTTTCCCGTGGCCAGGTCTTTTACCGGCTGATTGCCCCCCCGGTGGCCAAATTTAAGTTTATAAGTTTTGCCACCGAGGGCAAGCCCTAAGAGTTGATGCCCCAGACAGATACCCATTATCGGCAGTTTGCCAATAAGCTTTTTTACATTGTCAACAACATAAGGAATTGCTGCCGGGTCTCCCGGTCCATTTGAGAGGCAGACTCCCTGGGGGCGCAACCCCAAAACCTCTTCCGCGGGGAAAGAGGCTGGTACTACCGTTACCTCACATCCCTCATCAACCAAATGGCGGAGGATATTTCTTTTTACCCCACAATCATAAACGATAACGCTGAACCTATCCCCGGGTGGCCTTGAGGGGTTTCTCTGGCCTTGCGGAAAACCCCAGGTTCCTTGTTTCCACGCATAGGGTTGAGGACAGGTAACTTTTTTCACTAAGTCACGACCAACATACCGCGGGGCTTTTTCGAGTTTTTTTCTCAGGCTTTGGGAGTCAAAGTCTACGGTGGAAATGATTCCCAACTGAGCTCCCGCATCACGGATATGTTTCGTTAGCGCCCGGGTATCAATCCCCTGAATTCCCACTATGCTATATTCTTTACAATATTCATCAAGGGTTTTCCGACTTCTCCAGTTAGAAGGCAGTGAGCTTAATTCTCTTACCACAAAACCTTCCACCTGTGGTCTTTCAGACTCGCTATCTTCCTCGTTGACGCCATAGTTGCCGATCAGCGGGTACGTCATGGTAACAATCTGGCCCTTATACGAAGGATCAGTGAGAACTTCTTGGTAGCCGCTCAAGCTGGTGTTAAAAACCACTTCTCCTGTCGTTTCTCCTTGGCCGCCAAACGATTCACCTAGGAAAGTTCGCCCATCTTCTAAACAAAGAATTGCTTTGGTTATGGTCATCTTTTACTTAGCCTCCCAAACAACGTTTCCGGCTACAATTGTCATGACTGGTCCACCTTTAAGTTTCCAATGAGCAAAAGGGGTATTGCGGGATTTAGATTTAAACGTTTTCGGGTTTACACTACATTCCCGTTGCACGTCGAGGATGGTTATATCCGCCTCTTCACCTTCGTGAAGAGCTCCGCCTTTTAACCCTAAAATACGGGCAGGGTTAGTGCTGAGCCGGGCGATTGCCTGATTAATGGTAAGGATATTGCTATGGACCAGTTCGTTTAAGGTCAACGAGGCTGCGGTTTCTAAACCAACGATGCCGTTAGCGGCCAAAGTATACTCCACATCTTTCGCCAGACTATCGTGAGGCGCATGGTCGGTGGCGATCGCATCAATTGTCCCATCCCTTAATCCTTCGCGCAAAGCCTCGCGATCCTCTCGTGATCTCAACGGAGGATTTACCTTGGTGTTGGGGTCAAACGAGGTCACTGCTTCATCGGTTAACGTGAAGTGGTGGGGGGTTACTTCACAGGTTACTCGAATGCCTTTTGCTTTTGCCCGGCGGATTAAATCTACTGAACCTGCAGTGCTCACATGGGCGATATGGACGCGAGAGGAAGTCAGCTCTGCTAAAATCAAGTCCCTCGATACCATCACTTCTTCTGCGGCAGCCGGAATACCAGGGAGACCTAAGCGGGTAGAGACAAAACCTTCATGCATTGCTCCCGACCGAGAGAGGTCTTTGTCTTCACAGTGAGAAATTATCGTGAGGTTAAAACTCTTAACATACTCTAAAGCTCGGCGCATAACCTCAGCATTCATAACCGGCTCGCCATCATTCGACAGAGCAACGACCCCAGCAGTTTTTAATTCTCCGACATCAGAGAGGTTCTCTCCTTTTAAGCCCCGAGTGATTGCCCCGATGGGATAAACCCGGACGCAACCTTCCTTAAGGGCTTTATTTACTATATAGCTGGTGACAATCTTATTGTCATTGACAGGATTGGTATTGGGCATGCAGGCAAGCGCGGTAAAACCTCCAACGGCAGCAGCCTGGCAACCCGTGGCAATAGTTTCTTTGCCTTCCTGGCCGGGTTCCCGAAGATGAGTATGCATGTCAATAAATCCTGGAGCAATGATTTTCCCGGAAGCATCAATGATTCGCAATTTGCCAGTATCTCTTCTTACCCTTTTTGGATCAATATTCTTGCCGATACGGATGATTTTCCCTTGATTGATAAAAATATCCAGCGCATTGTCGATGTTGTTAGCCGGGTCAATTACTCGCCCGTTCTTAATGAGCAACATTTTTATGATTCTCTCTGGCCAAAAGATAAAACAAGGCCATGCGGACGGCTATTCCATTGGCAACCTGTTTGAGGATGAGAGATTTTTCACCATCAGCTACGTCGGAGGTTATTTCCACCCCGCGGTTTATCGGGCCAGGATGCATGACCATTGCCCCGGGTTTCGCTTTGCTCAGTCTTGCCTGATTAATGCCAAAAAACTGACTGTACTCTTTTAAGGAAGGAAACAGATTTTGATTTTGACGTTCTGTCTGGAGCCGAAGACACATGATAACATCAACATCTTTAATCGCTGCATCCACGTCATAAAAGACTTCGATCCCCATCTTTTCTATATGGGAGGGGATGAGCGTTGGTGGGCCGGCCACTCTCACGTGAGCGCCCAGCTTAGTAAGCCCCCAAATGTTAGAACGCGCTACTCGACTATGGCCAATATCGCCAACAATGGCTACTCGCAATCTTTCGATTCTCCCAAAAGTTTCCTTTATGGTGAGAAGATCTAAAAGTGCCTGCGTCGGGTGTTCATGAGCTCCATCGCCAGCATTTATGACCGAGGCTGAAATATTATTGGCAATGAATTGTGGGGCACCAGGGGCTGAATGACGAATAACTATAATATCCGGTTTCATTGCGTGAAGAGTAAGCACCGTATCCTTGAAGGTCTCCCCTTTTGACATACTGCTGGTTGAAAAATCAAAATTGATAATATCGGCCCCCAGTCTTTTCCCTGCTATTTCAAAAGAAGTCCGGGTACGGGTGCTAGGTTCATAAAAAAGGTTGATGATAAGTTTTCCTTTTAAAGGAAGGGGTTGTTTTTTTTCTTGGGAGAAAATTTTTTGCGTTGACTTAGCGGTAGCTAAAATTAAAGAAATTTCTTCAGAAGTTAATTCTTCTAACCCCATCAAATCCTTAGTTTTAAGTTTCGATTTGTCCGCAAACAACCTTTAAAGTCTCCCTAATAAATTCCAAAAAAAAACCTCCTTACCTTTCAGTAAGAAGGTTGTATCAGACAACGTTTCCTGCAAAATTTCAATATCGTCATCCCTTCTCGGGGATTAAGGTTTTTAGGTTTAGAGTGCAACTAGCTTCAACATATAAAAAAAATACCAAAATATTTTGCATCCGTCAAGGATTTCTTTCCAAAGTCTATTGTCTAATGAATGTGTGATTTCAAAGACTTGGAAAAATTTTTTAAAAATTTAAAAAAATTACCGGTTTTTTTATCTTGATTAATGGATTTTATCTCCTACCCGGCTCCACCGATTATAGATGATGGCATCGAGAAGTTTCATGGGGTAGTTCCACGGAAACCGATTATGATTACTCCCATTAGACCAATAAATGATAAAGGCTTTTCCAATTACTGATTCGAGGGGGACATATCCCCAGAATCGGCTGTCTCGGCTCGTATCGCGGTTATCCCCAAGGACAAAAAGGGAGTTTTTAGGAACCGTTATGGGGCCAAAATCGCCTCGTGGGAATTCAATATTTCCAGGATTATCATCAATATAATGAGCATAAGGGTCAGGGTAGAGTTCACCATTGATATACAGCTTCTTTCCTTTCATCACGATGGTGTCTCCTTCGACTCCGATCACCCGCTTGATAAAATCAAGCGTTGTATCGAGAGGGTAAACAAAAACAAGCACATCCCCCCGTGTTGGCTTGTTAAAAGCAAAAACCTTTTTATTGGTAAAAGGTATTCGAATGCCATAAATAAATTTATTTACCAAAATGTGGTCTCCCACCAAAAGGGTTGGGATCATTGAACCTGAAGGGATTTTGAATGGTTCGACAACAAAGGCCCGGATAAAAAGGGCAAGAAGAATGGCAATAACAATGGCCTCAAAATTTTCTTGGAATTTGGTTTTTTTCATAATCAATCCACTTGCTTTAACGGGTGTTTTTATTTTAGAGGTTAACCCTCAACCTTTGACCGCTTAACTTACTTTTAAAATAGACAAGAACGCTTCTTGAGGAATGGATATTTTGCCTACCTGTTTCATCCTCTTTTTTCCCTCTTTCTGTTTTTCCAGAAGCTTTCTTTTTCGCGTAATATCTCCCCCATAACATTTGGCCGTAACATTTTTTCTTAAAGGGGGGATAGAATCTCGGGCAATTACTTTACTGCCAATAGCAGCTTGAATAACTACCTCAAAGAGGTGGCGGGGGATTATTTTTCTTATTTTTTCAACAAGTCCTTTCCCAATATAATACGCTTTTTCTTTTGGGACGAGGAGGGAAAGAGCGTCAATTTTTGATCCATTAAGAAGAAGATCCAATTTAACCATGGAAGAATTTCGAAAGTCAAGGAATTCATAATCAAAAGAAGCATAACCCCGGCTCAAAGACTTTAATCGGTCATTAAAATCCCACACTACCTCGTTTAAAGGAATTTCATATTTCAACACTACCTTTTCTGGGGATAAATATTTGATGTCGCGTTGCATTCCTCGTTTTTCTTCGCAGAGCTTTAAAATCTCTCCCAGATACGTAACGGGGGTAGGGATCGAGGCGAGGATATAGGGTTCGGCAATATGGGCGATTTCCTGGGGAGGGGGGAGCTGGTCAGGGCTTTCAATTTTTACGACGTCTCCTTTTAGAGTCGTTACAGTATAAACCACATTAGGAGCTGTACTGACGAGGTCAAGATTAAATTCTCGTTCTAATCGTTCTTGGATTATCTCTTTGTGCAAGAGGCCCAGAAAACCACAGTGAAACCCAAAACCCAAAGCCACGGAATTTTCAGGTTCAAAGGTAAACGAAGAATCGTTGAGCCTCAGCTTTTCCAATGCCTCTCGCAAAGGGTTATATTGTTCCGGATAAGAAGGGTAAACACCACAAAAAACCATTGGTTTTAATTCTTGAAAACCAGGGAAAGGTGTGGCCGTAGGCTGGGAGGCATCAGTAATCGTATCTCCAATTTGAATATCTCTCAACCCTTTGATTCCCGCTATAATGAACCCTACTTCACCGGTAGTCAATTCTCCTACATCTTTTGGCTCTGGGGAAAATATTCCTACTCGGTTTACCCCATATTCTTTGTCGGAAGAAACAAGTTTAATTTGCATCCCAGGAAAAATTTTGCCCTCGAAAACCCTTATGAGGACTATAACTCCTTGGTAGGTGTCATACCAAGAGTCAAATATTAACGCTGAAAGAGGATTATCATTTTTTCCGGAAGGAGCCGGGATCCGCTTGACTATTGCCTCGAGCACGTTGTGAACGTTCGTGCCGGATTTAGCGCTTACTTCCAAAATCTCGGATGAGTCTAGGCTTAGAATTAGTTCAATTTCTTCTTTCACCCGTTGCGGGTCAGCTTGAGGAAGGTCAATTTTATTAATCACGGGAATGATCTTTAGTTTATTTTCCAAGGCCAAATCGAGATTGGCGAGAGTTTGAGCTTCAACCCCCTGGGTAGCATCCACGACCAATAATGCTCCCTCGCAAGCAGCTAGGCTTCGGGAAACTTCATAGCTGAAATCCATGTGCCCTGGGGTATCAATCAGGTTTAAACGGTAGTTTTTTCCATCGTGAGCCTGATAGGCCAGAGATACGGTTTGGGCTTTTATGGTAATACCTCGTTCCCTTTCCAGATCCATTTTATCGAGATACTGGGGGGTCATTTCCCGGGCGGAAACAGTGCCGGTCAATTCCAAAAGACGGTCTGCCAAAGTTGACTTTCCGTGGTCAATATGGGCGATGATGGAAAAGTTTCGGATAATTGTCTGGTCTTTGATTGATTCCATAAGAATTGGGAAATTAAATCAATTTAAAGGAAATGTCAAAGAAAGGTTATTTTTTTGTGCATTTAATCTTTTTTCGGGTTGAGAATTTTTTTCGTCGGCATACTGCACATTTACCAATCAGAACGGTTTCTTCATGGAAGTAAAAGCATTTTAGATTTTTTATTGAAATTGAGAAATTAACGGTAGCGCTGGAATGAGGACGGCTAGGATTGACATTGCTTTTTGGAATGATATAGTGATCTATTCAAGCTGTTCCCTCAACCGAAATCATAGCTCAGGAGAATTATTCATGAATTTTACCATTAATAAAAATATTGCCCACGAAATAATTGACGGAGAAGCTATTATCGTTAATTTGGAAAACGGGAATTACTATAGTCTGGATAAAACAGGTGCTGAGCTGTGGAATTTCGTCGAAAAGGGTCTTAATGTGCCTGAAATCATAGACGGACTGGCGAAGCGGTATGAGGGGAACAGAGCAGAAATAGAAACCAGCGTCAGTCAATTGCTTGCTGACATGGAAAAAGAAGGGCTGATCAGCATTGATCAGGAAAACAAAGGGGATAAGCATAGGGAAATCCTTGCCCCAAGTGAAGGTGAATTGAAGAATGGGGAAAAACCTTTGTTTGAATCACCTACCCTTCAAAAATATACTGATATGCAGGCAATGCTTTGGCTTGATCCGATACATGAGGTTGACGAAACCGGTTGGCCCAATACTCCAAAGTTTTCAGAAGAAAACTGACATGGAGACTTTTTCCGTAACCGAACGGAAGGTTGCTACACGTGAGGAAAATTCTGGTCCGGAAGCATTTTTCGGGAAGCTTCACTCGAGCTTTCTTCGGGCGGTCAAGGCGGCCGGAGGAGCGATTGAGCATTTTTTTGATATGGGGGGCTTTAAAATTAGGCTGTGCTTTGCTGGCTCGGCAATGGTTCCCCTTATCACGCGTGCATTGAAGCACTTGGAATGCGAGCCAGATTCTAACTCGGTTCTCACGATTTGTTTATGGGACAGTCGATCCACGGGCATTGGTATACCGCCACCCCCATGGTCACAGGATGATTATTTGAAGCGCGGGGAAATCGGGGGGTATTATGATGAACATATTTACACGCATTATGATCTTTACACTGGCATCTTAAGCATGCTTGACCTCCGGCAAAACATCGCCCTTTATTGGCTTCGCGATGCTCAGGAATTTTTTTATTTTGAAACTGGTGCTCCTCTACTCACAATTTTAAACTGGTGGATGGGGAGTCACGGAAAACAAATGGTGCACGCTGCTGCCGTGGGAACTGCGGCCGGAGGTTTCCTGCTGGTGGGGAAGAGTGGATCTGGAAAATCCTCTACCGCGCTTGCTTGTCTTGACTCCAAGCTTTTCTATGCAGGGGATGATCACTGCTTTGTTGAGACTAAACCAACACCATACGCTTACAGTATTTTTTGCTCCGGCAAATTAAGTCCCAAGGATTTTGGGAGATTTCCGTTTCTTCACGAGCCACTTCGGCACGCAAAGCAACCGTATGGAGAAAAAGCTCTCTTTTTTTTGCAAGAATTTTTTCCTCAAAAAATTGCCAAGGGTTTTCCGGTCAAAGCTATTTTTATACCCCGAATAACTACCAGCTCCGAAACGCAGATTAAAAAAACCTCTGCTGCTGCGAGTTTGACGGCCCTGGCACCCAGTACTATTTTTCAATTACCCCATGCTGGTCATGAGGCGTTTAGCTTTTTGAGCGCGTTTGTCAAGCAGGTGCCTGCGTATACGCTCGAACTGGGTACAGACGTATCGGGTATCACCCGGGCGATAGAAAATTTTTTATTGGTGCGCGGATGATGGGGCAAACGCCTCTCGTGGTGAGTGTAATCGTTCCGGTCTTCAACGGCGCTGCCTTTATCCGTGGGGCTATGGAAAATATTAACGCTCAGCACTACAAGCCCCTGGAGATTATTTTTGTTGATGATGGCTCCACTGACGAGACCGCAAAAGTTATCGCTGATTTTAAGGACAGGGTAAAATATGTTTATCAGGCGAATAGCGGTCCTTCCGCGGCGCGAAACAAAGGTTTGGAAATTGCTCGGGGGGGGGTTGTCAGATTTCTCGATGTAGACGACCTCTGGCCCGAAGGCAGTCTTTTCCTGATGCTGGAAGGCATGAAAAAATTTCCCGAGACGGAAATCGTCATGGGAAAGGTGGACGTGTTGTTTGAGCGTGAGGGAGCGATAAAAGACTTTATTGAACCCTCGGTTGCCTTTCATATCGGGAGCGCACTTTTCCGCAAGGAGGTGTTTCATAAAGTTGGCTTGTTTGACCCTGCGCTTCGCTATGGTGAAGACCTTGATTGGTTTATGCGCGCACGCGAGTGCAGAGCCTCGATTCTGGTGCTTGACCAGGTGACCCTGCTTTATCGTCTTCATGAAACCAATATGACCCGGGGGCAAAACCTAAGCTCTCTCAATATGTTTAAGGCTCTTAAAAAGTCACTGGATAGGCGTCGTGAGAAGAATAAAGGCGTTGTTGATCTCCTGCCGGATTTTCCCGAAGGGGTCAAGGTTGGCAATGTTGACCCTGAAACCTCAAAGTAGAAAGATGGCATGAGTGAACCTTTGGTAAGCGTGATTATTCCGGTTTGGAATGGGGAGCGTTTTCTGGCGGAAGCGGTTGAGAGTGTTCTGAACCAAACGTATCCCCCTCACGAGGTTATTGTCGTGGATGATGGCTCAACCGACGGCAGTGCAGGGGTGGTAAAAAACTTTGGCGCTTCAGTGAGGTATTGTTTTCAAACCCGGAGTGGCGCGGCGGCAGCCAGAAACCAAGGGCTGGAATTAGCCGGAGGAGATTTTTTTGCTTTTCTGGATGCGGATGATATCTGGGTTAAGGATAAATTAGCCCGGCAGATGGAAAGTTTCAAGGATAATCCTGAACTGGATATGGTATTTGGAAATGTGAGACAATTTTACAGCCATGCTTCAGGTACTGTTTTTAATGATGAATCGGAAATTATTCCTGGCTATGTGCCAGGCACCATGCTTATTAAACGCGCTTCTTTTTCCCAAGCGGGAAAGTTTTCTACCCAATGGAGGGTGGGAGAATTTATTGACTGGTATTTGCGGGCCGTAGAGCTTGGACTTAAAAGCTTTCTCGTGCCTCACGTGCTTTTAATGAGGAGAATTCATGATGCCAACATGGGTATCCGGGAGCGCACCTCCCGGATTGATTATGTGAAAATTGTTAAGGCCTCTCTTGATCGACGACGAAAAGGAGCCGCTGAAAAAGAACAATAACCAACGCGAGCACAAGACAATCTATGAATGTACAAGCGTGGCGTTACTACCTGCGGTTTTACCGGGGGAGTTTTCTAAAATTTTTCTTGGCCGTTTTTATTTCCGCGGGACAGGCGGCTATTAATTTGGCGATCCTTTTTCTGGTCAAGTATATCTTTGACAAGGTGATTTTTACTGGTAAATTTCCCACCCTGGTGCTTATTGGCTTGGGAGTTTTTTCTCTTTACCTCATCAATAGCGGGCTCACTATCTGGATTCGGTATCTGATTCTCAAGATAACTAAAATAGTAACCCAGAAACTCCGAAGTGAGATACTAAAAAAATTTTATACCCTTTCTCATTTTTTCAACACCGAAGCTGACCGGGGCAAGTTGCATACTATCGCAGTCCAGGATACCGAGCGCCTTGACATCATGAGCAATGCCTTGGTGGGCCAGTTGATGCCCGGTATTTTTATTGGCGTGGCCTTGAGCGGAATTTTGATATATTTTAATGCGCTCTTATTTTTATTGCTTTTTTGTTTGGTGCCGTTCTTCATTGTGGTAAGCAGGGTAATCGGGAAGACCGTACGAAAACGCATTCGCGCATTTCATCAATCTTTTGAAGCTTACAGCAAGGGTATATTTTTTGTCTTACAGATGATGGATCTTACTCGGATTCAGGCGGCCGAAGAGTTTGAACTGGAAAGACAGCATAAGAATATTGAGCAATTACGGACTTCCAGCAAGCATATGGCTTGGCTCACGACGGCTTATAATTCCATGCAAACCCTGATTGTAGCCTCTTCGACAATTTTGATTTTTATTATTGGGGGAAGGTCAATCGCAACAGGACGCATGACGCTGGGAGAATTCATGTCTTTTTTTGCTGCGGTTAATATCCTCAAAAACCACCTTCTCGTGATCATTGGGTGCTTTCCTCAATTAATCGAAGGCACTGAATCCTTAAATACCTTGTATAACTGGATTGAGATAAGGGACACCGTACCTTATTTTGGCAAAAAGAGGATAGACTTTAAGGGGAAGATAACCCTTGAATCAGTAGATTTTAATTTTAAGGATAGATCGATACTGCACGACATTAACCTCAGTCTTTCTCCCGCTGCCCCCATTGCGGTTGTAGGCTCTAACGGCGCTGGGAAGAGCACGATCGCCAACCTTACCCTTGGATTATATCGACCGCAGGCGGGGCAGGTGTACGCGGATGACCATCCCTTTACGGAGCTGGATCTCACCTATTTGAGGCGGTACATGGGGGTGGTAAGACAAGACCCCATAATATTTTCCGGAACCATTCTGGAAAATATCGCCTATGGAAACCCGGATGCGCAATGGGAAGAAGTGGTTGAGGCATCCAAAAAGGCGACTGCGCATGACTTTATTCAGCGGTTGCCTCAAGGCTACGAAACGTTTGTTGGGGAAAGTGGCACGAAGCTTTCCGGAGGAGAACGCCAGCGGATTGCCATTGCTCGAGCGTTAATGGGTCAACCAAGACTCCTTATCCTCGATGAACCGGATAATCATCTTGATAATGCATCGATACAAAAACTTATGCAGAATCTCAGGAATCTCCACCCCGTTCCTGCGATTCTGATCATTAGCCACAATATGGATATTTTGCGGGACGTGAAAGAAATTAATATTCTTGAAAAGGGAGGTATTAAACTAAGAGGGGATTACGAAAATCTCTCGCTCAGGCATTGCACGCCCATGGGAGTATCGGAACAATGAGGGCCCGAGGAACATCCCCACTTTTACCTCGCGGGGGGTGCTGGCCAAACCCGGAGCAGGAGTTGCTTTTGCAGGCCGCACTTTTCCAGGGAGAAAGGTCTATTCATGCCTGGCACTTATGGAAAAAAGGCACGGATATTGAAGCGAGCACCTTGGATCTGAGCTCTTTTCGTCTTCTTCCACAAGTTTACCGAAACCTCTGCGATCAAGGACTGAGCGACCCCCTGATAGAAAAACTAAAGGGAATCTATCGACTGCACTGGTATAAAAACCAGCGGTTATTCCACCACATGACCTCGGTCTTAAGGTCTTTTCACGCGGCGGGCATTAAAACAATGATTCTCAAGGGGACAGCCTTATCTTTACAGTATTACCGTGATTACGGGCTGCGTGCCATGGGAGATTTTGATGTTCTTGTTCCGACCCAACAGGCTTTAAAAGCAATTGCGTTGCTCACGAGTATGCGTTGGACGACGAGAGGGATAGCACTTGAGGCTTTGACCGAAGACTATAGGGCAGTTCGACACTCGCAGGCCTTCAGGGATAGTAGCGACTGCGAACTTGATTTTCATTGGCATATCTTGCCGGAAAATCTTGCTGCTGACGCTGATGATGATTTTTGGGAAGGAGCACACGAGGTTAAAATCCAGGATCTGCCAACCGTTACCCTAAACCCGACAGACCAGCTTTTACATGTCTGCGTGCATGGTGCGGTTTGGGATGCGGTTCCCCATGTGCGCTGGGTGGCGGATGCGATGATGATTTTGAAGGTCGCAAAATCAGAAATTGACTGGAGCCGTCTCTTGATCCAAGCGCGCAAACGCCAGTTGGTAATACCTTTGAGGGAAACCTTTGCATATTTAAGGGATAAATTTGATGCCCCGGTTTCGGCTGAGACCTTAAAGGCCTTGCAGAATACACCAGCATCCAATAGAGAGTACCGGGTGTACCGATATTCCACCAGTCCCCCAACGTTTTTGTCGGTTTTGGTAAAGCTCTGGTTAATCAACTCGCGGTTAACAGGATCGGTTGGTTTTTGGAAAAGACTTATGCAGTTCTCAAAAAATCTTCCCTATTGGAATATGCCACCTCTGTGGAAGGTGCCCTTTCATATAATTTTTCGAGGGGCACGGAAATTGGGGCGAATAATGTTATGGTATACAAGCCAATTTTTTAAAAAGCCGCGGGCCGCTTATGGACAACCATCGCATTAGCCGACGTGAGTTGATGCGGAACGTGGCTATGTTTAGCTTGGAGTTGCCGCCATCACCCCGTTTACGCAGACAGGTGACGATACGCGTAGTTGGATACCGCAATTGATTTGGGGGAGCCCCTTGGGCAAACAGGATATCGGAATAAAGCTTTTTTCTCTCCCTGTCATTCCCTTCTGCTCTTGTAATAACGCAGCACATTAATGATGTCCGCTTTTTGTTCTTTGGAGTCACCGATATTGACCAGAAACGGAACCACGGATTCTTCGTATGTACTTATTTTCTGATAACTGACGGCGGGCCATTTTTCATATTGGTCTCTAAACGTCGCCCGAAAAGAAAAGAAAAGGTGAGCGGGGCTATCGTCAGTCAACGTGGCGGGAAAAGGGGCCACCATCTCTTTGACCTTTTGTTCACCCATGGCAAAAGAGGAAAGAACAGCAAACGGATTGTCAAGGTTTGCTTCCTGCAAGGTGGCGCGAATGTCCTTTTGCGCCATTTTTTTCCAGAAGGCTCGGAAGTCGATTGTCAGGGGATCGGGAGTTGCCAGCAGCAGCGTGTAAGCGTGGCCAACCCACCCAACCCGCCAGAGGGAAGTATGTTCGAAGACTTCGGAAAATGTCCGTACGATACCCATGTATTGCTTCAGGTCAAGTCCATGCAACGGAACCCATTGTAAAAAAATGCCGTCCCCTGCAAGTCTTTGCTTAACTAGTTGGTAGAACTCAGTTGTGAAGAGCACCCAGGAATCATAAACCCGGGGATGGGTGGCATCAGAGACAATAATTGAATAGTGCTGTGAAGCGTTCCGGATAAAATGCCGGGCATCATCCAAATGAAACGAGAACTTTTTGTTTTTTTGGATCTCCTCGTTGTCAGGAGTGAAGTAGCTCGCAATTTCGGGAGCTTGGGCAGCTAAATCAACGCAGTCAATCTGGTTCACAAAGTGGGCAGCGCAGCCTGCGGTTATACCTGCCCCAAAAGTTATCATTAAAGCGTTTTGTGGATTTTTGTGGAGCAGTCCCGGCAGAGCACCCATGAGTTTGAATGTTTGCACCGAAAGTGGCCTGGTGTCAACTTCAGGTGTTCCGTTTAGATACAATACCCTCGTTTGCTCCGGTTGTTCAAAGATGGTAGCGGTTGTATCAAGCGATTCTTTATAGTAAATCAGAGTACTGGAGGGTTCAAGCTCAGCGTACTTTCGGTGAAAATAGTCGGGGGGCATGATGCAAGTGCCTAGCAGGGCCACCAAAACACTTATGCCATAAACAGCATAACGGCTTTTCCGCTTCAGTTGTGTGCCGATAATGATGGTGCCAATGAGGAGGTTGATGCCTGGCAGCATGAGGGAACTTTTTTGAAATCCCAATTGGCCAATAAAGAAAAAACATGCTGCCAATGCTCCCAAGACCCCGCCCAGGGTATTAGCAGCAAAAACGGTCCCCAGGCTTTCACCCACGCGTCCCTTTCGCATTTGATAGATGTGGGCTCCTACGGGAAATGCCATGCCCATCAAAACGGTTGGTACAAGAAGCCCCAGAGGAACAGTTGTCAGGAGGAAGCTCAGGTACGATTCAGCGGGTGCCTTGTGCTTAAGGTGGATACAAAACGGGAAGACAAAGCACGAGAGCGCTGTAGCGATCTCAATCAACGCAAAGGTCACTATCTGATTTTTCACCACCTTGAAAACAGGCGCACTAATTAAGCTGCCCAGGGCGATCCCCGCCAGAAAGGCCATAAGGATGATGGTAAAAGAATAAACCGAATTATCAATTATCAGAATCAAGAGGCGGGTCCATAATAACTGGTAGGCTAAAGCGCAGAAACCGGAAAGAGCCAGACCGATGAGAACCAAATTCGTTTCGGCTCTGGACGGCGTTTGAATCTTTTTTGTTTGTAGCTTTGGTTCTTTAATGGGTACGCTATTGTCAGGGGGACGTTTTCGGAGCCGCATATCTGTCACCAGGGCAATGGCGCTGACGAAAAAATTTAAAACGGCAGCAAACCGCAGGCTGTCGATGTGACCCAAATACCTGATCAAGAAAAATCCGGCTGCAAAAGCCCCCAAAAGCGCTCCCGCAGAATTGACACCATACAGGATTGCAGTGTTCCGGCCAAAATGTTGTCGGGGACCAATAACATGTCTGCCGATAACTGCGAGCGTCCCTCCCATGAGAAAGGTAGGGGCGATGAGCAAACAAAAACAAAAGAAAAAACGAATGATCACCTGGGGATAATACCCAGCTTGACTTGTCGGGGAGATCAATGTTTCAAGGGGGAGAATAAGCTGGAGAATCCAAGGGAAAAGCAGAGCAAACAACCCGATGCCTGCCTCCAAGCAGCCGAATATTCTCAGGGGTCGAGTGGTTGAGCTTTCGCCATATTTTCCCCAGACGTAACTTCCCAATGATAACCCGGCCATGAAGGAAGCTAATATCGTAGTTGTTGCCAGTGTCGTGTTTCCCATAACGACAACGAGCATCCGACTCCACACCACTTCGTAAACTAAACCGCAAACGCCTGATATTGTGAAAAGGAAAAAGGGGATCAACAAGAAATATAACCCACCAACTCCGGCGGCCGCTATCCCAGCGCCGGGCTCAGTGTTCGCGGGGGGGGCTGGTTGCGAACGGGTAACCTTGTTACTGAACGACGGTTTAACACGGGGCATGAGGCGCCTTTCTCAAGGCTGAAAGAAGAATGCTTAGATAGCTGTGCATCATACCTAAACACCATCTCTGTGTCAACAAATTGTCAGTGCTTTCTGGAAAAAAAAACGAAAGCACAGAAAGGAGGTAGATGAGGATATGTTTTGTGTAGTAATCAGGATAGAGGGATAGGTCACCATCTGCCGCTCAGTGAACTCAACGACAGCCGTCGTTAGGTATTTGTTGGATGCTTGGTTGAAGGAGTTTATCTACCCCGTTAGCACAATGCCACAGTCAGAACAGGGGTTGGCCGCGCCCCCCGATGGTATCTTTTTGTCTCATGGTGATAGCGAAATTTCCAGCCTCGCTCGCAACAAGCCCCCTCGGCAATCTATCCCGCAGATCTTTTCTACCGCGGGAGATGCCATGCAGGTGTTAATTCGCTCCTTTCCCCAAGAATTCTGCGATAGGAAGATGTATGTTTTTGAACAGAGAATTTCTTTCCTTTTGAGAACCGTAAATACTTTACGAGCATTACGTATGAAGCATAAACTAGATAATTTTTGAACGGCTGAAGCGTTTTTGCAAAGCTTTTTTGAGAAAGTGGGTGTCCTTGTTAGAAAGAGAGGGCGGACAGAGCATTGGCAGGCCGCGATTTTGTGTGTTTTGTTGGCGAGAAGCGCTTTCAGGCGACCCTTCTCAAACTTTTACCTTGTCCAAATAAATACAAATTATATTAACATGTTATATTGATTAGGGAGTAAATATTCACCCAATATCTCATCCAATTTTCCCTTATGAAAAGTAAAAGCCTATTTATATACAAATATTCGGGGGCGTTAAATCAAATTTTTAGGTTTTTTGCCTCACGTGGGGAATAGGAGGAAAAAGATTGACAAATGATAATATTATTTTATAGTCTAACTCTGATTGCGGGCATAGCTCAGTTGGTAGAGTGCAAGCTTCCCAAGCTTGATGTCGCGGGTTCGAACCCCGTTGCCCGCTTTTGGGTGGTTTTTTAACCCGCTTCATTTTTCACGAGCGGGTTTAATTTTTTGTTGATTTTTATTTTTTTTTATATAAAATTAAGCCATACGTCCTTGAAAGTGGGCATTTTTGGCCCACTTTTTTATTGGGTCAACAGGAGCCGCTATTTTTTACGATGGTCTTAACGATACTTGAGAGGGTTCGGGAGTTAGCTGAGCCAATTATTAAGGAATTAAACCTTGACCTGGTTGACATCGAATATCTCCCCCAAAGAGAGCGGGGAATTGTCCGCATCACGATTGATAAAGACAACGGGGTTACTTTAGACGACTGCACTAGGGTAAACAGGGAGGTTGGGTATATTTTAGAGATCAAGGATTTGTTTTCCCACCCATACCAGCTGGAAGTGTCTTCTCCCGGGCTGGAGAGGCCATTAAAGACCTTGGGAGATTTTGAAAAATTTTTGGGTCGAAAAGTTTCTCTTAAAACCTCTGAGCTTTTAAACGGGAAAAGAAATTTTAAAGGAACGTTAAAACAGGTTCAAAACGGCACGGTACTTTTAGAAATGGACGGGAGCCTGTGGGAAATTCCTTTTAGTCTTGTTCGGCACGCCAAATTGGTTTATGAATTTTCCGAAAAATGTTTTTGAGGTTGCCGCACCTTATTCGTTGTAAAAGGAAAAGAAAGATATGACAGGAAAAGGAGAGCAACAAATATCTTTAGAACGAATCCTGGCAGAGATTCGTCGCGAAAAAGGTATCGATAAGCTTGTTATTATCGACGCCTTGAAACTGGCCTTATTAACTGCTGCCCGGAAAAAATATGGCCCCAAGGTTGAGTTAGAAGCTCAATTTAATCCTGATCTGGGCGAGATCGAACTTTTTAATTTTCGAACCGTCGTTGAAAAGGTCAGGAATGAATTTAAGGAGATTGCTTTGGAAGAAGCCCGGCTTCTGGATGCTGATGTGGAGCTTGGAGACAGTTTAGGGGTGAAACTCGAAACCAAAGACTTCGGCCGCATCGCTGCCCAGACCGCAAAGCAAGTGATTATCCAAAAGATTCGGGACGCAGAGGGAGATAACGTTTATCAGGATTTCAAAGATCGCAGAGGAGAAGTTGCCGCCGGAAGCGTACATCGGTTCAATAAAGGAAACATCATTGTTAATTTAGGGAGAACCGAAGCATTGCTGCCGGTTGCCGAACAGGTCTTGGGTGAAACGTTCCGGCAAGGCGACCGGCTCAAGGCGTTAATCGTGGACATCCGCAAATCAAGCCGAGATCCTCAAGTTATCCTTTCCCGGACGAGCCCTCAGTTCCTCGTTAAGCTCTTTGAAATGGAGGTGCCGGAAATGGCCGAGGGGGTTGTAAAGGTAAAAGGTGTTGCCCGGGACCCTGGTCTGAGAGCGAAGATCGCGGTTTATTCGGATGATTCTGACGTCGACCCGGTTGGCGCCTGTGTGGGGTCAAAAGGTTCGCGGGTTCAAGGGGTCGTGCAGGAACTTCGGGGAGAAAAAATTGACATTATCCCTTGGGCAGAAGATCCGACCAAATTTGTGTGCAATGCGCTGGCTCCGGCTGCAATCTCTGAGGTGATTATCGATGAAACGGAAAGATCAATGGAGATTATCGTAGAAGATGACCAGCTGTCTTTAGCGATTGGAAAGCGAGGCCAGAATGTTCGGTTAGCCGTAAAACTTACGGGATGGAAGATCGATATCAAGAGCCGCTCGCGGGTCAAGGAGCTGTCGCGCGCCGCGTTTAAAGATCTTTTGGCCATTCCCGGCATTGGGAGCATAACGGCAGAACTTCTTTTTAATGAGGAATATTTCTCTGCTCAGGACATTGCTGCCGCGAGTGTTGAGGATTTGGCGAACATTTCCGGCATCGGGGAAAAAAAGGCGCAGAACATAAAAAAAGCTGTGGAAGAATATTTACAAAAACAGTCGGAAGAAGCTTCCTCAGAATCAGCGACAGCTGACGATAAAGAAAAATAATAATTTTTTCAGGAGCAATCACCCTAAGAATGACTATGGTAAAAAAGAGAGTCCACGAATTAGCCAAAGAGCTCAACATAAGCAGCAAGGAACTTGTCAAGACGATTAAAAAGATCGGTATCCCGGTACAGAATCACATGAGTGCCCTTGAGCCTCAAGATGAGGAGCGGATACTGCAATACCTTACCCCGCCAGAAGAAAAAAAGGTGGTTGAAGCGCGGGTAAAACCTTCGGTTATTCGGCGAAGAGTTGAAAGGCTTAAAGTTGAGCCGGAAGATATGGAAGCTCCTCCACTGCCTGTGGTAGAAAAAGAGCCGGTGATCGAAGGACCAAAGGCAAAAGAAGAACCTCCGCCTGAAAAACCAGCAAAAAAAGTTGAGCCGCTTATCGAAAAACCACCAGTTTCAGCGGAACCCCTTCTGGAAAAGCTGGTAGAAGAACAACCTGAGAGACCGAAAAAACCGCCCGCAGAGACTTTAGAGCCCCTTTCTCCACCAGAACAAAAAGCACAAGAGCTTACCACGGAGGAAGTTGTTCCAGAGAGGAAAAAGGAAGAAAGGGAAAAAGAACCATTAAAGGTTGCTCCCAAACCAACAACCGGGCCAACGCAAATTAAGGAACGGTTAGCCCCCAAAAAGAAACGGGCAAAGCACAAAGAAGAACCAGCCCAAATCATTAAAAAACCAGAGCTCCCCCCCGTGCTCATAGGAGAACCTGAAGTTTCCACCGAAACAGGGGAGATCAAGCCGAAGAAAAAGCGGATCTTGATTTCGGAAGTTGAGCCCTCAGTAGAAAAAATTTTCCGAAAAAAACCCAAACGGGAAATCAGAGTGATAGCTCCTTCTCCCAAAGCTTTTCGCAAAAAGGAGAGAAAAGTTTTTCGAGAAGAGAGGGTAGAGCCGGTTATTGGCAAGAAAACAGAAATTACTGTTCCTAAGGCAATTAAGCGCAAAATCAAGATTGCTGAGTTAATTACGGTTGGTGAGCTTGCTAAAAAGATGGGGGTTAAAGCGAGCGCGGTAATAAAGAAGTTATGGGAACTTGGCCTCATGGCTACCATTAACCAGGCAGTTGATATCGATACAGCGCAACTGGCGTCAGAAGAGTTTGGCTACGAAGTCGAAAAAGTTTCCTTTGATGAGGAAGAGTTGCTTGCCCGAGAAGAGGATGATGCCGCCAACCTTCATCACCGCCCCCCCGTCATCACCGTGATGGGGCACGTTGACCATGGAAAAACCAAACTGCTGGATGCGATTCGGCAGACGGATGTTACCGCGGGAGAGGCGGGAGGAATAACCCAGCACATTGGTGCCTATCATGTGAATTTACCCCAGGGGGAAATAGTATTTATTGACACTCCTGGTCACGAAGCATTTACCGCCATGAGAGCGCGGGGATCACAGGTAACCGATATTGTGGTCTTAGTGGTGGCGGCAAACGATGGCGTGCAGGAGCAGACCATTGAGGCAATCAACCACGCGCGGGACGCTAAAGTTCCTATCATTGTGGCAGTGAATAAAATTGACCTTCCTGAAGCTAACCCCGAATTGGTAAGACGGCAATTATCGGAAAAGGGCCTTATTTCCGAAGAATGGGGGGGGGATACGATCTTTGTGGAGATTTCAGCCAAGCAAAAGATCAACATCGATAAACTCTTGGAGATGATCCTTCTTCAGTCGGAGGTATTAGAACTTAAAGCTAACCCCGACAAATTGGCCCGCGGAGTAATTATTGAGTCCCGCCTTGATAAAGGGCAAGGACCAATAGCTACCGTGCTTATCCAGGAGGGCACGTTAACGGTTGGGGAGCCTTTTGTAACCGGTCAAATATTTGGACGCGTTCGTGCCATGCTGGATGATAAGGGGAAAAAGATAAAAAAAGCGAGCCCGTCTCATCCGGTAGAAGTAGTGGGCTTCCCCGAAACCCCTCATGCAGGAGAGTTCTTCGTTGTCGTGAATGAAGAACGAAAAGCCCGGATGCTCGCTGAATATCGGCAGCAGAAGGAGCGGCAACTTGAGCTGGCGCAAGGGAGCAAGGTCACCTTAGAAAATTTATATGACAAAATCAAGCAAGAGGAATTTAAAGAACTAAAAATCATCATGAAGGCTGATGTCCATGGCTCGATTGAGGCATTGCGAGAGGCGCTGAGTGGAATAATCAGTAAAGAGATAAAGCTCAACATTATTCATAGCGCGGTAGGGGCAATCGGCGAGTCCGACGTGATGCTGGCTTTGGCCTCGAACGCGATTATCATCGGTTTTAATGTCGCTCCTGACCAAAAAACTCAAAGTCTGGCTCAAGCCGAAAAGGTTGAAATCCGGACCTATTCGATCATTTACGATATCATCGAAGATATCAAAAAAGCCATGGAAGGCCTGCTCGCCCCGCTCCAAAAGGAAAAGAGCATGGGCCGGGCTGAGGTTCTTCAGGTTTTCTCGGTTTCTAAGGTCGGAACGATTGCCGGAAGCAAAGTCGTTGAAGGCAAGATGGTCCGGGGAGCTTTAGCCCGGGTGCTTCGCGATAGTGCGACTGTCTATGAGGGGAAAATCGCTTCTTTAAAAAGGTTCAAGGATGATGTTAAAGAAGCGCTGATGGGCTTTGAGTGCGGCATCCTTTTAGAAAATTTTAATGATTTACAACCAAACGACACTATCGAAGCCTATATGGTCGAAGAAGTTGCTCAGAAACTTGAATAATTAGTACAGTGCGCGGTCATGGTAATTGGAATCTGTCAACTGGATATTTTTATCCACGGAAATGATTCCCTCAAAGGGAAACGGCAGATTCTTCGGCAGGTTATCGAGCGGACGAAGAATAAATTTAATGTCTCCATTGCCGAGGTGGGGGATAACGACTTGTGGCAGAGATCTAAGGTTGGTTTTTCGGTCGTGGGGAACGATACCCGCTTTGTCAACTCCTGTCTGGATACGATCAAAAGGTTCATTGAGAATTTAACTATCGTCGAAGTGCTTAACGCAGATTGGGAAATTATTCATTACTAATTTTGATGCATAATTCCCGTTTACTCCGCCAACCCTAAGAAATTTTTCTTATCCTCATAAAGCAACTCAACCCAACTATATGGGTGACCTCTTTGGATTTTTGGTCAGGCTAACGAGCCTCTTTTAAAGGTTTTTCCAGCGCATTCAAGGGAGTGACTATCATGGGGGAAAACAGAATCCAGCGGATTGCTAACTTAATAAAAAAAGAAGTTGCCGAGATGCTTATCCGGGAGGTAAAAGATCCTCGGATCGGGATGGTCACGATTACCGAAGTCACGGTAAGCAAAGACTTAAGGATTGCGCATATTTATTACAGTGCGTTAGGGAGCGAAAAACAAAACCAGGATTCGGCAATTGGTCTCAGGCAGGCAACGAAGTTTATCCAACGGGAAATAGGCCAGAGGATTCGTATGCGGTATACCCCGGCCATTGATTTCCAATTTGACCACTCTTTGGAGTACGGAAGCCATATCGACAAAATTCTTCAAGACCTTTCGCTTCCCAAAGAGGAAGAGGTGCCGAAGAAAGACGCAAAGGAGGAATCAGAGCAATAAGGTCAAAAAGATTAGCGAGTTCTAAAAAATATTGACAGGGTACTCAGCTTACATTAAAGTTGTATTTACTTTGCGGTCCCATCGTCTAGTGGCCTAGGACACTGGCCTCTCACGCCGGCAACACGGGTTCGAATCCCGTTGGGATCATACTTAACTAACGAATGGTTATATAAAATAACCCAAATCAGTTTTTTTTAATTCCAACCCTATTTCCAACCTTCTCCCCTAAAATCGCTCCGAAAAGGCCCGCCGACTATGACGCCTCTCTGGAAGCGTTCTCCCGGCTGCTCATGCCGTTGGTGGAATACTCGCTCGAGGAAGACGGCCGTATGACCGTTCATAACGATACGGCCATATGGCACCGCTATATGGATATGACGCCCCAGGCGGAGGCGCTTTTCCGATTTATCGATCAAACCATCGATACGGAACTCGCCGGCGAATGGACATTCCTGGCTAACTACGACAAGACCAAGAAAGCCATCCAGGAGATCGTAGACATGCCCGACCGGCAGATTGATCTCTTCATTCGTTTCTGTCTTCACAACAACGGCCGACTCCCTGCAGGGAAGCGCGCGAGCGACTTCGATTTTCTGTCGGATAAAGAAATCGCTTCGCTCGAGCAGGCCGTTCAATCCGCCTACCCGGCATTTATGAATGTTAAAAACAATTGTGCTAAATAGTTACCCTTCAATAAGGTTATTCTGTTAAACAGGAATTTCAGGTGGCATCCCTACCACAGGATGAAACCGAGTGCCGTAAGCTGGTGTTGGGGATCTGTTGGGAGGGGTGGGTTATTGTATCAACTTTCGCTTAACCTCTGCTTCAGCAACGTGTATCTCTTCTTCGTCTTATTATTCTTCACGGCAATCGCCATCGCCTTTTTCGTCCCCACAATCACGACGAGTTTCTTTCCCCTGGTCACACCCGTATAAAGCAGGTTTCTCTGAAGCAGCACGTAATGCTGGGTAAGAATCGGAATCACCACGGCTGGATATTCAGATCCCTGAGATTTATGGACAGAGACGGCATAGGCATGGACAAGTTCATCGAGATCC
>Ga0182021_10000670_pt1 | contig 37695 bp, 32 predicted proteins | sample 612E3MmetaG_FD_120493 | JGI IMG/M metagenome (GOLD analysis project Ga0182021, IMG submission 120493) | Permafrost microbial communities from Stordalen Mire, Sweden - 612E3M metaG (Illumina Assembly) | ecosystem: Environmental > Terrestrial > Soil > Wetlands > Permafrost | place: Sweden...
CCCGTCGATCATCGTGAACGTCGTGCGCGAACTCGTGGGCGGAAGCTCCTCCGGACCCGCCGAGTGGCGTCAGGCCGTGCAGCTTTTCGACCGGGCCGACAGCGAACTCCAGAGAGTGCCCGCTTCCGCCCGATCCGCGGGCGATTACAAGGTCCTGAGCATGGTCGTGCCCCAATGGCGGGGCACGCTGCAGGAGATGATCCGGAAACACGAACTTCAGCAGAAACCGCCGGCTGCGACGACGCCTCGGGACGCACGGGGCAAGAGCCTATCCGAATAGGCTTTTTTGATTCCCTCTTCCCCGGAAGGGGAAGAAGAACCGCCCCTCACCCGCCGCCGCCAAGGCTATGGCGGGCAGGCTCCTGCCCTCTCCCCCCAGAGGAGGGAGAGGGGACAACAACAGCAAAGCACACTGGCGGACAAGCCGCCAGTGGCACGAAGAAGAAGAAGCAGCGACGCGCAACTATCTTTCTATCGGAGAACAGGTCATCGCGAAGAAAAAACCCATCAGGAGGTCCATGGCACCGCGTGCCGTCGTGCCGGACGAAGCCCGCGAGCTCGCCAAACTGTGCGCCCGCATCGCCGACGACAAGAAAGGCGAGCACATCGTCATCCTCCGGATGACCGAGCTGATCGTCCTCACCGATTACTTCGTCATCGCCAGCGGCGCAAGTCGTCCGCAGGTGCAGGCCATGGCCGATGAAATCAACGAGACGATGCGGAAGCTCCGGGTGCCGTGCCTTTCCATGGAAGGTTACGAGCACGGACGGTGGGTGCTGCTGGACTGCCGTGACGTGGTGGTGCACCTGTTCGAGACGGGGACACGGGAGTTTTACGACCTGGAGCACCTATGGGCGGACGCCCCGCGCGTCCGCTGGCAGCGGGCCTCCCGAAGTCCCGGCCCGGCCGGGCGCGAGGGCGGTCCCGCATGAGCCGGCTGCGTCGGAAAATCCGTGATGCGCTTCGCTCGGTTGTCACCGGGCCGCTGGGCGTTCCGCCCGACGACCCCGCGTGCGAAGAGGCGCTGGTGCTGGAAACCCCGCGCGAAGCCCACGGGGACATCACCTCCGTCGCCGCCATGCGCCTGGCGAAATCCCTGCGCAAATCGCCGCGCGACATCGGCCGCACGCTCATCCAGAAACTCGAGGAGTCCGGCGAGCTCGACGACGTCTTCGAGACGATGGAGCTCGCCGGTCCCGGCTTCGTCAACTTCACCTATCGCAAATCCTGGGTCCAGGAGGCCGCCTCGAGCGCCTTTGCCGAGGAGAACCTCGGCGTCGAGCCGGCGGACTCCCCGCGGAACGTCGTCATCGATTTCTCGGCCCCGAACGTGGCCAAGCCCATGCACGTCGGACACGTCCGCTCGACCGTCCTCGGGGATTCCCTCCGGCGCGTGCTCACGCTGCTGGGGCACCACGTCGTGGGCGACAACCACCTGGGCGACTGGGGGACGCAGTTCGGCATGATCCTCCGCGGGATCAAGTCGAAGGGACTGGAGGGACGCGTCGCGTCGCTCACGGTGGACGAGATCGAAACGATCTACCGCGAGGTGAGCGCCCGCACGGAGGAAGACGAGACGGAGGCGGAGGCCGCCCGTGCCGAGGTCGTGCGGCTGCACGCCGGCGACCCCGAAAGCCGCCGCATCTGGGACGCCGTCATGAAGACCTCCCTTGCGGAGCTCGACGCCACCTACCGGCGTCTCGGCGTCACCTTCGACGTCACGCTCGGAGAGAGTTTCTATAACGACATGCTGGCGGACGTGGTGGCGGACCTGCGGGCGAAGGGCATCGCGCGCGAGAGCGAGGGGGCGCTCGCCGTGTTCTATGACGGCGACCGGTACCCTCCGTTCCTGGTGCAGAAGAGCGACGGGGCGTATCTCTACGCGGCGACGGACTTCGCCACGGTGAAGTATCGCCTGGAGCGGTGGAAAACGGACTGGATGATCTACGTGGTGGACGGGCGGCAGCAGCTCCACTTCAACCAGCTTTTCGACGCCTGCCGGCGATGGGGTTACGGGAGCGTGCGTTTTGAGCATCCGTGGTTCGGGAGCATTTTGGGGGAGGACGGCCGGCCCTTCCGGACGCGCGCGGGCGGAACGGTGCGCCTGGTGGATCTCCTGGACGAGGCGGAAAGCCGCGCGATGGCCGTGGTGGAAGCGAAGAGTCCCGAGCTTTCGTCCGAGAGGAAAGCCGAGATCGCCCGGGCGGTGGGCATCGGGGCGCTCAAGTACGCGGACCTCTCCCAGAACCGCACGTCCGACTACGTTTTTTCGTGGGACAGGATGCTGGCGCTCTCCGGCAACACCGCCCCCTACATGCAGTACATGTACGCGCGGGTGATGAGCATCTTCCGCCGGGGAGACCTCGACCCTGCGGTCCTGCGCCGGGAGACCCCGGCGCTGCGCCTGGACACCCCCGAGGAGCTGAACCTGGCCAAGGGACTCGTCGGACTCGCCGACGTGGTCGAGCTGACGGCCGAGCAGCTCCGCCCCAACTTTCTCAGTTCGTACCTGTATGACCTTGCGGGACGGTTCAGCATGTTCTATGATAGCTGTCCGGTGCTGCAGGCGTCCGACGCGGGGTTGCGAACGAGCCGCCTGATGCTGTGCGATCACACCGCCCGGGTCATCCGCCTGGGACTGAGCCTCCTGGGCATCGACGTCGTCGAGCAGATGTAGGCGGGTCATCCACCCGGTCACTCCAGCGCGGGGAAATCCGCGCAGAACGGAAAGAACATGGCCATGGAACTCAAGGTCAACGAGATTTTCTCCTCCATCCAGGGCGAGGCGAGCTACGCGGGTCGTCCGTGCACGTTTGTGCGGCTGGCCGGGTGCAACCTCCGCTGCTCCTGGTGCGACACCCAATACGCCTGGGAGGAGGGGCAGGTCATGCCGGTGGCCGCGGTGGTTTCGCGGGTGCGGGATCTCGGATGGGAACTCGTGGAGATCACGGGCGGCGAGCCCCTGACGCAGGAGGCCGTCCATCCGCTCATGTCGGCCCTCGTGGACGAGGATTGCCTTGTGCTCCTCGAGACGAACGGCAGCCTTGACCTTTCCAAGGTTCCGGACGAGGTGACGAAGATCATGGACATCAAGTGTCCTTCGAGCGGGGTGAGCGGGAAGAGTCTGCTGAAGAACCTGGACTTTCTGGGGAACCGCGACGAGGTGAAGTTCGTCATGGCGGACCGCGCGGACTACGAATGGGCGAGGAACCTCGTCCGCTCGGAAAAGAGACTCGACCACGTGCGGGCCGTGCACTTCACCCCGGTTTTCGGAAAACTCGAAGCGGCCAGTCTCGCCGGGTGGATCCTCGAAGACCGTCTTCCGGTCCGGCTGGGGTTCCAGCTCCACAAGATCATCTGGGGCGCGGATACGAGACGATAGCGAACGGGCATGATGAACCGCAAAGGTCGCAAAGAACGGAAGAAGAGAAATCGGGTTCAACAGCAAGAAACAAAAGAGGGCTTCTCTCTTCTTCCTGTTGCTTTTACCCTGAGTTTCTACTTGTCCTCCTTTGCGCCCTTTGCGGTTGAAAGAATCCTGCCATGAAGACGATCGCGGTGGTGTGTGTTTCGGGCGGTGTGGACAGTTGCGTGTCGGCGGCCGTCGCGGCCCAGTCGCACGACCCGGCGTTCCTGCACGTCAACTACGGTCAGCGGGCCGAGACGCGCGAACTCAAGTGCTTTCGCGACATCGCGGACTTCTACAAGGTCGAGAAGCGTCTCGTCGTCGAGCTGGGCTGGCTCGGAAAGATCGGCGGCTCCTCGCTGACCGACAAGACGCAGTCGGTGCCCGAGGGCCGGCTCGGCCGCGAGGGCATCCCTTCCACCTACGTCCCGTTCCGCAACGCCAACATCCTCTCCGCGGCGGTGGCCTGGGCCGAGACGCTCGGCGCGCAGGCCGTCTATCTTGGCGCGCACGAACAGGACAGCTCGGGGTATCCGGACTGCCGGGCGGGATTCTTCGAGGCGTTCGGCAAAGCGGTGGGTCTCGGCACGCGGCCGGAATCGAACATCCGGATCGTCACGCCTGTCCTTGCCATGTCGAAAGCCGAGGTCGTCCGCAAGGGACGTGAGCTCGGCGCGCCCCTGGAGCTTACCTGGAGCTGCTACCGGGACGAGCACATCGCCTGCGGCCGATGCGACAGTTGCCTGCTGCGGCTTCGGGCATTCGCCGAGGCCGGCATCCCTGACCCCATCCCCTACGGCAAAAAATAGCCCCCGTGCAATCCCGGGGTTTTCATCTCCGGGACTGCCGGGGGCATTGGTTCTCCATTTGCCGGCGAGGCGGGTCTATTGCCCGCTTCGCTAGTCACCGCTTACGCCGAAGGCTTCGGCGGAGTCGGACTCGCCATGGCTTGTTCGCAGAACGGGCACTGGCGGAAATTAGGCTTGACGTAGCCGCCGCACTTCGCGCATTCGACCTTGCCTTTGCTCAGGGCGAGGACGAGACAGGCGACCCAGCCGCCGATGGGGTGGATCCCGAAGAGCATCCAGAGCGGCGAGAGCTTCTTACGCCGGGCGAGGCACACGCCGAGAGTGACCGGCAGCACCCAGAAGAGTACGATCAGAACAGGAATCACGGCGAGGAGAATGATCCCCATGAGCAGGGGTCTCGCCCCCTGATGCATTGCCGCAAAGACACGTCCGAAGAAAAGCCCGTGTTCGGCGCCCGGCATCTGAGCTGCCGGCGACTGAGTCATAGATGCTCCACCAGGTACAACCGTGATGTTCGGCCTGGCGGCCTCATAGGGTCTACGAGCAAAACCCATCCCGCCAAATGCCTCCGGTCCGCGGCCGGCGTCGAATCTGTCCCTGGAGTGTCGTCCGCCGCCAAAGTCAGATCTCTCGCCGAACCCCGGACCGCCCCCAAACCCCGGTCCCGGTCCGAAATGGTGTCCTCCCGGCCCGCCGCCGTGCATACCCGGCCCCCCGCCGTCCTGCGCATACACTAACCCGGCGACACAGAACAAGAACAATACTGCGATGGCCGACATGCCCCATTTTCTCATGGGAGCCTCCTTTTGCTTTGCACATCCCTGGTTTCCTGGGTAGCTGGGCACACCACCCCCTTTTATATTATAACAGATTAGTTTCTTCAACGTTGCGAAAAAAAGGGGCAAGTGCAGGCCCCCCTGCATCTCCCCCTTGCGAGAATCGGTGATATTACCGTCTTTAAGTGCCGGGAGGGTATAACGAATCCCGGTCGTGACGCTACTCAGCCGGTGAACTTGCCGAAGGCGAGCGTGGCGTTGTGTCCGCCGAAGCCGAAGGAGTTGGAGAGGGCCACGCGGACGTCGGCTTCACGGGGTTGGTTGGGCACACAGTCGATATTGCAGCACTTGGGGTCGGGGTTCTCGAAGTTGACGGTCGGGTGGATGACGCCGCGGTCCAGCGTCATGACGGTTGCCACGGTCTCGACGCCGGCCGACGCCCCGAGCAGGTGTCCGATCATCGACTTGGTCGCGCTTACCGGCAGACGGTCCGCGTGGCTCCCAAAGAGCATCCGGATGGCCAGCGCCTCCGCCTCGTCCCCGAGCGGGGTGCTGGTGCCGTGGGCGTTGATGTAATCGACGTCGGTGACGTTGAGCCGGGCGTCGCGCAAGGCGCTCTTCATCGAGCTCACGGCCCCGAGACCCTCGGGATGAGGCGCGACGATGTTGTAGGCGTCCCCGCTCGCCCCGCTTCCCAGGAATTCCGCGTAAATCCGGGCCCCGCGTTTCCGGGCGTGGCCCAACTCCTCCAGCACCACGATCCCGGCCCCTTCCCCGATGACAAACCCGTCCCGGTCCCGGTCGAACGGACGACTCGCCCGCTGCGGCTCGTCGTTGCGTCGCGAAAGGGCTTTCTGGGCGGCGAACCCGGCGAGACTCAACGGACTGATCGCCGCTTCCGCCCCGCCCGAGATCATCACGTCCGCCTCGTCGCGACGGATGCTGTTCACCGCGTCGGCCATCGCATGCGCGGCCGAGGCGCACGCCGTCACCGTGCTCGAATTCGGCCCTCGGATCCCGTAGACGATGGACACCTGTGCGGAGGCCGCGTTGGCCATGAGTTTCGGAATCATGAAAGGACTCACCCGGCGCGGTCCCCGCTCCAGAAGCCGGACGTGCTGTGCCTCGATCTCGAGCAACCCCCCGATCCCCGTCCCCACGATCACCCCGCACCGCTCGGACGTCTCCGTGGAGAAGTCGAGTCCGGACATCCGGACGGCTTCCTGTGCCGCCACCAGGCCGAACTGTGAGAATCGATCCAGTCGCTTGCAGAGCGCCGGGTCGAGGTGCTTCGTCGGGTCGAACCCCGCGATCTCCCCGGCAATCTGGCTCGGGTAGTCGGTGGGGTCGAAGCTGGTGATCCGGCGGACGCCGCTTCGGCCCGCTAGAAGCCCCTCCCACAGCTCCGCGACGCTGAATCCCAGGGGTGTCGCCACCCCCATCCCGGTGATCACCACCCGTCGTCGGTCGTTCAAATTACTGATGCTCCTCGATGTACTTGATGGCGTCACCCACCGTCTTGATTTTCTCGGCTTCCTCATCGGGGATGCTCATGTCGAACTCGTCCTCGAACTGCATCATCAGCTCGACGAGTCCGATCGAATCGGCGCCCAGGTCGCCCTCGAACGACTTCTGCGGCGTGATCTGGTCCTCGGGAACGGTCAATTGCTCACTGACGATCTTCTTTACCCTTTCTGTGATGGACGCCACTTCTCTCGTCCTCCTATTTGAGATCCTGAGGGGTGCGACTACATGACCATCCCGCCGTCCACGTTGATCACCTGTCCGGTCACGAACGCGGAGATGTCGCTTGCGAAGAAGAACACGGCCCCGGCGACGTCCGCCGGCTGGCCGAAGCGATTCAGCGGCGTGTGCTGCTTCGCGATTTCCTTGATGTGGTCCGGCAGGACCGAGGTCATCGCTGTGTCGATGAACCCTGGGGCGACGGCGTTCACGCGGATGTTGCGCTTGGCGAACTCCCGCGCCGCCGTCTTCGTCAGTCCGATCACCCCGGCCTTGGACGCCGAGTAGTTCGCCTGTCCGGCGTTCCCCGCCACCCCGCTCACCGACGCGATGTTGACGATCGACCCGAACCGCTGTCGGATCATGTATCGTCCGGCGGCGCGGATCATGTTGAAGGTTCCCTTGAGGTTCACGGCGAGCACCGTGTCCCATTCTTCGTCGCTCATCGCCAGGAGGAGGTTATCCCGGGTGATCCCGGCGTTATTCACCAGCACGTCGATGCGGCCCAGCTTCTCCACCACCCCGTTCACGGCCTCTTCCACTTCCTCGCTCTTGGTGACGTTCACCTTGAAGGTTTCCACGCGGACGCCCTTTGCCGCAAGCTCCGCAGCCGTGGTTTTCAGGTCGGCTTCCAGCACGTCGAAGAGGGCGATGTCCGACCCGGCGGACACGAGCATCTCCGCAATGGCCTTCCCGATGCCCCGCGCCCCGCCCGTGACGACGCTTACTTTACCCTTGAGGTCCATGGTTCCCCCCCTATTCGCCCAGCGCTTTCAGCGCTTCGACGGTCCCGAGACACGTGACCGGGACTTTCCGGTCGATCCGCTTCATCAGGCCCGCAAGCACCCGTCCCGGCCCGATCTCGTAGAAGCCGTTCACCCCGTCGGCGATCAGCTTCTGCATCGACTGGTTCCACAGGACCGGGTGCGTGAGCTGACGGATCAACAGGTCACGGATCTGGTCCGGATGACAGAGATAATCGGCGGTCACGTTGCTGACGACCGGGGTCTGCGGCCTCGAGATTTCGAGGTCCGCCAGAGCCGTGGCCAGCTCGTCCGCCGCGGGCTTCATCAACTCGCTGTGAAACGCCCCGCTGACCTTGAGCTCCATCGTCCCCCGGGCGCCCATCTTCTTGGCGATCCGCTCCGCCTCGGCCAGGGCCTTCGGTTCCCCCGAGAGCACGATCTGCTCCGCCGTGTTGAAATTCGCCGCCGTCACCACCCCGGCCGCGCTCGCCTTCGCCACCACCTCGGCGATCTGCTTTTCGCCGAGTCCGATGACCGACAGCATGGAACCCTTGCGCTTCATCCCCGCCGCCGCCATCGCCCGTCCGCGCCGGTACACCAACTGCACGGCGTCCTCGAACCGCAGCGACCCGGCGAGCACGAGCGCGGCATATTCACCCAGGCTGAGTCCCGCGGCGGCCACCGGTTTCACCGCCGCCAGGCGCGTCTCGTTCCGGGCCACCTCCAGGAACGCGATGCTCGTCACGAGGATCGCCGGCTGCGAATACTGCGTCTCGGCGAGTTTCTCCTCGGGTCCCGAAAAGCACAGCGCCACCAGGTCGAAATCCACGTGGTCCGAGGCCCGGTTAAACAGGTCCCGGGCTCGCGGGTAACTGTCATACAGGTCTTTCCCCATGCCCACGAACTGGGCGCCCTGGCCGGGAAAGAGAAATGCGATCTTGTCCACCTACCACCTCAGCACCATGCTGGCCCAGGTGAGTCCCCCGCCGAACGCCACCAGCACGATGACGTCCCCCCTCTGGAAGTACCCTCCCCTTGCCGCCTCGTCCAGTGCGATGGGGATGCTCGCCGCCGACGTGTTCGCCACCCGCTCGATGTTGACGTACATCTTTTCCTTCGGCAGATTCAGCTTCTCGGCGGCGAAGTCCAGGATGCGCGTGTTCACCTGGTGGGGCACCACCAGCTTCACGTCGTCGATGGTCAGCTTGCACGTCTTGAGCGAATCCCTGACCAGTTCCTGCATCTTGGTGGCGGCGAACTTGAACACCTCGCGGCCATGGACGCTTATGTAGTGCTGACGTTTCCGGAGGGTCTCCTCCGAGGTGCGCAGTTCGGTTCCCCCGGCCGGGATGGTCATCAGGTCGGCCCCGGCGCCGTCCGCGCCCAGCGCACAGTTCAGGATTCCCCTTTCCGTCCCGGTCTTGTCCGCTTGAAGGAGCACCGCACCCGCCCCGTCCCCGAACAGGATGCAACTCGACCGGTCCGTGTAGTCGGTGAACGCGCTCAGGAGGTCCGCCCCGATCACCAGCACGTTCTTGTAGATCCCGCTTCGGATGTATCCCCATCCGGTTGCCAAAGCATAGATGAACCCGCTGCACGCCGCCGACAGGTCGAACGCCCCGGCCTTCGTCGCACCGAGCTTGGTCTGCACGAAGCACGCCGTCGCCGGGAGCGGTCGGTCCCCGGTGAACGTCGCCACGATGATCAACTCCACGTCCTTCGGGTCGACCCCGGCGGCTTCCAGCGCCCGTTTCCCCGCCGCCGCCGCCATGTCGCTCGTCGTCATCCCCGGCTCGGCGATGTGCCGGGACTTGATGCCGGTCCGCGTGGTGATCCACTCGTCCGTGGTGTCCACCAAGCGTTCGAAGTCCTGGTTGGTGAGAATCTTCTCGGGAAGAAAGCTCCCCGTTCCGCTCACGACCGTGCGAATTTCTGGGACCATTTCACCTTTCCAGGGGATTCCCGGCCTCCGCCTCTATACGGCTTCGGCGATGTGCTGTATGACGTGATTCCCCCCGAATCCGCGCGCGACTCTCAGGGCGTTGAAGACGGCCCGCTCGTTCGAAGTGCCGTGGCCGATGATGCAGATCCCGTCCACGCCCAGGAGCGGAGCGCCCCCGTATTCGGCATAATCGTTGCGGTTCCTGAGCTGCTGAATGACCCCGGCGCACTCCTTGGTCTTTCCCGTCGAGGTCTTTCCGAACGCCTCCTCGACGTCGTCCAGGAGCGATCCGCTCAACCCCTCCGCCACCTTGAGGATGACGTTTCCCACGAACCCTTCACACACCACGACGTCACAGACCCCGCGGTAAATGTCATATCCCTCGATGTTCCCGATGAAGTTGACGTGCGCATGTCCTTCGAGCAGCTGTCGCGTCTCCCGCACCAACTCGTTCCCCTTTTTGTCCTCGCTTCCGATGTTGAGGAGCCCGACTCGGGGATTCCGGATTCCCAGGATCTGCTGACTGTATACCGTCGCCATGATCGCATACTGAAGGAGATGGATGGGTTGGCAGTGGATGTTGGCCCCGACGTCGATGATGGTGGTGGTGCCAAAGTGCGTGGGGAAACTCACGGCGATGCCGGGGCGCTTGATGGCCCCGAGCGGCTTCATGAGCACCGTGGCGGCCGCCACCGCCGCCCCCGTGTTCCCCGCCGAGAACACCGCCTCCGCACGTCCCTCCGCCACCAGCTGCACGCCCATGGTGACCGAGCTCTTGCGCTTCCCGCGCACGGCCTCGATGGGCGCCTCGCCCATTCCCATTACCTCCGGGGCGTGGGTGATGCTGAGGTTGGCGACGCCTTCGGCGTGGTTGACGGCGAGTTCTTTCTTCACGGCCTCCTGGTCCCCGACAAGGATAAACTCCGTGTCGGCGAACTCCTTGGCCGCAAGGACCGCCCCTTCCACAATCTTGGCGGGGGCATGATCGCCCCCCATCGCGTCCACGGCGATGCGCATGTCTTATGCTTCCTCTTTCACTTCGACGGTCCGACCCTTGTAGTACCCGCAGTTCCCGCACACCCGGTGCGGAAGCTTCGCCTGCTTGCATTGGGGGCAATTGACATACCCCGGCCGGTCCAGCTTGTAGTGGGTGAGATGCAATCGACTACGGGCCCTTGACCATCGTCGTTTCGGTAGTGCCATCGACGTTCCTTCCCGATCTTTGAACGGCTTGCCGGCTTTTGCCAGGTATTGAATGAACGGGGTACGCGTCCCAAGCCAACCGAGCCCTCGTTCCACGAGGTTCGGTGGCCGGCCGTGAGTGGCCAAGACACCCCACCCCCACTGTCCCATTCGACAAAGAGGGCTAAAACTATGTTTTAGGGGTCAACTTGTCAAGGAAAAACTTACTCCGCACCGAGTTTTCCGGCCAGCAGTTCTCGCGCTAACTCTAATGCTTCCTTAACCTTAGCGATGTTCGTGCCGCCCGCTTGTGCCAATTCCTCCCGACCTCCGCCTCCGCCTCCCACCACCTTGGCGACTTCCTTTACGATCTTGCCTGCATCGACCCCTTTTTCCCGCGCCTTCTTCCCGGCATACGCGATCAGGGCCACCTTCTCCCCGGTGACGCTTGCCAGCACGGCGGCGGCCTCTTCGTTTGACTTCTTGATGACGTCCACCGCCGCCCGCAGTGCGTCCACGGTCAAGCCGGGCGCCTCGGCGACGATGATCTTGACCCCCCCGACGCTCTCGGCGGCGCTCAGCAGGTCCGTGACCTGTGCCGATCGTTCCCCGGTGCGCACCTTTTCGAGCTCCTTGCGCAACTCTTTCACCTCACGGCTGACCGCCTGGGCCCGCTTCACCACCTCGGGCAGGGATGTTTTCAGCTCCTCGGCCACCTCGCGGAGGTGCTGTTCCATGTTCTTCCAGTACTCGAGCGCGAAGCGCCCTGTGAGCGCGGTGATGCGCCGGATGCCGGCCGCCACCGATTCTTCACCGATGATCTTGAGCTGTCCGATCTCCCCCGTCCGTTCGCAGTGGATTCCCCCGCACAGTTCCTTGGAGAACGTCCCGGCGCTGATCACCCTCACGTGATCGCCGTATTTTTCCCCAAAGAGGGCCTTGGCGCCGGTCTTCCGTGCGGCGTCCAGGTCCATCTCCTCGACGTCCACCGGGAGGTTCTCCATGATCTTCTCGTTGACCGTGCGTTCGACAGTCTCCAGATCCTGTCGGCCGGGGGCCTCGAAGTGATGGAAGTCGAAACGCAGGTAATCGGGCGCGACCCGCGACCCGGACTGCTCCGCGTGCTCCCCCAGCGTCTCGCGGAGTGCCGCGTGCAGAAGATGCGTCGCCGTGTGGTTCCGCTTGATGTCCTCGCGTCTCACGGCGTCCGCCGCCGCCTCCACCGTCTCTCCCACACGCAGTTTCCCCTTCGTCACCTTTCCGTGGTGCAGGATGTGCGGCGGCGACTGCTGCGTGTCGGACACCTCAAACTTGCCCGAAGCCGCGGAGAGCGTTCCCGTGTCCCCCACCTGGCCGCCCTGTTCGGCATAGAAACACGTGCGGTCGAGGACCACCGAGACCTGTCCGTCCCCGGCCGAAACCTCTTCAACGAGGGTATCCTCCCGGAGGATGGCCGCGACCTTCGCTTTGACCTTAACCTCTTCATAGCCAAGGAATTGCGTCGCGGCAACGGTCTCGCGCAGCTTGCCCAGGGCCCCTCCCACGAAGATGCCCTGGGTCATCTTGCTTGCGCCGCGTCCGCGCTCCCGCTGCTCTTCCATGAGCGTTTCGAATTCGCGCATCGATTGTTCGGTGACGTTGAATCTCTCCCCCACGACCTCGGGCGGCATTCCGTAGGTGTCATACAGTCGGAAGAGTTCCTCGCCGGGGAAGTGTTTGGAGCCGCCCTTCCCGAACTCGCCATAGGAGCCGACGCGGCTGGTGGATTCGGACTCGCGGATAATCTGCTTTTCATTCGCGAGCACCTGGAGGAACTTCTCCTCCTCCGCTTTCATGATGCGGGCGATGGTCTCGCGACGCTCGGCGATTTCCGGATAGGGCTTCCCCATGATGGACGCGACGACGGGAACCAGCTGGTAGAGGAAAGGTTCCTCGATGCCGAGCGCGCGGCCGTCGATGGTGGCGACGCGCAGGAGTCTTCGCTCGACGTATCCGCGTCCCTCGTTCGACGGCAGCACGCCGTCGGCGATGCAGAAGGCGACGGCGCGGGCGTGGTCGCTGATGCGTCTCATCCTCCGCCCGTCCTCTTCCGCCGTGCGGTATTTCCGGCCGGAGATCTGGCCGATGCGGTCCAGCAGAGGCAGGAAGAGTTCCGTCTCGAAGTTGTTCGGGACGCCCTGGAGGACCGAGAGGGTCCGCTCGAGTCCCATGCCGGTGTCGACGTTTCGGCCGGGAAGCGGTTTCAGCGAACCGTCCGGCTGACGGTCGAACTGCGTGAAGACGAGGTTATAGAACTCGACGTACCGTCCGCAGCTGCACGACGGGTCACAGGCGCTCTTGCCGCATCCGGTCTTTTCCCCGCGGTCGAAGAAGATCTCGCTGCACGGCCCGCAGGGGCCGTCGGGCCCGTCGGCGGGGGCGTTCGAGGGCCAGAAGTTCTCCTTCGCGTTGAACCGGTAGATCCAGTCCGGCCGGATCCCGATCTCTTTGGCCCAGATGTCGTAGGCCTCGCCGTCTTCCTCGTACACTGAAACCCGCAATCGGGCCGGGTCGAGCCGCAGGACCTTCGTCACAAGCTCCCAGCCCCAATGGATGGCGTCTTTCTTGAAGTAGTCGCCGAAGGAGAAGTTGCCGAGCATCTCGAAGAAGGTGTGGTGTGCCGGGGTGCGGCCGACGTTGTTGATGTCGCCCGTCCTCAGACACTTCTGACAGGTGGTCGCGCGCTTGAGGTTCGCATCCCCGCGACCCAGGAAGTTGTCCTTAAACTGGTTCATCCCCGCGCCCGTAAACAAAAGCGACGGGTCCTGCGTCGGAAGCAGGGAATCGCTCGGCCGACGCACGTGGCCGTGCTTCTCGAAAAACGACAGAAACGCTTCACGCAGTTCGTTGGCGGTCATCATGAGACTACGGTACCCTGCTCTAAGGTTTGGACGAGTCACCCGCCTTCGCCCGTAAGCCCCGTCCCTTGGGGCGCACGAGGAAGGGCGTCTTCCTCGGCCCCGACGAACATTGGGGTAGAGGCTTCGGCGGGTTTCGCCCTTTCTTCTATAGGAAGCCCCGCCGCTTGCGGCGGGGAGGCTTCACTTTTCCGGCAAGAGCAGCGACGCACTTGTCCGCCGCAGTCCCGATTTATCGGGACGAAGACGGATGCGTCGCCCCTGCAGAAGTTCATCGGCCCGTCGGGAATCTACTTCGTCTTCCCGGGCTTCGCCGGGTCGTCCGGCGGATCCGGCTCTTCCACCTCGTCCGCGGCGTCCTCGGATTGTGCCGCCGCGCCGGCGCGCTTCCTCATCGTGGGAAGGGGCCCGAGTTTGTCGAGGAGTTCGTGGTATCCGAGTTTCTCGACGACGGCGCGGCGAAGCTTGTCCAGGAGTTCCTCGTTGTCCGCCAGGAATTCCTTGGCCTTTTCGCGGCCCTGCCCGAGTCGCATCTCGCCGAAGGTGAACCACGTCCCCGAGCGTTCCAGGAGTCCCAGCTCGGTCGCCAGGTCGAGCACGTCTCCGACGTAGCTGGTGCCGGTGCCGTATTCGAGGTCGAACTCCGCCGCGCGGAAAGGCGGGGCGACCTTGTTCTTGACCACGCGGACGCGTGTGCGCGCCCCTACCACCTCTTCGCCGTTCTTGATCGCCCCCGTCCGCCGGATGTCCATCCGCACCCAGGCGTAAAACTTGAGCGCGCGTCCACCGGGCGTCGTCTCGGGGTTACCGAACATCACCCCGATCTTTTCCCGGATCTGGTTGATGAAAATCACGCATGTCTTCGACCTCGAGATGTTCCCCGTGAGCTTCCGCAGCGCCTTCGACATGAGTCTCGCCTGCAGTCCCACCTGCGTGTCCTGCATCTCGCCCTCGAGCTCCGCCTTCGGAACCAGCGCCGCCACCGAGTCGATGACCACGACGTCCACGGCGTTCGAGCGCACCAGGAGGTCGCAGATTTCCAGCGCCTGCTCGCCGTTGTCGGGTTGGCTGACCAGGAGCTGCTCGATGTCCACGCCCAGCTTCCGGGCGTAGGCCGGCTGGAGGGCGTGCTCGGCGTCGATGAACGCCGCCGTCCCGCCCACCTTCTGCGCGTTGGCGATGACCTGGAGTGCGAGCGAGGTCTTCCCGGAGGCCTCGGGACCGAAGATCTCGGCGACGCATCCGCGCGGGATCCCCGTTCCGCCCAGCGCCAGGTCGAGCGAGAGCGATCCCGTCGAGATCCCCTCGAGATAGGGCATCACTTCCGCCCCCAACCTCATGATCGCTCCCGTCCCGTACTGCTTCTGGATCTGCGCCACCGTGCGCTCCAGCGCCTGGTCCTCCGCGGACTCCTCTCTCTTCTTCTTCCCCATAACGAGTTCCCCCTCCGGTCAGGTTTTCCTGGTTTCTTCCTCGAATTTCATCTCGGCCATGGGCGTGTAAACGCCGCCTTCGCGATCGAGTTGGCTCATGAAGAGCGTGATGCCGTCGGCGCTGAACGACCCCGCCTCCGCCGGTCCGCACTCGAGCATCGCCGCCCTCAGCCGCTCGGCGTTCTTGGCCGATTTCACCCGTCCCAGCGTCAGGTGCGGGTGATAGGGCCGGTGCTCGGGCGGTATCCCCACCGCGTCGGCAACGCCCTGTTCGATTTCCTCGACGAGTCGATCGAGCGGTTCGAGCTCCCCGCGGACGCCCGCCCACACGACGCGAGGCGCCCCCGTGGGCGGGAAGGCGCCGAGTCCGGCGACCTCGAGGTCAAACGACCTTGTGTGCCGGGCCGCCGACTTCATCACCTCGCACACCTGCGGGAGGTCCTCCTCCCTCACGTACCCCAGAAATTTCGTCGTGAGATGGATATTGCCCGGATTCACCCACCCCACCGACGCCCCGGCCGGCCGCAGACGCTCCTCGATCCGACCGAGCGCCTCCTGGATGTCCGACGGGACTTCGATCGCAATGAACGACCGGATCGCCATGACGGCCCTCTTCGACGTTCGTCCGTTTACTTGCCGGTTGCCGGGCCGAAAACTCTCGCAGGTTTCTTCGGCTTGGCGGCCTCTTTCGCCGCCTCCTGCCGCTGCTTCTCGAGGATAAGCTCCCGGATGTCCTGCATCTCCTGGATCGAGATGTTGAAGTCGATGGCAAGGTCTTGCCCGGCGGGAGCCACGGTCAGGCCGATGCCCGCGGGCCGGTCGAACTTGACCTGGTCGATCACCTCCGCACGGTCCTTGCCGTCCACCAACGCCTGCTCGGCCGAAGAAAATCTCAGCATCGTGGCCAGCGAAAACACCGACTCGACGCAACGCTCCGCCGGGAGTCCCTGGAGGGCGTTCTGGTAGCTGGCTCCCGCGGCGAGGTCCCCGTGCCTGTTGTCGAGGATTCTGTCCACCTGGGCCTTGATGGCGTCGATTGCCGGATACCCGATCGTGGTGACGAGGATATCATGTGCGCGGGTCACGTACGTCACCAGTTCCTTGCCGTAGACCCCCTCGACCAGTTTCAGCACGTTCGCGTTCGCCCCGGCAGGCGCTGCCGCTCCCGGGGTCAGCTCGAACGTGTCCGTGATCCTGTCGATGCGGCAGTCCCGGTAGGTTTCCACCCCATCCTCGAACTTGGTCTTGGTCCTGACGGGTCCCCCGCAGGAGTTGAGGAGTTCCGTGGAGCTGGCTACAAGGTCTTTCACAATGGCGAAGACGTCGGCGCCCATCAAAATCGGGACGAGGCAGGTGATGCGCACCATTCCTTTTTCGTCGCCCGGCGGCGACCAGACATACGCCCCGGGGCCGGTCGCGGCGTCCGTGAGTTTCCTCAAGGCTTCCATGAAGCTCTTCTTTCCGTCCTTGTTGTCGGCCAAGGCGACCTTCGGAACGATCCCGTCGAGCGGCGCGATCAATTCCTTGAGCGTCTGGGCGTCGATGCTCCACGCCGCCGATGCCACGGCCGGACCACTGAGGAACTCCTGCACCTCCGCCTTCGCCGGTCTCATCCGACCCACCTGTCCCGCAAACGGCGTCCCGGGGACCGGACGCACCATCGCCGACACCCGCACGCCCTCGTCACGGAAGGTGAGTCCCCACAAGATCGCGTCCGTCTCGGTCCACGACTTCACCACGTAGTCCGCCAGGGCGGTAAAGCTCTGGGCCGCCTTCTTCGGGTCCATCATCACCGGCTCGTCTTTCGGCGGGTCCTTTATCTGCTCCATGAGCCCCTGCTCGTACATGTCGATGTCGGCGGCGTACCTCTTCGCGATGGCATCCACGTTGTGATACACCGCGACGTCGTATGTCTCGTAGGCCTTGGCAAGTTCCGGGAAACCCGCGACGGCGAGGTTCTTCGCCGCTTCGGTCTTGAACGTCTTGATGACGTATTCGGCGTCCGCGACCACCGCGTAGTCGCCGGACGACAGGACATAGAGCGACTGCTTGTCGCCCTTCAGGCGGTCGATGCCGTCGGCGGCGCCCCCCGGTGCGACGGCGCCGACGACCTTGGCCAGTTCACCGAGAAGGTCCTTGTAGTTGCGCACCTTGACCACGACCGCTATCGCAGTGCCTAGAGCGTCCTCGGGGGCCGAGACCCGCACCAGGGCAAACGGCCCCGTCAGGTCGATGGTGGAGGGCGCGGCGGCCCCCTCCGGGACCGCGGGACCGCCCGCCGGCACGGGCGGACGCAGCTTGAACTCTCGCAGAACCTCCTCGACCAGGCTACCTTTGGGCAGATGGGTGACGAGCTTTTCCAACACCGGATGGATGTGTTTCTCCGCTTCCTCGGCGTTTCGCGTGATGACCGCGACCAGGGATTTCTCCGGGATCACCTGGAGGATGCCCTCCCCCGGGACCGTCGCAGAATACCCCAGTACAAGCCACGCAATGGTCACGCCGAAAGCAAGTTTTCTCACCGATTTCCCCCCATCGCCATGGAATTCCACGTGCCGTCAAGTCCGAGAGCAAGCCATTATACGGCAGTCCCCCATGGAGTCAAGCCCGTTCAGACCGACCCTGCGACGAGGAGTTTGAAGGAACCCCCTTGAATTTGTCCGAGTGGGAGATATAAATACTGTGGCAACACCGAGGATTCGCCGGAGGGCACGTCCGTCATGCAAAAGGCCCCGAACGAGAGAGTCTGTCCGAGACAGGGGTTGTTCCCGGCCTTGCTTGCTACCCTGCGCCCCATGCAGTGGATCAAGAATTTCTTCATCTTCGGTCCACTGCTCTTCTCCCGCCTGCTGACGAACCAGGCTACCGACCTGAGAGTGCTCGCCGGATTCGTCCTCTTCTGTCTCGCCTCCAGCGGGGTCTATGTCCTGAACGACCTCATGGACCTCGAGGCCGACCGGCTCCATCCCACGAAGAGATTCCGTCCGATTGCCGCCGGCCAGATCAGCCGCGGGATGGCGCTGACGCTTTCGGTGGTGCTGCTCCTCGCAGCCGCGGCCGGGGCGGTCGCTCTCGGGACCGTGTTCGCACTGCTGGTCCTCTGCTACATAGGGCTGAACATCTCCTACTCCCTGGGACTCAAGCAGGTGGTCATCATCGACGTGATGATGATCGGGGCGGGGTTCGTCATCCGTGTGTTGGCCGGCGCCGCCATCATCCCCGTCTCCCCTTCCCACTGGCTGGTCCTCTGCACCATCCTCCTCTCCGTGTTCCTCGGGTTCACCAAGCGCCGCGCCGAACTGACACTCCTTCAGGACAAGGCCGTCGAACACCGCAAAGTCCTCACCAGCTACAGTGCCATTTTTCTCGACCAGATGGTTTCGGTGGTGACGGCGGCGACCCTGATGTGCTACATCCTCTACACCGTGGACCCGCGCACCGTCGAGACCGTGGCCGGGGGAAGCCGGGGACTTGTCCTCACGGTGCCCCTGGTGATGTACGCCATCTTCCGCTATCTCTATCTCGTCTACCGTCTCGAAGAGGGGGGCAGTCCCACGAAGGCCCTGGTGGAAGACCGCATGATGATCGTGAGCATCGTGCTCTGGGCGGTGCTGTGCGCGGTGGTGATCTATTTCCCGCAATACTTCAAGGGCTGGTTCTCCCCTGAGGGTCTCAATGGATGATCATGGACAGACAAGGGCCGGGACAGGGGCCGCGGAATGCGAGAGTCCGTCGGGTAACCCGTCGACCCCGCTGAACCGGTGGGACGTCCTCCTGCTCGCCGGCATTCTCCTCCTGGGCGGTCTGTTTGTCTATCTGCGGTTCGATCCCGGGGCACACCCGGCCGAAGACGCCGCGATCCTCCTCCGGTATTCGCAGCACCTCGCCGAAGGCCACGGCATTGTATGGAACATCGGCGAGAAGCCGGTGGACGGCGCGACCGATTTCCTGCTGGTGGTCGTCGTCGCCGACCTTCACAAGGCCGGCCTCTCGCTCGAAGGCGCCGTACAGGTTCTCGGCTTGGCGTCTCACCTCCTGACCATCCTCATCATTTATCTCGCCGTGCGCAAGCTCGCAAAGGCCGGGTGTTGGGCCGCCGGTCTCTCCGCCGCCTATCTCGCCGTCGGCCCCGCAACCATCTACGTCAATGCGGCCTTCGGCACCCCCTTCTTCGCGCTTTTCGCGTGCACCACCTGGTGCCTTGCAACCCTCCTCCTCCAAACCAGGCCGTCCGCCTTCCTTGCCCTCCTCTTCTCCCTCAGCGGACTCACCCTCGGTCTCATCCGGCCGGAAGGCGTCTTCCTGGCGGGACTGATTCTCCTCGGTCTGGTCATCGTGAAAGGTTGGAGGGCCTCCCGCGCCGTCCTCTTCTGGTTCCTGGCCGTCTTTCTCCTTCTCGGCGGCCTGTATTTCGCCTGGCACTGGATGTATTTCGGATATCCCCTCCCCAACCCGTTCTACAAGAAGGGGGGTGGAATTCTGTATCCGAGAAGCCTGGCCATTTCGGTGTTGGGCGTCCTCAGGATGTCTGTGCCCTTCGTCCCATTCTTTGTACTCGGACTTCGGACGCCCGTCCTGACGCGCCGACTGGTCTTCACGCTGGTTCCCGTCGTCGGGTTCACCCTGGCGTGGATCTTGCTCTCCAACGAGATGAATTTCGTGAACAGGTTCCAGTATGCGGTGCTGCCCATTGTCCTCATTTCATGGCCGAGTTTTGTCACGGGACTCGACGCGGAAGCGTGGCGTGCATATCTGCGCGGGTGGACAGGACGTCGCCGCTTCGCCCTGGCCATGGTCCTCACGACGATGGTCATCATGGCGCTCGCCTATCAGCCGATGCTGTATAGGAACGTCAGGCTGTACGGCGACGGACGCTACGACGTGGGCCGCGTGCTCAGCCGCTATGCCGACCGTGGTTACACGCTCGCCACGACGGAGGCGGGCCTGGTGCCCCTCTATTCCCGGTGGCGTGTCATCGACACCTGGGGCCTGAACGACGCCTGGATTGCCCATAACGGGATCGTCACCGAAGCCTACCTGGAGCGTTTCCGTCCCGAGGTCATCATGAGTCACGCGGACTTCACGCCCGGGATCGCTCCGCTTGTTACCGGACTGTACGCGGAGATGACCCCGGTTCTGGAGCGGTATGCCGAGAAGAACGGCTACATCCTGGCGGCTTGTTACTCGTGCGACCCATACGATTCGCATTACTACTATGTGCGGCCGGACTTCCCGGAGAGTAAGGAGATTGTGGAGGGAATTCGCGGCGTCAACTACACGGATGTCGGCACGGGAATGAGATGCATCGACCATCGGCGTTACCAGTATCCCACGGACGCGCCGGACGCGAAATCCCCATGAGCCGTCCCGGACCCCCGCTCCGAGGTCCGGCCGACTTCAACTCAAGTTCCTCCGTCTCATGGCCGAAGAACATTGAGAGGGTTCGTCGGCCTTCCCAGGCGAAAGATGTGAACCGGCATTTGCTTCTTGCCCGGGAATCCGGCATAATAGGACAGGGGGCCTGGAAGCCCTTTCACCCGACCCAGGGACACAAGACATGGCTCGTGCAAAGGTCGCCGTAGTCCGGGTTACGCCCGAGACGATTCTCGCCGACATCCGGCGCGTCATGACGCTCGGGGGAGTCGCCGACGCCCTCGATCCGTCCGTCACCACTATCCTCAAGAACAACATCTCCTGGCACCTGATGTTCCCGAGCGCCAACTCCACCCCCTGGCAGCTCGAGGGGGCCATCCTCGCCCTCCGCCAGGCCGGTTTCAATGACCTCGTCTGCGTCGAGAACCAGACCGTCGTCACGAACGCCGAAAAGGGTGAAAGGCTCAACAAGCAGCGTCCCGTCTGCGAACACTACCATGTCCCCATCCGCTACAACTTCAAGCCGTCCGACATGAACTGGACGCTCTACGAGCCGAAGAATCCCCTCATCCTCGACCACGTCTTCCGCAAAGGCACCCAGATCCCCGACTACTTCATCGGCAAGAACGTCGTCCACCTGCCCACTACCAAGTGTCACATCTACACCAATACGACCGGTGCGATGAAGAACGCCTTCGGCGGACTCCTGGACAACAAGCGCCACTACTGCCACTCGAAGATCCATGAGACGCTCGTTGACCTCCTCGCCATCCAGAAGGAAATCCACCCCGGCATCTTTGCGGTGATGGACGGCACCACCGCCGGCAACGGCCCCGGTCCCCGGACCATGGTTCCGCTCACCAAGAGCGTCTACCTCGCCTCCAGCGACTGTGTCGCCATCGACGCCGTGGCCGCTAAAATGATGGGCTTCGAGCCCATGGACTGGGGCTTCATCCGTCTGGCCCATGAGCGCGGACTCGGGGTTGGACGCGTCGAGGAAATCGAGATCGTCGGCGACGCCGACGCGGCCGCCGAAAACTGGCATTTCACCACCGGCGACAACCCCGCCTCCAGCGTCGGAAAACTCTTCTGGTTCGGTCCCCTCAAGTGGCTCGAAACCCTCATGTTTCACACACCGGCCGTCTATGCCTTCATCTGGGCTTCCGCCATCTACCACGATCGCTTCTGGTACCCGCTCAAGGGAAAGAAAATCGTAAACGAGTGGCTGGCCACCAGCCCCTGGGGTAAGCTCTTCGCGGACTATAACCCCGGACGTCTCAAGTGACGCGGAGGTGACCGCTCGTGAGATACTTCTTCCTCGTCCTTGCCCTCGTGATGAACGCGGGCGCCAACATCCTGCTCAAGATGGGTTCCAAGACCGCGAAGGTCCTCCCCTCAGACGCCGGCCTCCTCGACAAGGCCATGAACTTCCTCAACCCCCTGACCATTGTCGCCATCGTTCTCTTCGCCGCCAACGTCCTCGCCTACCGCAAGGCGCTCGACGAGTTCAACCTCAACATCGCCTACCCCATCATGGCTAGCGGAGCACTTGTCCTCGTCACCGCCGCCGCCTGTCTCATCCCGATGCTCTCCGAGAAGTTCTACTGGTGGCAGTTCGTCGGCATCGTCCTCATCGCCATCGGCATCTGGCTGGTCACAATGCCGCTTGCCGCCGCCCGTTAGCGTGTCCGGCCGGTTCCGTTCCTCCGTCTCTGGCGATTAACGTTGACAAAACCCGAAGGACCGTTATAATATGCCCCTCTTGGGCATGCTTATCTCCATTAACCGCAACAGGTTACATCGAGGGCTATCATGACGTATCACGTGACGCTCATCCGGGGCGACGGCATCGGTCCCGAGGTCGCCGAGGCCGCGAAGGTCTGCGTAAACGCGACCGGGGTGAAAGTCCAATGGGACGAGGTGGACGCCGGCGCCGACCTCTTCGCCCGGACGGGCGAGCTTTTGCCCGACTCCGTTGTCGAGACCATCCGTCGCGACAAGCTCGCCCTCAAGGCCCCCATCACCACCCCGGTGGGCACCGGGTTCCGCAGTATCAACGTCCACCTGCGCAAGGTCCTGGACCTCTACGCCTGCGTCCGTCCGTGCAAGAGCTACAAGGGCGTTCGATCGAGATACGAGAACATCGACCTCGTGATCGTCCGTGAGAACACCGAGGACCTCTACGCCGGCATCGAGTTCAAAAAGGGCACGCCCGAAGTCGCCGAGGTGATCCGCACCATCGAGAACCTCAGCAAGATCCGGATCCGCCCGGACTCCGGCATCAGCATCAAACCCATCAGCGTGACGGGTACCACGCGGATCGTCCGCTTTGCCTTCGAATACGCCCGCAAGAACCGCCGCCGCAAGGTCACCGCCGTCCACAAGGCCAACATCATGAAGCACACCGACGGGCTCTTTCTCGAAGTCGCCCGCGACGTCGCCAAGGGCTATTCCGACGTCGAGTTCGAGGACCGCATCGTGGACAACATGTGCATGCAGCTTGTCCAGAAGCCCGAGCTCTACGACGTGCTGGTCCTCCCCAACCTTTATGGGGACATCGTGAGCGACCTGTGCGCGGGACTGGTGGGAGGACTCGGCGTCGCCCCCGGCGCCAATATCGGCGACGACTGCGCCGTCTTCGAAGCCACCCACGGCTCCGCCCCCAAATACAAGGGGCTCAACAAGGTCAACCCGACGGCCCTCATCCTCAGCGGAGTCCTGATGCTCCGGCACATCGGAGAGACCGACGCCGCCGACCGCCTCGAGCGCGCCGTCGCCGGCGTCATCGCCGAAGGTCGTTACGTCACCTACGACATGAAGTCCGACCGTGACGACCCGACCGCCGTCGGAACCTCCGAAATGGCCGATGCCATCATCGCAAGGCTGGGGTAGTCCCGAGAGCGGAGGAATCGGAGAATGCCGTGTTCCGTCTCCACCATTCACGGCATCCTCTCGGGCGCCCGCAAGGGCTTTCTCCCCGGGCTTCTTCGTCTCGGTCTCCTCGCGCTTTCCGTTCCCTACCGGCTCGTCGTCGCACTCCGTAACGCCCTCTATGACCGGAAACTCCTCGCCGCGCGGTCTATCGGCGCAAAGGTCATCTGCGTCGGCAACCTCACCACGGGCGGCACCGGCAAGACCCCCTTCGTCGAGTACCTCGCACGCTATCTCCTGTCACGGTCGAAAAAGGTGGTCATCCTTCGTCGGGGTTATGGCGGCCGGCCCGGCGAGCCCGACGATGAAACACGCCTCCTTGGCGAGAACCTTCCCGACGTCCCCCGCGTCACGGGCGCCGACCGCGTCGCCTGCGGACTCGCCGCTTGCGAGAAATACGCCGCCGACGTCGTGGTGATGGACGACGGCTTCCAGCACCGCCGGCTCGCCCGTGACCTGGACGTCGTCACCATCGACGCGACGCTTCCATTCGGCTACGGTTACGTGCTTCCACGGGGGCTTCTGCGCGAATCCCCCGCCGCGCTCCGCCGCGCCCACATCGCCGTCATCACCCGCTCCAAACTCGTCAAACCTGATGAACTTTCACGTCTGGAGGGCCGGATTCAGGCCCTGGCGCCCGAGGTCCTCATCCTGCACGCCGCGGAGGAACTCCTTTCGCTCCAGGACCTTAGGGGAAACATCCGCCCCCTGAAGGCCGTTTCCGGACATCCCGTCGTCGCTTTCTCAGGTCTTGGAAACCCGGAAGGATTTCGCGGCACCCTCGCCGCCCTCTCCGCTCATCCGGCGGCTTTCCTTGTCTTCGACGACCATCACCGTTACACGCCGGAAGACCTCGAGGCTGTCGATGCCGCCGCCGACGCGCAAAATGCGGAGTTCATCCTCACCACGCAGAAGGACCGGGTGAAGCTCCCGGCGGATTTCCCCTGGCGGCATGAAGTCCTCGTGCTCAGGATCGCCACCCGCATCACCCGGGGCGAAGAAGCGTTTCACCGTCTGATAGAAAAGATCCTTGCCGATGTCGCGAAGCCGCCCGGCGGGAATTCTCTTCGCCAACGCCCTTCGTCATGACATAATGATTCTCCTGTTGAGATTCGATATACTCACGGTGCCGTCGGGTTGAAGGAAAGTCCCCGGGAGAGAACCGGATGCCTGAACAACTCGTCCACATCCTCGAGAACCTCGGCAAGCCCCGGATCATGGTCGTCGGCGACATGATGGTCGACCGCTACGTCTGGGGCAACGTCGACCGCATCTCCCCCGAGGCCCCCATCCAGGTCCTGAGCGTGACGAACGAGGAGTCGAAGCTCGGCGGGGCGGCCAGCGTCGTGAACAACCTCTTCGTGCTCGGCGCCGAGGTGCTTGCCTGCGGCGTCGTCGGCGACGACTCACCCGGTGCCGCCTTCCGGCAGTCGCTCCGTAAGATGGGTCTCGACGACTCTGGCATCCTCGTCTCCCCCGCCCGAAGGACCACCGTCAAGACGCGCATGATCGCCCGCAAGCAACAGGTCCTGCGCGTGGACCGCGAGGACACCGAGGAACTGCCCGCCGCCACCGTCGCCAAGGTCGCTCGCTTCGTCGAAAGGCACGTCCGCCGCACCGACCTCATCGTCCTCAGCGACTACGCCAAGGGACTTGTCACTCCGGGACTCGTCGCAAGGATCGCCCGGGCGGCAAAGCGTTCGGGCGTGCCCGTCATCGCCGATACCGCCAAGCAGTCCGACTATGCCAAGTACCGCGGACTCACCGCCATCACCCCGAACCGCAGCGAATCCGAACTCGCGACGGGACTCAGGATCTTAAGCCTCGCCGACGCCCGCGCCGCCGCCGCAAAACTCCTCGCGGACCTCAACCTCGACGCCGTCGTCATGACGCTCGACCGTGACGGGATCGCCCTTCTCGAACGCCCGGCCAAATTCACCCACCTTCCGACGCGTCCCCGCGCAGTCTACGATGTGACCGGTGCGGGCGACATGGTCATCTCGGTCGCCGCGATGGTCCTGGCGGCCGGCCACGGTTACGTCGAGGCCGCCAGGCTCGCCAACATCGCCGCCGGCCTGGAGGTCATGCGCATCGGCGTCCAGCCCCTCTCCCGCGACGAAATCATCCGCGCCATCCGTCACGAGCACGCCATCGTCGCCGACAAGATGATCGCCCCCGGCGAACTCCGTTGCGTCCTCGACGAGCACCGCCGCCGCCGCGAGCGCATCGTCTTCACCAACGGGTGTTTCGACATCCTCCACCTCGGACACGCGAAATACCTCGAATTCGCCCGCGGTCTGGGCGACGTCCTCGTCGTCGGCGTCAATTCCGACCGGAGCGTGCGCAAAATCAAGGGTCCCCACCGTCCCATCTGCTCCGAGAGCGAACGCGCCCAGATGCTCGCCGCCTTGGGCGACGTCTCCTACGTCGTCCTCTTCGACGAACCGACCCCCGAGAAGCTCATCCGCAGGGTTCGTCCCGACGTCCTCGTCAAGGGCGAGGACTGGAAGGAGAAAGACGTCGTGGGCAGCGAGTTCGTCAAAAGCTCGGGTGGCGAGGTGGTACTCGCTCCTCTCGTCAAGGGCAAGTCCACCACCGACATCATCGGCCGCATCCTCAAGAAAGGTCCCAAAGCCCTCGATTCCCGTCATGGCGGCACGAAGAAGACATGAAAGCGGCGAACGACCACCACATCACGATCGGTCTTGAGGTGCACGTGCAGCTCAAGACCGAGAGCAAGATGTTCTGCGGGTGCAGCACCCGGTTCGGCGCTCCGCCCAATACCCAGGTGTGTCCCGTGTGTCTCGGGATGCCCGGCGTCCTCCCCGTGATGAACCGCCGCGCCTTCGAGCTCGCCGTCAAGACCGCCCTTGCCCTCAACTGCACCATCGCCCCCTTGACCCGGTTCGACCGCAAGAGCTACTACTACCCCGACCTCCCCAAGAACTACCAGATCTCGCAGTACGACATGCCCCTTTCGCACCACGGGTTCCTCGACGTCGAGACGTCGGCCGGCAAACGACGCATCGACATCCGCCGGGTGCACCTCGAGGAGGACGCCGGCAAGCTCCTCCACACCGGCGCCGGCGTCTCCCAGGTCGACCTTAACCGCACCGGCATCCCGCTCATGGAAATCGTCTCCGAGCCCGACATCCACTCCATCGAGGAACTCCGCCTCTACCTCGACGCCCTCAAGCTCCTCCTCGTCTACCTCGACGTCTCCAACTGCAACATGGAGGAGGGGAACATCCGGGCCGACGCCAACATCTCCGTCCAGCGGACGGTGAACGGCAAGGAGGTCTCCACCCCCATCGCCGAAATCAAGAACATGAACTCGTTCAGCGCGTGCGAAAAGGCGATGGCCTGGGAGGCCCCGCGGCTCCTCGCTCGTCTGGGAGAAGGTTTCACCATGGAGACCCACCCCAAGGAGACGCGTGGGTGGGACGACGATCACGGCGTCACGGTCGCCCAGCGCCGCAAAGAGGAGGCGTCCGACTACCGCTACTTCCCCGACCCCGACCTCGCCCCGGTCGTCATGGACAAGGACTGGCTGGAGCGGATTCGCGCCGAGATCCCCGAGCTTCCGAAGGTCCGCACGAAGCGGTTCATGGAGCAGTACGGACTATCGGAATACGACGCCGGCGTCCTCGTCGCCGACCGCAAACTTGCCGACTACTTCGAGGAGGTGGCGCGTCTCTCGGGTGACGCTCGCCAGGCGTCCGTCTGGGTCTCCCAGCACGTCCTGCGCGCCCTCAACACCCGCAACATCCCCATCGACCGGTTCGGGGTGCCCGCCGCTCGCGTGGCCGAGGTCATCCGCCTCGTCGCCGACCATGCCATCAGCAACACCGCCGCACAGGCCACCGTGTGGCCCGCGATGATCGAGACGGGAAAATCCCCCATGGAGATCGTTCGCCAGAAAGGTCTCGCTCAGGTCTCCGACGCTTCTGAGCTTGACGCCGCGCTCGACGCCGTCCTCGCCAAGAACCCCAAACAGGTCGAGCAGTTCCGCGCGGGCAAGGAGGGAGTCTTCAACTTCCTCGTCGGAATGGTGATGAAGGAAACAAAGGGGAAGGCGAACCCGCAGGTCGTGACCGAACTTCTCAAGAAAAAACTCGCCCGCTGAGGAGTCGTCGAAGCGGCGCTAGTGCTCCTCTCCGGATGACCCGCCCGGTCTCGGCGCACGGACCGACTTCGCGAAAACGCCCCCGATCTTGTTCTCGGTCCCCCGCGCCAGGCGCACGATGTTGCTCGCGTGTTTCACCAGGACGAGCGCCGAAAAGAGCCCCGCAAAGACAAGCTGTGGGAGCGCCGCTCTCAGGTTGTGAGAGCTGAATGCCACCAGTACCCCCGGGAACGCGATCGCCGCGACGATGCTCGCTAGCGACACGTACCTCCAAATCGCGGCCACGATTCCCCACACCGCTAGCGCGATGAGCGTCTCCACCGGCCGGAGCACCAGCCACGCCCCAAGCGCCGTCGCCACGCCTTTGCCGCCCTTGAATTTCAGCCAGCACGTGAACGTGTGTCCCAGGATGACCCCGGCCGCGCACAGCACCGCCAGGAGTCCCGCTTCCGTGCCGAAGACCCGCGCGCATCCTCCGGCCACAAGTCCCGTCGCTCCGGCGCCCTTCAGCGCGTCCAGCGCAAAGACCAGCACTCCCCGCCGGACCCCCAGCACCCGTGCGACGTTGGTCGCCCCGACGTTCCCGCTTCCCCACCGGCGGATGTCGATCCCGCCCAGCCGCCCCACCAAGTACCCGAACGGGATGCTCCCCGCTAGGTAGGAAAGCGCGACGCCAAGCACGGTTCCGACGGCCTCTGTCATTGGGATTTCTTCCGTGCCGGCACTTTCTCATAGACCTCCATCATCTGCCGGTAATGATGTTGGAGCGTGTGTTTTTCCGCAAGCGCCCTCGCCGCGTCGCCCATCTTCTTCCGGAGTTCCGGCTCGAAGAGCTTCTGCATCAGCTCCGTGAGTTCCGTCACGTGCTCCGACGCCGCGAAGCCCCCGTCCCCGGGCGTCCCCAGGATCCATCCCTCGCGTCCGTGCGTCATCAGTTCCCCCGCCCCGTTCATCGTGCTCGTGATCACCGGAAGTCCCGCCGCTAGCGCCTCCAGCACCACCAGGCTGCACGGGTCGTAGTTCGTCGGAAGCACGAACGCGTCCGTCGCCGCGTAATAGGGCGCCGTGTCCGCCACCGCTCCCGTAAAGACCACCCGGCCAGGCGCGCGGCTTTCCGCTAGCGCGCGCAGCTTCTCCACCCGGCCTTTCCCCACAACCACAAGTCGGCACGCCGGAAACTTCCCCGTCACGCATTCGACGGTTTCCCGCACGCCCTTTCGCTCGAAATCCTGCGCCACGATGAGAAAGACTGTCTCCTCCGCGCCGATCCCGTGTCGCCTGCGCACCTCCGCGCGGTGCGCCTCCCGGTTCCTCGGGTGAAACCGCTCCGTGTCCACCCCGTTATACACCAGCTCGATCTTCTCAGCCGCCAGGCCGTAACAGTTCTCCATGTCTTGATGCACCATCCGGGATAGCGCGACGAACACCCCGGCTGGACGCCGGACGTATTGCTCCCGCTCGATCCGCCGGAACACCCGCTGCTTGGGACCGAGCGCCTGCCCCACGCGCTCGCATAGCGCCCCCATCCCCCGGCGGGTCCTCAGCCTCGCCTTCAGCATCGCCCGATAGACCCCGTTGTGCGGCTGAAACACGTCCTGCGTCCAGGTCCACGTCGTGCCCTGCACGACGTCGAACCGCTCCGTCGCCAGCATCCTCTCCACGCTCCGTCCGAACGAGAGCGTCCGCTGCCCGCGCCCCACTCCGCGCACCGCCACCGGATGGAGCGTGACGCCCGCTGGGTTAACGCTTCCCGCTCGGCTGAAAACGTGAACGTCGTGGCCTTCCCTGGCGAGCCGCGCGGTGAAGTCGCTCACGTAGGTTTCGGCCCCGCCCCGTGCCGGGTCCAGTCGCTCAATGAGGAACGCGATTCTCATCAGGGTCGTCCCTTCGCCTGGTTCCTGTGCTTCATCCGCGCGGCCTTCCCGAGGACGTCGCGCGCGAACATCTTCTGCCCATGGTCCAGGCGCCTTGTGTCGAAATACGTGTGCAGAAACCGCACCGCGTCCGTCGCCGTGAACGTCCCCGCCGGTCGCGAATACTCCAGTTGGGCCGCGTCTTTCACCCGCCACCGCCTCAGCAGCACGCACGGACCCACCCGCTGGAGGTCGATGAGGTGAAGCCGGAAGTCTCCGCCCGTCTCGCGCACGAACACGTGACAGAGATAGAGGTCGCGATGCGTGAGGCCCGCCGCGTGCAGTGTGCGGACGAGCTCGGCGAGTCTTCCGACGAACTTCCGCCGCTCCGCAAGGGCCGGTCCCTGGCTCGATGCGAAATGCTCCCGCGCGTAATCGTCCGCCGGCGTCGCCGAGCCGATCTCCGCCGTCAAAAGAAACGACCGGCCGCTCGACCGGTCTTCCCCCAGCGCGATCGGCTGCATCGTGGAGATCCCCAGGCCCGCCAGGCGCTCGATGTTCTCCCACTCCGTCCGTGCCGACGTCTTCGGACGCCGGAGTCTCAGCCACGCCTTCAGGCGTTCCGCCAGGGAGATCGGCTCGTGTCGCTTGAGGAAACCGGTGACCGCGCCGCCCTCCGCGTCCAGGGTCACCCGCAGGTTCGCACGCGGTCCCACGTCACGCAGCAGTTTCCCCGTCCGCTCGTCGTAGTAGTTCTCGAAGACGTCGAGACCCCGCCGCCGCAGAAGCCGCGTGAAATCGCGGTGCACCGTCAGTCTCCCGCCGTCCAGTGTTCGTACCGCTCCGTCATGCGTCGAGCCGCTCCAGGATGGGCCGCCACGCCTTGTAGCCGCTGCGGCGCGAAAGTTTCCGTGCCTGCGGCAGCACCGCCGTCCGCACGAAGCTTGCGTCGTCCTTCGTAAGCTTCGTCCTGCCCAGGTAGCCGTGCAGGAACTCCATTCGTTCGCGTCGGCTCGCGGCATCCGGCGCCACCGACACCATCAGCGCACCGAGGTCGCGTCCCCGCTCTATCGCCCCGAGCCTCGGCCGGCACACCGCACGCTGCAGGTCGATCACCGTGACCGACCAGCCGCCGTCCTCGCACTCCGTTACGAAAAGGTGCTGTGCGAAAAGGTCCGTGTGTCCGCACCCGGCTTCGTGCATCCGGCGGACGAACTCCGCCGCCGCCGCGATCAGCCGCCGCCGGCGTGACGGTTCCTTGAGGCGCGAAAGCACCGCCCTCAGCGGCTCGCCCGACGGGAGCGCCTCCAGCATCAGAAATGACGCCCGGTCGCGGCCCAGAACGTGCTGCTCCCCGCCGGCAAGCGCCACGGGCACGGCGATTCCCGCGCGTCGGAACGCCGCCAGCATGTCAAACTCGTGCCCCGCCTTGGTCCGCACTCGCCGGAGGAGCGCCAAGTCCTTCAGCGCGTCCTTCAGGTCCATCGGACCGTGCCGCTTGAGATACACCATCCGCGGGCCCGTCTCATCCGTAAGCTCCAGACGCGCCACCTCTCGAATCCCGTGCGACTGGATGACTTCCCCCCGCTCCTGCCGCAGAAAATCCCCGAACCCCACGAACCCGTTTTTCTGGAGCATCATCCGCCGGTCCGTGCGGACGTACATCACCGTGTTCGATTCCCGCAGTCGCTCGAATTCGTTCCCTGCCCGCCATGGCTCGACCCCGCCCGCCCCGCCTGCTCGTCCACTCATCCGCTCTTCTCCGGTCGGTGTCGTCCCGTAAACCTCGTGTTCGTCGGGTGCCACGGCTGGCTCGTCCAGCCGTGCTCTTTTCCAATCACGAATGTTCGGCTCGCCCCCGCCCCTGCTTCCGTTTCGGGAATCGGCTCATCAGTGTCCGGGCCGTCTCCACCACCATCTCCGGCTTCACCCAGGTCATGCAGCGGTGGTCCACCGGGCAGGTCCTCAGCTGGCACGGGGAGCACTCCACGTCCACGCGGACGATCGTTTCCTTCTCGAACCCCGTGTCGGACCATCTCGGGTCCGTCGCCCCGAACACCGTGACCACCGGGGTGTCGAACGCCGCCGCATAGTGCCGCGGTCCCGTGTCGTTCGTGATGAGGAGACTGGCGCGATGGATGAGCGGCTTGAGGAGGTCCAGTCCGGCCGGTTCTTCGTGCAGCGACACGACGGCGCATTTCGCCTGCCGGGCGACCGCCTGCGCCAGGGCGCACTCACCCGGCCCGCAGATCACCACGACTTGGATGTCTTTCTCTTCCGAGAGTGCCTCGGCCGTCTGCGCAAAATGCTTCACCGGCCAGCACTTGCTCAACCCGAACGACGCCCCCGGGTTCATCACCACGACGCGGCGCGTCCAGTCGATCCCGCGCCGCAGGCTGAACTCGTCGAGCCGTCGGGCCACCTCCTCGCGGTAGAAAAGCTCCAGCCGGCGGTCCGACACGCTCGCCCCCAGCCGCCGGCACAGCTCCAGGTAGTAATCCACCATGGACGCCGGAACGAACTTCCCGTCCTTCCGTCGCGGCTCCACGCTCTGGGAAAGCAGAAACCCCCGCATCTCCCGGCTGTATCCCACGATGTGCCGAACCCGCCCCAGCCGCGCCACCAGCGCCGTCCGGAATGAGTTGGTGAACAGCACCCCAAGGTCGAATCCCTGCCGTCGCAGTCTCGCCGAAAGCCCCAGCGTCCCGAAAATACCCTGCTCCTGCGGACTCACCTCGATGACCTCGTCGAACCACGGCGCGTCGTCGAGCACCGGCCGGGCGTTCTTCCGCACCGCCACCGCGATTCGCGCGTCGCCGAACGCCGCCCGCAGGCTCCGGAAGGCCGGCGTCGCCATGACGACGTCCCCCACCCAGTTCGGCGCCACAACGAGAATATGGGACGTACTCATGCTCATTGGTGGATGCTCGAAAATGAAGGAAATGTCGAGAAAATGTCCGGCCGGAGGATCTTGGCTCCTCCCCCGGCCTTCAACCTCAGGTCATAGAGAAAAGACCCCCCAGAAGGCGGGTCTTTCCGTTTCTCCCTCGGACCCTCGCCGCTTATTGCCTGCCCAGTACGAAGAACGTCAGCGCCAGCAGCTGGAAGAAAATCGCCCACAAGAGTCCCTCGGGCGCCGCGTTCCGGAAATACGTGATGATCAGACACCCGATCGCCAGCGCCTGGCCGATCGACCCGAACACGTGCCAGTAGCTGAACTTCTCGAACGTCAGCGCCCGCGTGATGTTCTGCAGCTCGCGAAGGACGTCGTCGTTGGTGACCTCCTTCGCCCGCGTCTTCTGCGCCCTCAGCGCCCCAACGCAATCCCGGCAAAGACGCACGCCGTCCTTGTCGAACGCCTCTCCGCCCTCGATGTCCGCCGGGGGCACCTTGCCCCCGCACCGGCTGCACCGCAAGGCCCCCGTCACGACTCGGGGTTCTTCTTTCGGGTGAGTCGTCTCGACGGGCTCTTCGGCTTCGGGCTCCCCGGCGGGCTCGTCCTCCCGGGGCGTCGCCTCTTGAGCGTTTGTTCCCAGGACCGGCTCGCCGACCGGACCCTTGCCGGCCTCCTCCCCCGGCGCTGCCGCCTCCCCGGAGACTTCCGGCTCCGGTGTGAACTCCTTGGGTGCGCGATGGACCGGGATGGGTTCCTCTTCTGTGGACACGGCTTTCTCCTTTTCGGACGGCGACGTCGGGATGGCTCCCTGCACCACCGGCTTTTCCGTCTCTCGGGACTCGTCGTGGGTTTTCCTGGGTTTGGATGCGGCTGGCTTCTCCGTCGACTCCGGCCCTTCGACATGCCATTCGATGGCTCCCAGGCTCCGGGCCGGGGCGCCGGGTTCCTCCAGGATCTCATGCACCGCGCTCAATAGGTCTTTCGCCTGCCCGCATGCGTCCGGGGCCTCATCCGCTCGCGTCTCGCTCTCCGTCAGCAGGATCGCCCTCGTCCCGGCGTTCAGTCCCGCTTCCACGTCCCGGGCCGAGTCCCCCACCGCCACCGAGCCCGCCAGGTCGATGTCGTGCTCCCGCGCCGCTCGCAAAAACATCCCGGGCCGAGGCTTCCTGCAGTCGCATATCACCGCATATTCCGATATCTTCCCATCCGGCAGGTGCGGACAGTAATACACGTCGTCGACGTGCGCCCCTTCCTTCGACAAAAGCTCTTTCATCCGCTCGTTGGTCGCCGCGATGTCCTTCTCGGTCAGTAGTCCCCGCGCGACGCCCGACTGGTTCGTCACGACGACCACCGTCCACCCCGCCTTGTTGAGCTGCGCCACCGCCTCCGCCGCGCCCGCTATAAGCTTCACTTCCTCCACCCGGCGGACGAACCCCGTGTCCTCGATGAGCGTCCCGTCACGATCGATGAAGACCGCTCGTTTCGACATCTCGTCCCCTCTGCCTGATGGTTCCCGTCCGCAGCCCTTTTCGCCTTACCCCGCCTGAGGCCGGTAAACGTGCCCGCCTCAGGAGGACCTCGGCCTTTCTGTTCGGCATTGCCGTTTCGTCATTGAATCGGCATTCGGATTTCGGGTTTAGTCATTCCCCGAAGGGGCTTCTCCCTCGGCCTTCGGCCTTAGACCTTTCCCACCCCGAGGAACTTTCGCCCCCCCTCGGGTCCGGCGTTGCCGGTTGAGTATACCCTAGAGTTCCGGACACCTCAAGTGGAACTCCGTCGCCTGCTCGTAGGCCCGCGCGATCCGGAACAGCCTCGACTCCTCCCCGCTCGGCGTCATGATCTCCATGCCCACCGGCAGCCCCCGTCCGTCGAACCCGCACGGAATCGATATCCCCGGAATTCCCGCCAGGTTCGCCGGGATTGTGAAGACGTCCGACAGGTACATCGACAGCGGATCGTCCGCGCGCGCACCCACCTTGAACGCCGTCGTGGGACTCGTCGGACACAGCACCGCGTCCACCGTCTCCCACGCCCGGTCGAAATCCTCCTTCATCCGCCGCCGAACCTTCAGCGCCTTCAGGTAATACGCGTCGTAATATCCCCGCGACAGCACGTACGTTCCCAGCATGATCCGCCGCTTGGCCTCGTCCCCGAACCCCTCTTCCCGGCTCACCGAGTACATGTCCACCATGTCGGTCTTCTCGCTCGTCCGGTGTCCGTAGTGGACCCCGTCGAACCGCGCAAGGTTGCTGCTCGCCTCGGCGACCGCCGCCACGTAGTAGACCGCCACCGCGTACCGCGAGTGAGGCAGGCTGATCTCCGTGATCTCGAAGCCGAGCTTCCGGAAGACCTCGACCGCGTCCAGGATGCGTTTCCGGACATCCGGCTCGATTCCTTCGCCGAAGTACTCGCGGGCGATCCCCAGCCGCATCTTCCCCGTCGGCCGATCGAGCTCCGCCAGGTAATCCCCCGCCGGCGCGTCGATCGACGTCGAGTCCCGCTCGTCGTGTCCGCCCGCCACCCCCAACAGGAGCGCCGCGTCGCGCACGTCGCGGGCCACAGGGCTGATCTGGTCCAGCGAGCTCCCGAATGCGATCAGACCATATCGCGACACAAGTCCATAAGTGGGCTTCACCCCCACCACCCCGCAGAACCCGGCCGGCTGCCGCACCGAGCCCCCTGTCTCGCTCCCGAACGCTAGCGGCACGAACCCGGCCGCCACCGCCGCCGCCGAGCCCCCGCTCGATCCGCCCGGCACGCGCTCCAGGTCCCACGGGTTCCGTGTCGTGAAAAACGCCGAATTCTCCGTCGAGCTCCCGAACGCGAACTCGTCCATGTTCGTCTTCCCCACGAGGATCGCGTCGGCTCCCCGCAGCTTCTCCACCACCGTCGCGTCATACGGGGGACGAAAATTCTTCAGCATCTTCGAGCAGCAGGTGGTCTCCCACCCGCGTGTGCAGATGTTGTCCTTGAGCGCCACCGGGATCCCCGCGAGCCGCCCCACCCGCTCGCCCCGCGCCCGTCGCTCGTCGATCGATCGCGCCTCGCTCAGCGCCTCTTTCGCCCGCACCGAAACGAACGCCTTCACCGACCCGTCCAGCCGCTCGATCCGATCGAGACTCGCCCGCACGATCTCCTCGGCCGTCATCCGGCGGGATTCCTGCGCCTCCAGTAGTTCGCTCGCGGTCTGGGTGTGAACCGGTTTCAAGGCGGCATGCTCCTCAGTTCTTGGGGTGCGGTTATTCCGGGCCCGTCCCGTCGAGCACCTGCGGTACGAGGAAAAAACCCCCACGCTTCTCGGGGGCGTTGGCTAACGCCTCTTCCGCGGTCAGCGACGGTTTCACCGCGTCCTCGCGGAACACGTTCGTCAGGTCCAGCGGGTGGCTCATCGGCTCCACGGAGCTCGTGTCCACTTCGTTCAGTTGTCGGATGTAATCGAGGATTTGGCTGAGTTGGGAGGCGAACCGGCGGATTTCTTCGGGGGACAACTTGAGCCGCGCAAGCTCCGCGACCTGCATCACTTCTTTCTCGTCGATCATGACCGGCTCCGCATCGGAATTTACGCGGTGGGCCGGACATTCCTGTCCGGTCAGAGACCTGCGGCGCCCGCCGGTCCCGTGTCGGATGCTCCATCAAATAAGAATTGGTTAGCCGCCTCCCGACGTCTAACCAATTTCAGGCTCCATCTCGGTGCGGAAGGGGCTCACGGCTTCTTTTCTTCCTTCGGCTTCTCCGTACGCTTTCGCTTTCCTTCCGCCGCGGGTTTTTCGGTCTCCTCGGAGGCTTCCTGCTTCTTCTTCGGCTTTTCCTCGGAAGCTTCCGGTTTCTTCTTGGGTTTTTCCTCGGGGGCCTCCGGTTTCTTCGCCGCCGGTTCCTCGACGGCTCCCGGTTTCTTGCTCGCCGGCTCCTCTCCGCCCGCCGGTTTTCTCCTGGGCTTTTCGTCCTTGGCGCGAGCCGCATCCGCTGCGTCTTGCGCCTCGGCTTCTGCTTCCGCGGCGCGGGCCTCGGCTTCGGCCGCGGCATGGGCGGCCGCAACCCGTGCAGCCTCCGCCGCTTCCGCCGCCTGTCGCCTCTGCTCCCTCTCCGCCGACGCCTTCAGCTGCGACGGTCTCGCCGGCGGTCTCTGCACCTTCCCCGCCTTCATGCAGCTCGTGCACACCCGCACGTGCTTTACTTCGCCGTCGATCAGCACCTTGATCCTCTGGATGTTCGGATAGAACCGGCGCTTCGTGATGCCCCCCGTGTGCAGTCCGATCCCGCCCTTATACTTCGGCGAACCGCTCCGCGTGATCGTGTTGCCCACCGAGGATTTCCTGCCGCAGATCTCGCACTTTCGGCTCACGACTTGCTCCTTGGTTTGCCCCAACTCGACGGTTTGTCCCGACTTCGTGACCCGGCAGCATAGCCGATCCGCACGTCGAAGTCAAGCCCAAAACCGCGCCCCGCCGCCGGGCCGCCTGCGCGCCGGTACCCCGTGGGACCCGCCGTCCGGTGCTCATTCTTCCCGCCGGACCAGGATGTGTCGCTTCCAGTTCACGTCGTCGGTGCGGGGATAGTCGGTGCGGTAGTGCACCCCGCGCGACTCCCTCCGCTCCCGCGCGCTCCCGATGATCATCTTCGCCGCCGTCAGCATGTTCTGGATCACCCATCCCCCGACGTCGGTAAACGTCTTGTCCATGACGTAGCCGCACCAGAAATCCACGTAATCTTCCGCGGTTTCCAGGTGCGATTCTTCCCGCTCGATCCCGGCGGCGCGCCACATCAGGCTGCGAAGCGAATTCTCCACGTCACCCAGGTCGATGGCCGCCCGCGTGGGTCGGCGCAGTTTCCAGCTCACCGGGTGCGGCCGGCCGTTCCGTTCGCCCGCGGCGAACGACTCCGCCGCCTCGCGTCCCGCCCGCGCACCCATCACCAGGCCCTCTAAGAGCGAGTTCGACCCCAGCCGGTTCGCCCCGTGCAGTCCCGTGCACGCCACCTCGCCCACCGCGAAGAGGTCCTTCACCGACGTCCGGCCCGTCCGGTCCACCTTCACCCCGCCGATGAAGTAGTGCGCGCTCGGCCTCACCGGGATCAGGTCGCGGCTGATGTCGATGTCGAACGTGAGACACTCCCGGTAAATCGCCGGAAACCGCTGCTCGAGGTGTGCCTTGTCCAGGTGTCTCACGTCCAGGTAAACGCACGGGAACCCGGTCGCCTGCATCTCGGTCACGATGCTTCGGCTGACCACGTCGCGCGGGGCCAGCTCGGCGTCCGGGTGATATTTCGGCATGAATCGCTCCCCCTGCCGGTTGACGAGGAGCGCCCCTTCGCCCCGCACCGTCTCCGAGACGAGCGTCCGGCTCGCTCCGGCGATGTAGAGCGTCGTCGGGTGGAATTGCATGAACTCCAGGTCCTCCAGCACCGCGCCCGCCCGGTACGCGATCGCAAGACCGTCCCCAGTCGCCCCCGGCGGGTTTGTCGTCTCGCGGTAAAGTCGGCCGATGCCCCCCGTCGCAAGGATCACCTCACGCGCCCACAGCAGCATCATCCCCTGGATCGGGTGATAGACCAGCGCACCCCTCACCCCGCCGTCGCCCGGCCCC
>Ga0182021_10000671_pt1 | contig 37648 bp, 27 predicted proteins | sample 612E3MmetaG_FD_120493 | JGI IMG/M metagenome (GOLD analysis project Ga0182021, IMG submission 120493) | Permafrost microbial communities from Stordalen Mire, Sweden - 612E3M metaG (Illumina Assembly) | ecosystem: Environmental > Terrestrial > Soil > Wetlands > Permafrost | place: Sweden...
CTGAACCGGCGTTACGATGCGCGCTTGCGTTTTATAAGCGCCCCGCGCATCATACCGCCTTACGGATAACTTTATGCCTTAAAGACAAAGAATAAAAAAGAAGATTGACACACTACATAACAGTCACAAAGATGGTATGTTAATGTGTCAATCTTCTCCCAAGAGGATATAATCATATCCAAAAGGAGGTGTCACATGATACATACCTACAGTCCCAGTGATTACGATATCTTTATCGGTATCGATACTGATAAAAAAAGTTTCTCATTCACCGTAAAAGATCGTAACATCATGAAAAAATCTAAAAGAATACCCTCAAGCCCGGAACACGAAGGCACCAAAAAAACGTAAATGTCTTAATCAATTTTCATTTTACATTATGTATTTCTTTGTGCCTTTGTGCCTTGGTGGCAAGTTTTGGGTTTTTTATTAATTTTTATGAATGACGCGAAAATAACTAAAATATCCCTGGCGGAACGTAAAGCCACTTTCAAGGAAGTATCCTGTGGATTCGACGAAGACAACGCGCTCCGGGAAGCTAAACGTTGCCTGCAATGTAAAACCGCGCCGTGCCTGAAAGGTTGTCCGGCAGGAATCGATGTTAAAGAATTCATCCGCCTGATTGCCGGAAAAGATCATGCCGGCGCAATCGCTAAAATTAAGGAAAGTAACAGCCTGCCGGCGGTATGCGGCCGGGTATGCCCCCAGGAAGAACAATGCCAATTAGCCTGCGTGCTCAATAAAAAAGGCTGCCCCATTAAAATCGGCTACCTGGAACGGTTCGCCGCGGACTGGGAGCTGACAGCAGGAATTAAATATAAAACGGAAAACAAAAATAATCCCTCATCTCTCATCCCTGCCTTGCCGGCAGGCAGGCATCACCCATCATCCATCAAAATAGCAATAATCGGAGCGGGGCCGGCGGGATTAACCTGCGCGGCGGATTTGGCTAAAGCGGGATTTGACGTTCACCTTTTCGAAGCACTGCACAAACCCGGAGGGGTGCTGATTTACGGCATACCCGAATTCCGCCTTCCCAAAATCATCATCCAAAACGAAAGCCGTTATATCCAGAACTTAGGCGTTAATTTATATACCGATTATGTAATCGGCAGAACAAAAACAATCGACGATTTACGCAAGGAAGGATTCCGGGCATTTTTTATCGGCGTGGGAGCGGGATCGCCGAAATTCCTTAACATCCCCGGAGAAAATGCCAACAACGTATACTCCGCCAACGAATTTCTTACCCGCGTAAACCTAATGAAAGCGTATAAGTTTCCTCAATACGACACGCCGGTTAAAATCGGCAAGAAAGTCGCAATCTTCGGAGCGGGAAATGTCGCTTTTGATTGCGCGCGCTGCAGCCTGCGCCTCGGCGTGGAAGATGTCCGCATTATCTACCGGCGAACGCGCACGGAAATGCCGGCGCGCGCCGAAGAAATCGAAAACGCCGAGCAGGAAGGAATAAGCTTTGACCTTTTAACCTCGCCACGGGAAATATTAGCCGATGAAAACAAAAATGTCACCGGCGTACGCTGTATCAGAAATGAACTGGGGGAACCCGATTCAAGCGGCCGACGTTCGCCGGTTCCCGTCGCCGGCTCGGAATTTATCCGGGAACTCGATACGGTGGTTATCGCCATCGGGACAAACGCCAACCCGCTCTTGATCTCGACCATACCCGGTTTAAAATTAAATAAAAAAGGCTATATCGAAATCAACGAAAACCTTCAAAGTTCGATTCCGGATATTTTTTCCGGCGGCGATATCGTCAACGGTTCAGCCACAGTGATCAGCGCGATACAACAGGCAAGGGCCGCGGCCGGAGCGATTAAAAAATACCTGTCCGGGAAGTGATTACCACCTACTAAAATAGATTGTTTTTCGCAAAACAGGCCGGCATTGATGCCGGAACCGCAAAATGCTCTATCGCGGCGGTAAATCTTCTTCAATGGGGAAAAGATTTTAAACCGTCGGAATCCGTTAATCTAAACCTGGACGCTCAGGCTCCCTCGGGGAGAAAGATTAACAAAGTAAAGGAGGACACGCATGGGGTGGCCAAAATCAAATGATGCGTTAGGCACGGTAAATCGCGGCAATCCTTGTGAATCGGGGCTATGTACATTATGCCGTGCCGATTGCAAAGGAAGATGCGAAACATGGCTTTCCTGCCTGCAGGGAAGAAAGCTTCTATACCCCCGTGATTATGGCTGGATCACCGCCGGAAGTTCCAATACGACTCACGTCGGAGTTTCTTATAACTCGCTTCGAATCAATGGTTACAATTACGGCGCCTACGGTTTACCCAAAGGAATCTCCAACTCTGAAGATGATTGTATTTTCCCTAATGTCAACATCGAAACATCTTTCGGCGCTAAGGTAAAAACTAAATCACGGATGCCGATTATGACCGGCGCCCTCGGTTCGACTTTCGTTGCCGCGCGTTACTGGGAATCGTTTGCTGTCGGCGCGGCTCTCTGCGGCTACCCGATCGTCATCGGCGAAAATGTCGTAGGAATCGACAAGCAGGCTGAGATTAAAAACGGTAAAATCATCAAAGCGCCGGAGCTTGACCGCCGGATTCAGACTTACCTGCGCTATCGCGACGGTTATGGCGCGATAATCGTGCAGATGAACGTCGAAGACACCCGCAACGGCGTTGCCGAATATGTTATCGAAAAATACGGCAATAAAGTGATTATCGAATTGAAGTGGGGGCAGGGAGCGAAGTGTATCGGAGGAGAAATACAGGTAAACAGCCTCGAGTACGCGTTATTTTTGAAAAACAGAGGCTATGTCGTCGACCCCGACCCGAGAATATCCGAAGTCCAGGAAGCATTCAAGGCCGGAGCGATAAAATCATTCGCCCGCCACAGCCGCCTGGGCTATACCAGTTTATCATCAACGGAAGCCGTTCATAAATCTTTCGTGGACGCGGTAGCCTACTTACGTAAAATCGGCTACAGCCGCATTTCGTTAAAAACCGGTTCTTACGGTATGGAAGCCCTGGCGATGGCGATTAAGTTCTCCTCGGAAACGAAACTTGACCTATTAACTGTTGATGGTTCCGGCGGCGGTACCGGGATGAGCCCGTGGAACATGATGGAGAGTTGGGGCGTACCGTCGATTCTTTTACACGCCAAAGCTTACGAATACGCCAAAATGCTAGCCGACAAGGGGCAAAATGTCGTTGATATGGCTTTCGCGGGAGGCCTGGCGCGCGAAGACCATATCTTCAAAGCGTTATGCCTGGGCGCGCCGTTCGTAAAATTAATCTGCATGGGCCGGTCGTTAATGATCCCCGGCTACCTCGGTTCTAATATCCAGGGAGCGTTAAACCCTTCCGACAAAGAACGGGTAAACGGCCACTGGACTGAATTACCCGCCGGAGTAAAGGAATTCGGAGCAAAACCGGAAGAGATTTTTACCGGCTACTACGATGTCCAGAAAAAAGTGGGCAAAAACGAGATGAAGAATATACCCCTGGGGGCGATCGCGGCGTGGACCGCAGCGGATAAACTTGCCGCCGGACTACAGCAATTGATGGCGGGAGCAAGAAAATTTACCTTATCCGCCATTACCCGCGGCGACATCTTTTCCGCCAACCGGGAAACGGAAAAAGAAACAGGTATCCCGTTTATCACCGACGTTGCCGACGTAAAAGCAAAAGCGATTATCGCTGGTAAATTAAACGGCGCGCCAAAAAAATCAGCCGCAAAAGGGAAAAAATCCCGCGCGTTAGCCGGCGTGTAAATCCTGGAAGGCGCCCGGGCTGAATTGACAGTAACGCTGATTTATGGTATAGTATCCTTAGGTAAATGCGTAGCCAATTTTGAAAAGCAAAGGCGTTCCGTAGCGGAATTATCCGTGCGGCACGCCTTTGCTGTTTTCTTAAAAAATATTTAACGAGGTAATACCATGGAAAATCAGGGAATATGCCCTCAATGCCGGCACGACAAACAATGCTCTTTTCCGCGACGTTTCCCCATCATATCTTGCGAAAAGTTTGCAACGCAAGAAGCCAAAAAAATAAAAACTAATTTGCGAAATAAAAAATCTTACAATACTATGGCTGTAGTTTTAAATCCATAAATTTTTCATCTGCGAAGCAGATGAAACTTATTCTTTGCGGAGCAAAAAAATGGCTAAATACATCTTTATAACCGGCGGAGTAGTATCGAGTTTAGGCAAGGGGATTGCTTCCGCATCCATCGGAAAACTCCTTGAGGCGCGCGGTTTTAAAATAACGATCATAAAATGCGACCCCTATATTAACGTCGACCCCGGCACGATGAACCCGTTTCAGCACGGTGAAGTTTACGTCACCAACGACGGCGCTGAAACCGATCTTGACCTTGGCCACTACGAACGCTTTACCAACGCGGTTATCGGCCGGGATAATAACATCACCACGGGAAAAATCTACAATTCGGTAATCAACAAAGAACGCCGAGGCGAATACCTGGGCAAAACCGTTCAGGTAGTCCCTCACATCACCGACGAGATAAAAAATAATATCGCTAAAGTCGCGCAAGGGACGGATATCGATATCGTTCTCGTGGAAATCGGCGGAACTGTCGGCGATATCGAAAGCCTGCCGTTTTTAGAAGCAATACGTCAATTCGGCCTCAAGCTGGGCCGCGACAACGCCATGTTTATCCATTTAACCCTCATCCCCTTTATCCGCAGCGCCGGAGAAATAAAAACCAAACCCACCCAGCACAGTGTCGGCAAATTGCGGGAAATCGGAATCCAGCCGGATATGCTTTTATGCCGTTCGGAAATACCCTTAGCCGCCGAAGTAAAAGAAAAAATAGCGATGTTCTGCAACGTTGAGCCGCAAACTGTTATCGAAGCGCTTGATGTTAAGACCGTCTATGAAGTCCCTTTATGCTTGATGAAGCAAAAACTTGACGATTTGATTATGAAACGGCTCCGGTTAAAGGCGAAAAAACATGATATGAAGGATTGGCAGAAGAATGTCATCGAGCGGGTAAAAAATCCCCAAAACAGCGTCAAGGTTGCCGTGGTGGGAAAATACATAACTTTGCAGGACGCTTATAAATCGATATATGAAGCGCTGATACATGGCGGGATTGCCAATGACGCCAGGGTCGAGATTCAGCGGGTCGATTCGGAAGATATCACCAAAGACGGCGCCGAACACTATTTGCGGGAAGTCAACGGGATACTGGTTCCGGGAGGATTCGGCAACCGCGGAATCGAGGGTAAGATTGAGGCGATACGCTATGCTCGGGAAAATAATATCCCTTATTTCGGTATCTGCCTGGGGATGCAAACCGCGATAATCGAGTTTAGCCGAAACGCCTGCGGGATGAAAAATGCCAACTCCACCGAATTTAACACAAAAACCCCTTACCCGGTGATTAGCCTTCTGGAAGAACAAAAAACCATCAAGGAGAAGGGGGGGACGATGCGCTTGGGCGCGTATCAATGCCGCCTTAAAAAACATACCCTAAGCCTTACGGCATATAAAAATCCTAAAATTTCCGAGCGTCATCGCCATCGGTATGAATTCAACAATAAGTACCGCGGAATTATGGAAAAAAACGGCCTCATTTTTGCGGGAATCAACCCCCAACGCGATTTAGCGGAAATCGTCGAATTAAAAAATCACCCCTGGTTTGTTGCCTGCCAGTTCCACCCCGAGTTTAAATCCAAACCCGACAAGGCACACCCATTATTTGCGGCGTTCGTTGAAGCGGCATTGAGGTATCAAGCGAAGAACAGCTAACCCCTCCATAAAACAGAATACTTCTCCCGCGATACCCGCGAAGAATAAAACCTGAAGATTCATCGCAAGGCAACGCGAAGCCCCCCCCAAAAAAACCTTTGTCCACAGATTTCGCAGATTTTACAGATTTTGGGATAATTCCCACATCTATTTCTTTGACTTTATTTTAGGCAAGGGCTATAATTAACGTTAAGTTTATGGAAAAAATTAAGAGACGGTTTAATGTAGGCCATGGGAACTAAAATAAAATGAGTAGATTTAATGACATACAAATCACAAATAAACAACGACTATGAAAAAACAGTTGACCGCCGTGACCATGATTTTATCCGTAATCATTGAAGTATTTTTAATCATCGGCGTGGTTTCTCCGGTAAGCGTCAACCGGCGCAGCCATAACCGGGCGATCGCCCGGTGGATGCTCAACCGTTCGCCGGCAAACGAACGAATCCTTAAGTGCGAGTTCGAGAAAACAAGAAAAGCCGCAATAACGGCAAAATGGTTAATCATAGCTCTTTTTTCCTTTAACACCGCCGGCTTAATAATTTTACTTACCCGGAAAGGACGTTACGTATTTTTAAAAAATAAAGAATAAATTTGACATCTACCATAAAATATGGTATTAATAAAGTGGCCGAAAAGGTGCAGTAAGGCAACGAAGCCCCAAAAACCACGATACGCGTTTTTGGGGCTTTTATTTTCCCGCAGTTATTCAGGCTTATTCTTAGCGGGAAAATAATCCCCGCCTTGATGAGCCGTAAGGCGAGGCAGGCCCGCCTTGATGAGCCGTAAGGCCCACGGCTTCGCCGTGAGGCGAGCGAGGCAGGCCGCCGCAGTTTGGCGGGGTTATACAGGTTAAGCCGCCGACGAAGCCGATGGAAGTTCACTTATTGACAATCATCAAGGCTTGTTTCTTGCCGAATAAACAATCCGGCAAATAGATACACCAGGCGCAAAAAAAAGGCAATGATGCCCTTTTCGAAGAACGATCTTCGGGAAGGGCTCTTTTTGTTTGTTGGGCAGTCAATGCGGTAATCAAATATATGACCTACGAAGAATTAGTTAAAAAACTATCTCCTAAACTAAAAGCCATCACCCACAAGCTCGACGGGCGGTATACTGTTTTTTCCGACGACGACCTCTATCAGGAAGCGCTTTTCCATCTCTGGGAAAAATACCGGCAAGGAGCATTGGACGATAAAACCGACAGTTACATTCTCCAGGGCTGCTATTTCTTTTTAAAAAATTACATCCGTACGATTTACACCAGGATCGACGCCAAATCTTTAAGTATCGAAAAACCCATCAATGAAAATAACGATACCTTGGAAAAAACTTTACCGCAGAGGGCAATCGGCGAAGAATATAGCAATATTTACGCGCAACTACTGCATGAAGAAATAAATGAGAGCCTTGAAGCAAAAGAGGAAAAAATATTACAGCTATTTCTCGAAAGCTCAACTGTCCGTGAGATTGGAAAAATTATGGGTGTTTCTCATGTGATGGTAGTTAAAACACTAAACAAAATCAGGGTAAAGTGTAAAAAATTCAAAGAAGAAATAGTGAAATAATTGTACCGCACCTTAAAAACTTTTAATCGATTCAGTTACCAAAACGCGTCAAAAATTACTTGTATCATTGAAGAGTTAATGCGCAGCGATTGCGCATGTATCTAAAACGGAGATGTTCAAATGGACATCTCCGTTTTATTTTTTTCTGTAGTCGAATTAGCCAACGAAGGCGCCTGGGAATTCCCGTGGGATAAAAGGCGCCTTTTTGTTTTCCCGCAGACATGCGGGAAAACAATCCCCGCCTTGATGAGCCGACAAGGCGAGGCAGGCCCGCCTTGATGAGCCGACAAGGCGAGGCAGGCCCGCCTTGATGAGCCGACAAGGCGAGGCAGGCCGCCGCAGTTTGGCGGGATTATACAGGTAGACACCGGCGAATCCGGCGGTAATTCATTTTTTTCGTAGGAATTTTATTTTTGTATATTTTTTACACAAATGGTTAACCGGAAAAATACGGTGACTTATAAAAAGGAGGAATGAAAAATGATAAACACGGGAGACACGGCATGGGTATTGGTTTCAACGGCATTGGTGTTATTGATGACAGCTCCGGGGCTGATGCTTTTTTACGGTGGTCTGGTGCGCCGGAAAAATGTTCTTTCGATAATGATGCAATCGTTATTCTTGCTGTGCCTGATAAGCCTGCAATGGATACTTTTTGGTTACAGTTTATCTTTCGGCCCGGATGTCGGGCATTTTATCGGCAATCTTCATTGGGCAATGCTGAGGAATGTCACCGGCGCTCCCAACCCCGACTATGCGCCGACCATTCCCCATACTTTATTTATGCTTTTCCAAATGATGTTTGCGGTAATAACCCCGGCTCTGATCACCGGCGCGTTTGCCGAGCGGATGAAATTTTCCGGATTTGCATTATTCTCATTACTCTGGGCGATTTTAGTTTATGACCCGATTTGTCATTGGGTTTGGGGAGCAGGCGGCTGGATTCGTAATCTAGGCGCCCTGGATTTCGCCGGCGGAACAGTAGTCCATATATCCAGCGGTATCGCGGCTTTAGCTTGCGCGCTGGTATTAGGCAAGCGCAAAACCTATCATAATGGCGCTACACCTCCTCATAACCTTGTTTTTACCGTAATCGGGGCCGGATTACTTTGGTTTGGTTGGTTTGGCTTTAATGCCGGAAGCGCCCTGGCCGCTAATGAATTAGCGGTTAATGCTTTCCTGGTAACCAACACCGCGGCCGCGGCCGCGGCGCTTACCTGGATGGCGATCGAATGGCGGATAAACGGCAAACCGACCATTCTGGGCGCCGCATCAGGAGTGGTAGCCGGGCTGGTAGCGATAACTCCTGCTTCGGGATTTGTTTCGGCCGGATCGGCGATACTCATCGGCATCACTGTGGGTATAGCCTGCTATTTTGCGGTAGCGGTAGTCAAAACCAAATTCGGCTACGATGATAGCCTGGATGCCTTTGGCGTTCATGGTGTCGGCGGCACCACCGGAGCCTTGCTCACGGGATTATTTGCCCAGAAAATCATCAACGCCGGCGGTAATAACGGCTTACTATTCGGTAATCCCTCGTTATTGAAAATCCAATTTATCGCGGTAGCGGTAACTATGGCCTATTCGTTTACCGTGACTTTTATCCTGCTTAAGATAGTCGACGCGGTTGTTGGTGGTTTACGGGTGGAAGAGAATGACGAAATCATCGGTTTGGATATTACCCAGCACGAAGAAAACGCATATACGTTAATAGATTAATAACACGGATGATCGCTGATAGAAGAAGCGGGTGACCGCAGATATTTTTATCTGTGATCATCAGTTGATTTTCAATCCGCGATCATCTGTATAAAAAAAAGGAGAAATCAATGAAACTAATCATTGCCATAATACAGCCCTACAAGTTAGAAGCGGTCATGGAAGAATTAGATAAAGCGGAAATTCATCTTAAGACCGTCAGCCACGTCCTGGGTTGCGGCCGGCAAAAGGGCCGTTCGGAAATATACCGCGGCGTCAAAGAAGCGGGAAACTTGTTAAAAAAGGTAAGGTTGGAGATTGCCGTTAACGATAATTATGTTGAAGCAACCATAAAGGCGATTACTACTGCGGCAAAAACCGGCCAGGTAGGCGACGGAAAAATATTTGTGCTGGATTTAGAAAACTGCCAGCGCATCCGCACGGGAGAAAAAGGTGCGGAAGCAATCGGATAATTTTTCAAATTTTAGTTACCATTTACCTACTTTCCTTACTTATATTATAGTAGGCCATATTTACACACTTGTGGAATATGTCTTGGCCTCGTTAATTTAAGAAAAACGGGAGGTAGTCAATGAAATCAACCAAGTATCAATTGCCGATATTTTTAGCGCTAGTACTCTTGGCTGCTATTGCCTTATGCGGGATTTTTCCCGCTCACGCTCAGGAAATCGCGAAAAACCAGCCACAGGCAAAAATCGACACCGGCGATACCGCCTGGGTACTGATGTCCGCTGCCTTAGTCTTTTTAATGACGCCAGGGCTGGCTTTTTTTTACGGCGGCCTGGTAAGACGTAAGAATGTTTTAAGCATCCTGATGCAATGCATGGTTGCGTTGTGCGTCATAAGCATCCAGTGGGTGCTATGCGGATACAGTTTATCGTTTTGCCCAGGAAATGGATTCTTCGGCAGCCTGCAATGGCTTGGGCTAAACGGCGTTGGCCTCACACCTTACGCTGCCTACGCGCCGACAATACCTCACCAAGCCTTCATGATCTTCCAGGCAATGTTTGCGGTTATAACCCCAGCCTTAATAATCGGCGCGTTTGCCGAACGGATGAAATTTTCTGCCTACCTTATTTTTATCGCCTTGTGGTCATTGCTTATCTACAACCCAATATGCCATTGGGTATGGGGGGTAGGCGGTTTCCTGAGAAATATGGGCACGCTTGATTTTGCCGGCGGGATTGTCGTCCATATAAACGCCGGAATCGCTTCATTGGTGGCCGCGATTGTACTGGGAAAAAGAAAGGGACACGAACACACCGCGCCTCGCCCGCCGCATAACCTGCCCTTAACCGTACTCGGAGCAGGGTTGCTTTGGTTCGGCTGGTTTGGCTTTAACGCAGGAAGCGCATTGGGAGCAAACGGTATCGCGGTTAATGCTTTTGTCGTCACTAATACCGCCGCCGCCGCCGGAGGAATCGCCTGGGCGATATTAGAATGGCTGGCCAACGGCCAGCCCACAATGCTGGGGACAGTAACCGGCGCAATCGCCGGCCTGGCCGCCATAACCCCGGCGGCAGGATTTGTAAGCGTAATGCCGTCATTAATAATCGGCCTTCTCGCCAGTGTTTTTTGCTTTATTGCCGTCGCGGTAATCAAACCTAAATTCGGCTATGACGATTCCCTTGACGCTTTCGGCGTCCATGGCATCAGCGGAATATGGGGCGTTATCGCAGTGGGGCTATTCGCGAGTAAAGCCGTCAACCCTCTCGGAGCGGACGGCTTATTTTTTGGAAATCCTCATCAGCTCTATGTCCAGGCGATAGCCGCTCTCATAGCTGTCGGCTACGCCTTTGCGGGAAGTTTTATTATTATGAAACTGGTCGGCATTTTTACCGATATGCGCGTAACCGATGATGAAGAAGCTATCGGCTTAGACCTGAGCCAGCATCAGGAAGGCGCGTATACGATTCTGGAGTAATTTTGTATTTGATTTTATTTTCCTTTAGTCCATAATAATAAAGGAGACAAAATATGAAACTTATTATCGCCATCATCCAGCCGTACAAGCTGGAAGCGGTCATGGAAGAATTAGATAAAACGGAAATTCATCTCAAAACCGTCAGCCATGTCCTGGGCTGCGGCCGGCAAAAGGGGCATTCCGAAATATATCGCGGCGTTAAAGAAGCGGGTAATTTATTAAAAAAAGTGCGGTTGGAAATTGCGGTCAATGACCAGTTCGTCGAGCCCACGGTTTCGGCAATCACTAAAGCCGCGCGGACCGGCGAAGTCGGCGATGGAAAAATATTTGTGATGGATTTAGAAAGTTGCATCCGTATACGTACCGGAGAAAAAGGCCCTGAAGCAATCGGTTAACCGGGAAAATGCGGTTACGCCCGCGGCCTCGCCGCGAGGCGGGCATTTTCCCGGTCTGGCCTGCCGGCAGGAGAAAAAAATACCTGCACCTTTTGGTACGAACAACTATGTTACAACAATCAAGCTGTATTGAAATTAGTCTTTTTATGCCAAAGAATGTTTATGACAAACTGTTTCGCAAGAATTGCGAAACAGTTTGAATGGTTACCAAAAGTGAGGGAAAACTACTTGTACTAATGAGAGCGATGCGCGCATCGAATAGCGTGCAGGATGTAAAACGGAGATGTTTATCTGAACATCTCCGTTTTTGTTTTTAGACGCGGATTGTTTAGGCGAAGCCGCCGCTGAGGGCAGCGGTAATTCGCTTAAAAAAAGGGGGATTGCCATGGATGATAACTCATTCAATTTTCTCGACCCGATAGCACGCGTTTGGAGCAACCCGCAGTTAGGCCACGGTTTTTCTTTGGGAAGAAATAAAAAGAAGAGCAAGGAGCACAAGGCAGTACTCCTGCCGGACGAAGATAAGAACGGCAGCACAGAAAAAAGCACCAGAAATAATTTCCGTACTTTGCCTATCGATTGAAGCAGCAACCGGAAAAATATTTTTTCGTTAGTTACCAAAGTTAACTTTTTTTACTTGTGTAGTTGTAGTTGTAAAACTTGCAGCGATGCAAAAAACGACATAGGCGTTCCAGGAAAGGAACGCCATTTTTATTTTTTTTGGCCGGCGGCAAAGACTAAGGCGTCTTTTGAATCCCTGAGGGGATAGAGAAGACGCCTTTTTGTTTTCCTGCAACTATCCAGGCTTATCCCTAGCAGGAAAACAATCCCCGCCTTGATGAGCGTAAGGCCCACGGCTTCGCCGTGAGGCGAGCGAGGCAGGCCGCCGCAGTTTGGCGGGATTATACCGGTCAAACCGGGGAATAATTTATCCAAAAGGAGGGCCCAATATGACTCAAAATCAGAATGATTCTTCTTTGGTAAAACCCAAACTGGGACTGATGGGGGCGACGATGAATGCGATGGCCTTGATCGCGCCGGGCGCGTTTTTGTGGATTACCTATCAGTTGCAAGCCGCGGCGACCGCGCCCAGCGGAGCTTCGGTCGCCGGAGACATCTGGGGAGGGATTGCCCTTGCCCTAGCCATATGCTTTTTAACCGCGCTATCCTATTCCGAGTTGGCGAAAATTTATCCTGAAGCCGGTTTTGCCAGCTGCACCTATTTTGCCGAGAAAGCTTTTCTGGACGCGCGCAAGGAAAAAGTCAGCGGGCCCACTTCGATGGCGCGTATCGCGAAACTTATTACCGGCTGGGCCGCGCATCTCTTTTATTGGGTTTATCCGGGAGTTATGGTCGCAATGATGGCCACGCTTATCGGTTATATTTATAATCAATTTACCGGCCAGACTCTGTCGGTAACAAATATGACCATCATCGGTATTGTTTTTACAATTATTACGGGCTATGTCGCCTACCGGGGAGTAACCGGTTCGACTGTAGTGGCGATTTGGATCAATATCATCCAATGGGTTACTTTAATAATCTTTACCGCTTTAGCTATCTGGTATCGGATTGCCAACCCGCAGCACGCGGCGCAATGGGCTTTCAGCGGAGCCGGGGACATAATCAAGATACACTCATTGCAGGGCATATTGGTTCAATCTACTATCGCTATTTTGATTCTGGTAGGTTTCGAAAGCTGCACCGCGCTTGCTGCCGAAACCAAAGACCCTAAAACCACAATTCCTAAGGCGATTATAATTTCGCTTATCGTTCAGGGGCTATTCGCTTATTTGTTCCAGTATTTCGGCGCCGGGTTAATGATCAGCGAAAAGCTGATCAATGTTACCGGCACAACTACAACAACCGGCGTGGCCGCGGCTGCGGCATCGGGCGCGCCGATTGGCGACCTTGCCAAGTTGATCGGCGATTCGCTTTTCCACGGCTTCGGGTTCGGCTTGATGATCACGATGGCGATTACCGTGGCGATTGCGGTAATCGGGACGACCTTAAGCTGCATGAACACGGCGATGCGGGTGAGCGCGGGAATGGCTGAGGACCGGGAACTGCCTTCTTCGCTGGGTTTCATCCATACCAAATATATTACGCCGCATATTTCCCTGGCGACTTTGATTCTGGTTACATCGGTGGTCGGCGCGATCGGAGTACGTTCGGTTGTCGGCCTTACCGGGATTACGCTTGCCTCAAACCTGGGAACGTTTATTCTTTACGGCCTTACCTGCGTATGGACGATCGTTGCGTTTAAAAAACGGGACGACTTCAATCTCTTAAAGCACGGTATTATCCCCGTGCTGGGCGTTATCACTAACGTTGTCATGACCGTCGGCATCATTTACCTTTATAGTATAGGCAATGCCGACGCTAAGGCGGAAGCTAAAATATGTTTTATGATCGCCGGGGGATGGGCCCTGGTAAGCTTGGTCTACGTCGCGGCGACGACCGTACGTAAAACTTACCGCTTAAAAATGGTTTCGGCGATGATCCGGCCCGAACAACTCAACGTAGTGGTCCAGGCCCTTAAAGAAGACGATTGCATCCTGGGAATGACGATTACCAAAGTCAAAGGGTTCGGCCGCCAGAGGGGTGACGCGAGCGGGGGTACTGACCCGGATAAAATAAGCTTTATCCCCAAGGTAAAGGTAGACGTTGTGGTAAAGGAGTGGGATGTCGCACAAATCATGGACATCATGAGTGAGGCGGCGCGTACCGGCAATGTTGGCGACGGCAAGATTTTTGTTACCGATGCCTCGGAAGCCATGCGTATTCGGACCGGAGAAACCGGTGTTTGGGCAATCTGAACAATATATCGAAGCACTAATCAAAAAAGGGAGGGCAAGCCAATGGAAAAGTTTACTCAAATATCAGGGGTTCCTATCGGCAGGATTGCGGTAATTATGATTTTAGGGTTATGCTTTTTAAGATTTAATGTTTCTTGCGTCCTGGCCGACGACGGGAACGAAGCCAAATTACTTCAGAGGATTGACGAACTGGAAAAACGAATCCAGGTCTTAGAAGCGCAAAAGCCACAACCGCAAAAAACAATGGCCACTGCCGTGACTAAAAACGATGTCGAGACGATTGTGGACGAAAAAGTAAAACAAGCCGGTTTTTTAAAAATCCCCGACGAGTTAAAAGACATAACCCTGAGCGGTTTTGCCGACACCTCCTACGTATATAATACCGGCCATCCCAATTCCGGCAAGAATACGGCCCGGGTCTTCGACACTGAAGCGAATAGTTTTGCTTTGCAGGCGGCAAAAATTGCCCTGGAGAAATTGCCGGCTAGTACCGGCGGGGTCGGTTTTCGCACCGATGTTTTGCTGGGAAGCGATGCGTCGATAATCAAGCCTTATGGCTGGAATACCAGCGATGTTAACTTGGAACAAGCCTATATCGACATCATGGCGCCGCTGGGCAAAGGCTTAGACATTAAAGTCGGTAAATTCGTTACCCTGCACGGTGCGGAAGTAATCGAAGCTAAAGACAACTGGAATTTCAGCCGTTCGCTCCTTTTTGGTTACGCTATACCCTTTACCCATACCGGGTTACGCGCCAGCTACCCTATCCGGGATACTCTTACCGGCTACATCGGGATCAATAACGGCTGGGACAACATTAAGGATAACAATACCGGTAAATCGGTCGAATCATCCTTAGCCTGGAGCCCTAAAGGGTGGCTTTCTTTTAACCTTGCCGGGATGTACGGGTCGGAAGAAACCGGAAATAACCATTCCAACCGAAGCCTGGTTGATTTTGTCGCTACGTACCAGCCATTTAAGCAATTAACCTTGAAGGTTAATACGGATTATGCCCAGGAACAAGATCTGGTTGCGCCGGGAAAAGCCGCAACTTGGTCTGGGGTCGCCGGGTATGCGCGCTACGACTTTACCGATAAAATTAGCTTTTCCGACCGCCTGGAATATTTTAGCGACCCTAAGGGCGTACGTATTACCTCCGGAACTTCGGCCGACTACTGGGAAGATACCGTAACCTGGGAATTAAGGCCGTTCAAGAACTTGATCACCCGTTTGGAATACCGCTACGATCACGCGAGCGACTATGTATATACTATCGGAACAAAGGCAGCAAAGAATCAGGGCACCATTGGGACAGAAGTTATCTACTTATTTTGATGCCCTCTCTGGCCCGGCATAACTGCCGCAGGCTATTTATAGACCAAGCCCCGCCGCATCGCGGCGGGGCCGTTTCTCCAACAAAGGAGGCCGAAGATGAAAAAAATCGAAGCCATAATCCGTCCCGCTAAGGTCGGCGATGTCTGCGCTGCCTTAAATAAAATCGGGCACCCCGGCCTGATGATTACCGAAATCGAAGGCCATGGGAAACAACGGGGCATCGAGCAGGAGTTCCGCGGTAAGATTTATAAAACGGAATTAATCACTAAAGCAAAAATAGAAATAATCGTAACCGACCAGGATGTAGATAAAATAACCAAAGTCATCCGCGAGAATGCTTTAACCGGAAAAGTAGGCGACGGAAAAATATTTATTTACCCGGTTGCTGACGTGATAAGAATCCGCACCGCCGAACAAGGCGAGGCTGCGGTATAACCCATTAACCGAAAAATACGCTTGATGCCTTTTTCCGGCCGAGAAAACAACCTATGCTGGATTTAGAACTAATCCGAAAACTGTGCCAATTAAAAGCCGAACGGCGTTATACCCTTCACGACCTTTCGAAGCGCCTTGATGTCGGAGTTACCACAATCGAACGATGGCTGAAAACCGGCCATATTAATAAAGTCTACGCAAGATTAGTTCGGGAAAAGTTAAATATTTAGTTACCAGAATAATCATAAATTTACTTGTAATATAAACACCGTAGGGGGTTTTTGCTTTAACAATTAATATAAATGGGTTCTGCGTTGCTTCGTTTCCCAGGCAAAAATGAAGCAAAGCAGCAGGGCCAAGCCTTAATGAGGAGGGTAGCAATGGCAAAAAAAGTGACCAAACCGACAAGCGCCGGCAGCGCAATCAATGGAAGTAGCGACAGTGACATCAGAAAGATCGGCGAGTTAATCCGTAAGAACAATATCCAGATCATCGACTTAAAATTCAACGACCTTCCGGGATTATGGCAGCATTTTTCCATGCCGACCTCCGAGCTTTCCGAAATCGACGACCCGGTATCGAGCATCTGGAAAGAAGGCGTAGGTTTTGACGGTTCTTCGATCCGGGGATTCCAGAAAATACAGGAATCCGACATGATTATGATCCCCGACGCTTCCACCGCAGTAGTCGACCCGGTCTGCGAAGTACCGACATTAAGCATTATCTGCGACATCTATGACCCGCTAACTAAAAAGGCTTACAGCCGCGACCCGCGCTATGTCGCTAAAAAAGCGGAAAACTATCTTAAAGCCACAGGAATCGGCGACCAGATTTTCTTCGGCCCGGAAGCGGAATTCTTTATTTTCAATAATGTCCGCTTTGACCAAACCGAAAACTCCGGTTACTACTTCATCGATTCCGACGAAGGCGACTGGAATACCGGCCGCGAGGAAAATCCCAACCTCGGCTACAAAATCCGCTTTAAAGAAGGGTATTTTCCCGTGCCGCCGCATGATTCTCTCCAGGATTTACGCAGCAGGATTATTTTAAAAATGATCGAAGCAGGGATTAAAATCGAAGTTCATCACCACGAAGTTGCTACCGCCGGCCAATGCGAGATCGATATTAAATTCACTACCTTGGTTAAAATGGCGGACAACCTATTGATGTATAAATATATTATCAAAAATATGGCAAAAAAGGCCGGCATGGTCGCGACCTTTATGCCCAAACCACTGTTTGCCGATAATGGCTCGGGAATGCACTGTCATCAAAGCGTCTGGAAAAACGGCACTAACTTATTTTTCGACAAAAACGGTTATGCCCTGATCAGCCAGACGGCCAAATACTATATCGGCGGTTTGTTGAAACACGCCCCCGCGTTGATGGCCTTCTGCGCGCCCACAACAAATTCCTACAAACGCCTCGTTCCCGGTTACGAAGCGCCGGTAAATCTGGTTTATTCCGCGCGCAACCGCAGCGCGGCTGTACGAATTCCCATGTATTCCGAAAATCCTAAATCGAAAAGAATCGAATTCCGGCCTCCGGATCCGGCGGCAAATCCCTATATCGCCTTCGCGGCAATGCTGATGGCCGGGCTTGACGGAATTCAGAATAAAATCGATCCGGGAGAGCCAACCGATACCGATCTTTTTGAGTTAAATGAAGAAGAACTTAAGAAAATTCCCACCGTACCGGGATCGCTGCATACCGCTCTCAATGCTTTGGAAAAAGACCATGATTTTTTACTTAAAGGCGGAGTATTTACCAAAGACGTAATCGATGTATGGCTGGAATACAAACGCAAAAGAGAAATCGACGCAGTACGGATGCGGCCGCACCCTTATGAGTTCTATTTATATTTTGACATTTAAAATTGGTTAAGGTTAGGGTAAGGCTCTCCTTTGCTCTTCGAGCTTCGGAGAAGTCTCGCCGAAGCCTTGGCGAAGGCGGAAAACCGGTTTGGGTTAAGGTTGTGGCTTTAAAAAATCTTTTAAAACCGTTACCTTAGCTCTAACCCATACCGGTATCGTAGCCATTGCCTTTGCCGAGTTTTTAAACTGAAGCGATATTTTTTTATTTTTAAATGCTTAATTTTTAAGCAAAATCATTCGATTCGGCTGCCGGGTATTTTAATCGCCGGACCCACACAGTGCGGATTGGTAAAAAATATACAAAAATGGAAAAACTGAATATCGATAGCAAAGAGGGCAGCGGCTCGGCAAACGGTATGCTTCCGGATATAAACATCTTTAATCTACCGGTAAAAGGAAACCGCTTGTACCGGAATTTTATCGCGATTGCCGAAAAGCCCCTTATGGAAAAAATTTTAAATGTAACCAAAGGCAACAAATCGGAAGCGGCAAAAATTCTGGGCATAAATCGGAATACCCTGGATACGAAATTAAAATACTTAAATATCGACGCAAAAAAATTTAAATAATCTATTGGCGAAACTCAACTATCTGATAAAATTAGAACTCTATAAATAGACTAAGAAACAAAAAAATACGTGGCATGAATTACGAACATATCCCTAAACAAGGCTTATACGACCCCAGATTCGAGCGCGACGCTTGCGGGGTAGGCTTCGTCTGCAATATTGACGGCCGCAAAACTAACTCGATAATAAAACAGGGCATTGAGGTATTATGCCGGTTGGCTCACCGCGGCGCTACCGGCGCCGACCCGGAAACCGGCGACGGTGCGGGGATATTGATGCAAATCCCTCATGAATTTTTCGCTCAGGCCTGCGATCAGAATAAAATAAAACTGCCCCCGCCGGGAGAATACGGCACCGGCCTGATTTTTTTGCCGACTGATATCGAAGAACGGCTGTATTGCAAAGAAATATTCTATAAGATCATCAACGAAGAAGAACAAAGCCTCCTGGGATGGCGCAATGTCCCGGTGGATAATTCATCCTTAGGCGAAACCGCGAAAAAGACCGAACCGTTCATCGCGCAGATTTTTATCGCGAAGAATAAGAATATAAAAACCAAAATCGAGTTCGAACGCCGGCTTTATCTGATACGCAAACGCGCGGAAAACGCAGTCCGCGCGAGCAATTTGAAACAAAAATCATTTTTCTATGCGGTAAGTTTATCGAGCCGTACCATTATTTACAAAGGCTTGCTGATGCCGAAGCAAGTCGCGGATTTTTTTATCGACCTTAACGACAAGACGATGGCCAGCGCGCTGGCCATCGTGCATTCCCGCTACAGCACCAATACCTTCCCTACCTGGGATTTAGCCCAGCCGTTTCGCTTCCTGGCGCATAACGGAGAAATAAATACCCTGCGCGGCAATATCAACTGGACTAAAGCCCGCGAGGGATTATTAAAAAGCGCCGATTTCGGCGATAAACTTAAAGAACTGTACCCGATCATCGTCCCCGGCGGGAGTGATTCCGCGTCGTTCGACAATGTGTTCGAACTCTTAACCCTTTCCGGCCGGCCGCTGGAACATGCCATGATGATGATGATCCCCGCGGCATGGGAACACAACCGGCTGATGAACCAGGAACTGCGTGATTTCTATAAATATCACGCCTGTTTCGCGGAAAGTTGGGACGGCCCGGCGGCAATGGCGTTCACCGACGGTACGCGCATTGGCGCTGTGCTCGACCGCAATGGCCTTCGCCCGGCGCGATACATCGTTACCAAGCAGGGGTTTGTGATAATGGCGTCGGAAATGGGAGTACTTGATATTCAACCGGAAGACATTAAGGTTTCCGGCCGGCTCGAACCGGGAAAAATATTTTTTATCGATACGGAAACCGGCCGTATCGTCGACGATAGGGAAATAAAACAAAAAATGTCTACCGGAAAGCCTTACGGCCTCTGGTTGAAAGAAAACATCGTCGAATTCGATAAAATACCCGAGGCAAAAAAATTACCGGCGTTGATGGATGACCCCATTGCCGCCATGAAAGCGTTCGGCTATACCCGCGAGGATTTAAAGGCGATAATCAAACCGATGGCCGAAGAAGGCAAGGAGCCGATTGGCTCGATGGGAAATGATACCCCTCTGGCGGCGCTGTCGAAAAATCCCAAACTTTTATACGATTACTTCAAACAGCTCTTCGCGCAAGTTACCAACCCGCCGATTGATTCTATCCGCGAAGAAGTCGTGATGAGTTTACAGGCCTACCTGGGCCCGGAAAAAAATATTCTTGAGGAAACGCCAGGCCACTGCCATAAAATAAGGGTAAAAAACCCGATTGTGACCGATAAGGAATTTGCCCGGTTAAAAGATATCGCCTCTCACGGGTTTAAGGCAAAAACGATTTCCATACTTTTCGCCAAAGGCGATGAAAATGATTTCTTTGATGTAATTGAAGGAATTTGCAAAGATTCGGTTGCCGCTGTCGCCGAAGGGTATTCCTTTATCGTATTAAGCGACCGGGGCATCAATAAAGACCTTGCGGCTTTGCCGGCTCTTTTGGCTGTAGGCACGGTGCACCAGCGCCTGGTAAAACTGGGGTTGCGCACGCAAATATCGATTCTGGTCGAAAGCGGCGAACCGCGGGAAACCCATCATCTTGCTTTGCTTTTTGGTTACGGCGCCGACTGTATCAACCCCTATATGGCTTACGAAGCGATAAACTACCTGGCCGCCGAAGGCGATATCCAAATCGAACCGGGGAAGGCCGTGCTGAATTACATCCACGCGGCAGAAAAAGGAATTTTAAAAATACTCTCTAAAATGGGGATATCTACCCTGCAAAGTTACCGCGGGGCGCAAATCTTCGAAGCGCTCGGCGTAAGCGGCGAAGTAATCAATAAATGTTTTACCGGGACAGTCTCGCGCATCGGCGGCATCGATTTTAAGATTATCCGCAAAGAAGTCCTGCTTAGCCACCGGCAGGCTTATCCGGCGAACGGTATCGAATTTCCCTATCTTAGCGCGGGAGGTTTATACCAGTGTCGGAAGCAAGGAGAATTCCATCTCTGGAATCCCGACAGTATCAGCGTTTTCCAGGATGCGGTGAGGAATAATAATTACGGCCGCTATAAAGAATTTTCCCAGCTTATAAATGACCAGGCGAATAATCCGGCTACCCTGCGCGGCATACTGCAGTTTAAACCGGCAGCGCCTATCTCTCTTGAGCAAGTCGAATCGGAAAAAGAGATTTTTAAGCGTTTTGTCACCGGCGCGATGAGCTTTGGCTCGATCAGCAAGGGCGCGCACGAAACCATGGCGATTGCGATGAACCGGCTCGGCGGCCGTTCTAATACCGGCGAAGGCGGGGAAGACCCGGCGCGATTCATCAAGCTGCCCGACGGCGACAGCCTGCGCAGCTCCGTAAAACAGGTGGCCAGCGGTCGCTTCGGCGTTACCACCAATTACCTGGTCAACGCCGACGAAATACAGATTAAAATCGCCCAGGGCGCCAAGCCCGGCGAAGGCGGCCAGCTCCCGGGGCATAAAGTAAGCGCCATCATCGCTAAAACGCGTTATACTACTACCGGCGTAACGCTTATCTCGCCGCCGCCGCACCACGATATTTATTCGATCGAAGACCTGGCCCAGCTGATTTTTGACCTTAAAAATGTCAATCCCAACGCCCGCGTAAGCGTAAAATTAGTTTCGGAAATCGGCGTCGGCACTGTTGCCGCCGGCGTCGCCAAGGGCCATGCCGATATGATTCTGATTTCCGGCGGAGACGGCGGAACCGGCGCCTCGCCTTTAAGCTCGATACGCCATGCCGGGCTTCCCTGGGAACTGGGGTTGGCGGAGACGCACCAGACACTTATTCTGAATGACTTACGTTCGCGCGTGCGTTTGCAAACCGACGGCCAGATGCGCACGGGAAGAGACGTCGCCATCGCGGCAATACTGGGCGCCGAGGAATATGGCTTCGCTACTGCCGCGCTGATTGCGATGGGCTGCGTGATGCTGCGCCATTGCCATCTGAATAACTGCGCTCTCGGTATTGCCACCCAGGACGATATTTTGCAAAAACGTTTCGCGGGGAAACCGGAATATCTCACCAACTATTTCTATTTTGTCGCGCGCGAACTGCGCGAAATAATGGCTCAGCTGGGAGCAAGCGATATCAACTCCCTTATCGGTAAAACGGAATTTCTGGAAACTAACGAAAAAATAATCCCCTGGAAAGCGCATAAGATCGATTTATCGAAGATTCTTTATAAGCCAAAGGTTGCGGGTAATATCGGTACTTATTGCCAAAAAGCGCAGGACCACGGGATCGATAAAGTCCTCGATAAAGAATTAATCGAATTAGCCGATAAGGCGATAAAGGATGCGGCGCCGATAAAAATCGAATTGCCGATTTCCAATACCAACCGGACTACCGGCGCGATGCTGAGCGGCCGGATCTGCCGCCAGTGGGGCGAAAATGGTTTAGCCCCGGATACAATCCGGTGCAAATTCAAAGGTACGGCCGGCCAGAGCTTCGGCGCCTGGCTGGCGCGTGGCGTAACCATGGAGCTGGAAGGCATGGCCAACGATTACGTCGGTAAAGGCATATCCGGCGGAACAATAATCATTTACCCGGATAAAAAATCAACTTTCACGCCCGAGGAAAATATCATCATCGGCAATACCGCCTTTTACGGCGCGATTGCCGGGCAGGCTTATATCAAGGGCGTGGCCGGCGAGCGCTTTTGCATACGCAATTCCGGCCTCACTGCCGTCGTTGAAGGCGTCGGCGATCACGGCTGTGAATACATGACCGGCGGCCGGGTAGTTATCTTAGGAAAAACCGGGATTAATTTTGCCGCCGGCATGAGCGGCGGCATCGCCTATATATACGACGGGGACGGTACCTTTAAAAATAAATGCAACAGGGAAATGGTCGATCTGGAAAAAATTAACGAAGAAGACACTGTGTCGATCAAAGAATTGCTCGATAAGCACATCGCGTATACCGACAGCCGGAACGCCAGGGCGATTTTAGACAATTTCGGCGCATGCGCTCATAAGTTTATCAAAATCATGCCGCACGAATACAAAAAAATTCTCGAACAGCAAAAAGCAGTGGAAACGGTAGGAGCAGTAACGGCAGCGGACATGACAGAAGATACGGAAGGATGACCGGCATACTTAATGGATCAATTTATAATAATGCAAATCACATCTACGGAATAATTATAATGGATAATCCCGTAGGGGCGGCCCCCTGTGGCCGCCCTCTATCGAATGATGAAATATTAAATAATAGAGGACAGGCGTAGGGGCCTGTCCCTACAAAATTATCGTTATCCGATATTATTCAGAGGTAGACGATGGGTAAAGACGTAAAGGCATTTTTAAAAATCAAACGGCAGTCCTGCGAGTATCGCGGCGTAAGCGAACGCGTTAAGGATTGCAACGATGTAACGATACCGCGCGCGCATGAACAATCGCTTGAGCAAGCGTCGCGCTGTATGGATTGCGGCACGCCGTTCTGCCACTGGGCTTGTCCGTTAGGCAGCTACAGCCCGGAATGGAACGATTTACTTTCGCGCGGACAATTGAAACGCGCTTTCGATTTATTGTCCGCGGCGAACAATCTCCCGGAAATCACCGGCCGTCTCTGCCCGGGGCTTTGCGAATATGCCTGTGTGCTGGGTATCAACGATGACCCCGTGACTGTACGTGAAAACGAATTGGCAATTATCGAGTACGGTTTTATCCAAGGCTTGATTAAAGCGAACCCCCCGCGCAAGCGGACAGGCAGGAAGATTGCCGTAATCGGTTCCGGCCCCGCGGGATTATCCTGCGCGGCGCAGCTGAATCAAACCGGCCACAATGTTACGGTCTTTGAAAAAGACGATAAACCCGGCGGCCTGTTACGCTACGGCATACCGGATTTCAAATTAGAAAAATGGCTCATCGACCGGCGTATTAATCTATATAGAAAAGAGGGGGTAGAATTTGTCACCGGTAAGGATATCGGCGTTGATATCCCCGCGGTAAAGTTGTTAAAAGACTTTGACGCGATTGCTATTTGCGCGGGCAGCCGTACCCCCCGCGATTTGAATATCGAAGGCCGGCAGTTAAGCGGCATCAATTTTGCCATTGATTACTTAATACAGGCTAATAAACACGCGTCGGGAACGGCGATAGCCGATAGCGAAATAATCGATGCCAAAAGTAAAAAATTAGTCGTGATCGGCGGAGGAGATACCGGTTCCGATTGCGTGGGAACGGCAAACCGCCAGGGCGCGGCCAATGTCGTCCAGATCGAGTTACTGTCCAAGCCGCCGGAATGCCGGCCGCCGGAATACCCCTGGCCGAAATACCCGCTTATCCTCAAAACCTCTTCCAGCCATGAAGAAGGCGTGGAACGGCTTTGGCAGATTTCTACCAGAAAGTTCATTGGGAGAAACGGAAAACTGGAAAAACTTTCCTGCATAAAGGTAGACATCGAAAACAAACAAGGGCGCACCGTGATTAATGAAATAGCCGGGACCCAGTTTGAAATCGAAGCCGACATGGCGGTATTGGCCTTGGGCTTTACCGGTCCGGTTCAAGCCGGTTTAGTCCGGGAGTTGGAGTTGGAACTGGACAACCGGGGGAATATTAAAACCGGCGCTAACTTCATGGCGTCGCGCGAAAAAGTATTCGCCGCCGGCGACAGCCGCCGCGGCCAGTCGTTAGTCGTCTGGGCCATCCAGGAAGGCCGCCAGGCCGCTCAGGCAATCGACGAATACCTGCAAGGGTAAAACAACATCCCCGTCGCATGATAGTTATGCAATTTTCTTTACGCATTTTTCCAGTTGGGCCGATATTTGTTTTTTGCACAACAAAAAACAAATATATTGACAAAATCCCATAAATACGCTATATTCTATACGATTCGTATCGCCTTTTATGCTTTCGACGTATTTAGGGATGGCCCTGATCATTGTCGAAGTAAGATTTTTTGGGTTAACTTTTCGGAGGTTCGCAGATGGAAGAGAGTAAAGTTTACGTGGGTAACTTGGATTACGGAACAGACAGGGAAGCGTTAAAAGCTTTGTTCGATCAAAACAGTATTGTCACAAAAGATGTGACCGTCATAACCGACAAAGACACCGGCCGCTCTAAAGGCTTTGGCTTTGTTACTGTGGAAAACGAGGCAGCCATTGAAGACGCTATAAATAAATTAAATGGCCAGGATTTCAACGGTAGGAAATTAACCGTCAGCAAGGCGCAACCGCGTCGGGAACGTTCCAGCGGCGGCGGCGGCGGATATTCTTCCCGATTTTCCCGCGATTCATACGGCGGCGGAAGAGACCGGCAAAGCAGGTATTAATGAGACTTAGCCGAACTAGCATGTATTCATGCGTAGTGAGGCTGTAGTCGAATCACCCTGAGCGACCGAAGGGAGTCGAAGGGTGATGATCTTGAGACTTCAACTTGAATAATAAAAATGCCGTGGAGTGAAAATTCCACGGCATTTTTATTATATCTAAAAATAGAAACTGGCCCCGCGCCGCCGCGCCGAAAGAAATTGAGGTTACCCTCCATTGGACAGGGAAGGATTGATCAAAGAATGAAATATATTAAAACCCTGAAAACATCAGCTTGTATCTTAACACTAATAATGATTATATTTTTTATTCGCCCGGCAGAAGCGGAATCGCCTGACATCACGGAACTGCAAGCTCTTTTACGCGGGCATAAATTCAATGAACTTGGCGAAAAAATAGATTATTTTACCGTCCAGGCGCCGGTCAACGAAGACGGAAAAAACAACCTCGCGCGATGTATCCGTAAAATAATCTACCTTGAACCGGAAGCGGCAGAGAATGAGATGACGGTTGACGCAGCTCTGCTGGACGATATCAACACTTGGTACAAGGAATCTCCCCAAAGCTGGATTCCCCTTGCCGTACGCGGCCAATTCTACATGACCAAAGCCCAGGAAGACCTGACGCGCAAAGAAATAAACCCGTCCGGCGCGAAAAATATCAAGGACACAAAATCTACCGCCCTCAATGCCATCGCGATGTTTAAAAAAGCGCGTAAAGACCTCAACCAGTCCCTGGGCATCAACCCGCAAAGCGTCGATATTTATGCCATGCTCATTAAACTATCCCGCTTAGCCGGCGACGAATTATCGCAAGCGCAAGAATTCTACGCCAAAGGCAGGGCGATTGAACCGGCCAACTTTGACCTGAATTTAGAAATGCTTAAAAAATACATGGCCAGTTGGGGAGGGGATTCCAACGAAGAAATGCTGGCGTTCGCGCGCAAGGCGGCGGCGGATAACCGACCGACTACGATATTAGGCCTGCTAATACCCTACGCCCACCGGGAGATCGCCGAATATTCCGATAATCCTAAATTATATTACACTCAAATCGCGGTATGGAACGAAGTTTTGCCGATTTATTTAAACCTGATCGAAAAATATCCCGAATCGGAACTATTAGTAAGCGAGCTATCCCAATTCGCCTACAAAGCGAACCGGATGGGATCGCTTAAATTCGAATCAAAATACGGGGACTTCTATTATTGGCTGGGTTTAAGCAATGAGGATGGCAAAGACCCCGGCGCGGCAATCGAAAATTATACCCGGGCGTTGGAAAAAAATAATTGGCAAAAAGCCTTTCTGGACACAAAAGCCAATGCCCTTTATCGCCGGGCCGGCCTGCTGCTCACTTATCGCAACAATCCGTCCGGCGCCCTTACCGATATCGAAGCGGCAATCAAAATCAAGCCGGCGGCAATGGACTTTTACGCTTTGCGCTCCCGGGCAAAAGAAACGAAAAGCGATTGGGAAGGCGCGTTGAACGACATGATTTTCGCAATTGCCGGCGAACCGTCCCGCGCCGATTTTTACAACCAGCGGGGCCTTTTGTATTTACAAATGAAAAAATACCCCAAAGCCGTCAACGATTTCAATCAAGCCATCAACATCGCTCCGGGAAACGGCGCTTTTTATTACAACCGCGGCATAGTTAAAATAAACCAGAAATATCCGGATAACGATTCGGCGCTCGAAGATTTCCAGAGCGCGGTAACATTCGACCCGACGATAGAAAATGCCTATTACGATATCGCCTTGATCCTGGAAAGTAAAAATGATACCGATGAAGCCGAAAAATACTACACCAAAACCATCGAGTTGAACCCCGCTCACGCGCAAGCTTATCTGAAACGGGCTCAATTATTAGAAAAACGCGGAAAGTTTCAAAACGCCTTAGCTGATTATAGCAAAGCAATCGAAAATAATAACCACGACCACGCGTTATATTTCCGCCGGGGGGTTCTGTTGTGGAAAAAATTAGATAATATCCCGGCCGCCCAGGATGATTTGATAAAAGCCGCCGGGCTTTTGCCGTCACAGCACAACTATATCGAAACCCTGGTATTACTTGCCGACGACCTCGCGCTGATACGCCACGATTATAAACGCAGCCTCGATATTTACGACGCGGTTGTTAAGCTGGCGCCGGAGCATCCCTGGGCGTATAACAGCAAAGCCTGGGTTCTCGTAACGATAAACTCGCCCCATAAAAATATAAGAGAAGGCATAAAACTGGCTCAAAAATCTTTAGAATTACTCGATAAAGAACAGTTTAAAGACTCCATACGTTACTCCCAGGCACTGGATACACTGGCGCGCGCCTACGCGGAGATAGAGGATTTAGACAAAGCCCTTGGATACGCCAAACGAGCGGTCGCGCTCAATCCCTTAAATACCGAAAATATTAATAACCTTCATGTTTTACGAATACGTTGGTGGAAAAAATTTATTATTTTCTGGTTAAAAGTTATTGCCGTTTACGCGTTAATCAGGTTTATCGTCAAGCGATTTAAAAAACCAAAGAAAGACCCGTGGGCGGAAGAATAATACATACTGAAACTATTAAATAAGTCTTTTGTATGTTTCTTCCATCCGCGAAGCGGATGGTAATTATTTTTTTTGCGGAGCAAAAAAATATGGGCTTGATTTCGCTTTTATTTTCTAACCCTATTACATTTTTGATACTCGTCATCCCGCTGCTTTACTCGGTAATCATCCATGAGGTAGCGCATGGCTGGGTAGCAGAATTATTCGGCGACCATACCGCCCGATACGCGGGCCGGCTTTCGTTAAATCCCAAAAGCCATATCGACCCCCTTGGCGCGCTCGCCTTGCTATTTGTGGGTTTCGGCTGGGCCAGGCCAGTGCCGGTAAATTTTTATAACCTTAAAAATTTCCGGCTGGGACTGATTTGTGTCGCGTTAGCCGGCTGCGTCGCCAATATCCTGCTGGCGACAACCGCCATTGCTTTACTGCGGATCAACGCCCTCGCGTCCTACGACCTGACCGCTTCGATATTATTTGTCATCGCGCGTATCAATATCACGCTCGGCGCGTTCAATCTTATCCCGATCCCGCCGCTGGACGGCTCAAAAATATTAATGGGGATTTTGCCCGCTAACGCCCAGCGCGTTTTGATCAGCCTTGAACCGTTCGGCCTTTTCATCCTGCTCTTTTTGCTGTATACAAAAATACTCAATCCTGTTATCGACATCACGCAAAACTTTATTTTTTTATTAATCGGGTTGGTTTTGGGAAAATAACAGAAAATGTTGCGCCAGTTAGGCTAGTTGAGCCGGTTGTAGTGTTAAAACATTCCAACAAACCCAACGGGCCCAACAGACTCAACCGGCTTAACTGGCTCAACAAAACAATATGACAAAACGCATCGAAATCAAAATCGGCGATATCACTAAAGAAACTACCGACGCTATCGTTAACGCCGCTAATCCCACGCTTTTAGGCGGCGGGGGAGTGGACGGCGCGATTCACCGCGCTGCCGGGCCAAAGCTTGTCGCGGAATGCGCCACACTCGGCGGCTGCCCGGCCGGCCAGGCAAAGTTAACCCAGGGCTACAATTTGCCGGCAAAATTCGTTATCCACACCGTCGGCCCGGTATGGCGAGGAGGAAACCAAACGGAAGATAAATTACTGGCTGATTGTTACCGGAATTCATTGGAATTGGCAAAGAAAAACAATATAAAAACAATTGCTTTTCCCGCGGTCAGTACCGGCGCCTACCGTTTTCCCATAGAACGCGCGGCGCGAATCGCCGTCGATACAGTAAAAAATTTCTTAGCGCAAAATCCCGAAATAGAAAAAGTGATTTTTGTGTGTTTCAACAATGAAACTTATGAAATATACCATCGCTTAACCTAAAAACTGTTTTTTGGTTTTTAGGTTTTTTCGTTTTTCGGTTATCAATAAAATTAAGGAGAAAACATATGTACAACGGCAACGTTAATGATTTAAAAAATTTATTCCTGTTCCAGCTTTTAACCGCCAACGAAATCGATTTTGTCGCGGAAATCATCAAGGAAAAATCAATCGAAGCCGGGGAAAAGATCTTCGCCGAATTTGATACCGGCGACACAATGTACATGATCGAAAGTGGCCGGATAAAAATCACCGCCGGCCAGGGAAATAATGAGAAAGAACTTACCGTCTTAAAAAAAGGCGACTTTTTCGGCGAAATCGCCCTGTTCGAACGCGTGCCGCGCACCGCCGCGGCCATCGCCGTAGAAGAAAGCAATATCTTAGAGATCAGCCGCGCCGATTTCTCCGTCCTTATTTCCAACAATCCTCATATCGGCAATAAAATACTCTTCCGAATGGTGCAAGACTTAAGCAAAAAGCTGCGCAATACCATTGCCGGAAGCCGATAAAAGACAGAGGGAAGAGGGACGAAGGGAGAAGGAAGAAAAAAATATAACCGGATCGATTCCTGAATAATTCTCGCCTGCCTCACCACAACTAAGAAATCATGCCGTAATCAATGCCTTATTTTATTCATAACACCTTTAAAATAAACGAGTTATAAATGGTTATCCCCTTATTATCTTAAAACGCAAGAAAATACCCTCCCGATTGGCATTTTCCCTAAAAATATGTTATATATTAATACTAATATTCTCTAATATTTAATTAGCAATAATTATTTAAGTAGTAAAAAGAATAATAAAGAATAAACCAATGATTTTCTATTTCTCCCAACCCAAACGAAAGTTATTCTCTAAGATTACTCTTATGCTGGTATTCTTCTCTTTTCTGGGTACCAGCCTGGGCATCAACTACGCCCACGCCGCTTTAACTCTTCCCGAACCTACCCAGTTACTGGGTTTATCCCCAACCTATTCCTTCCCGATATTAAAAGGATTAAAACTTAACCCGGCTAACCCTCTGCAGATTGAATTTATCATCGACTCTGCCAACCAGGGCACGGTAAGTAAAGAAGAAGCATCAAAGCTAATCCGTTACTTCTTAGCCGGTTTGACTATCCCGGAAGACGATCTATGGGTAAACTTATCGGTATATGAAAAAGACCGGATGATCAATGAATCTGCTGCTCAGACCGACGTAGGAAGAGATATGTTAGCCCAGGACTATGTCCTTAAGCAATTAGTTTCCAGTCTTACCTACCCGGAGAGTGAAACCGGTAAATCCTACTGGCAGAAAGCCTATCAAGCCGCGGCAAAGGCCTTTGGTACTACTGATATCAAACTAGATACCTTCAATAAGATATGGATTGCTCCGGATAAGGCTGAAGTATATGAATATAAGAATACGGCGGTGGTCAATCAAGCGACGTTAAAGGCACTGTTAGAGCAGGATTTTGTTGCCCTGCAACAAAATCAGACTCCCGGCCAGGCAATAGACCAAAAAACCAAAAAACCAAAAAACCAAAAAACTTTCACCACAGAGGGCAGCGCGGAGCGAAGCGGAGCCTCCCTAAAGGGGACAGAGAAAAACAAAAATGTAATCAACGCACGAACCGAACAAATTAACAGAGTAGCCTCTGATGTAATGCGCGAAGTAGTCGTACCTAAAATAACCGATGATATCAATTACGGAAAGAACTTTGCCACATTAAGACAGATATATTATTCTTTAATTCTGGCTAAATGGTTTAAGGGGAAGTTTAAAGAATCCTTCTATAAACACTATATCAACCAGAAGAAGATAAAAGGTATTGATATTAACGACCCGACAGCTAAAGAACAGATCTATAACCTCTATACCCAGGCCTTTAAGAAGGGTATCTATGACTATATTAAGAAAGAATCAGACCCGGGGACCCATAAACAGGTCAGGCGTAGATACTTCTCCGGAGGGATCCAGGGACTTGCGGCAAGCCCGACCGTAGAACGAGTTGATGCATCCGCCTTTGCCGCTTCGCCGGTGAGGGGAAGGCTCTACGATGCGGGGACGGAGATATTTGCTGAGAGGAGAGTGGAAAAAACCGGAGGACGTGGGATGTGGGACGTAGGACGTGGAACGAGAAATACGGGAGGAGAAAGCGCCAGCCCGGCGGATACAAATGTCCGCCGCGCTTGGGCACGAATCACCAAACTGTTGTATGAGGGTAACGTAGAATACAAAGTGACATACCCTATTGACGGCAGAGTAAATATTATGATTGCCGCTGCCAGCGATAAGTTCGATATACAAAAACTACCTGATATTGTAAGGTCGGTACAAACCGCCTGTCGTAATCGCGTAAATGTTGCCTTGCACGGTTACAACCCATCATTTCGTATGCTGGGAAATCGTGCGTTTAAGTTACCAGGGTCTAGGGATTTAAGGATTATTATCACCCCCAAACCCGCGGCCAACTCGGCGGGGATGGAAACCGAGGGACGTAGGGCGCCCGCGGCTTCGCCGCTGGGACGTGAGACTAAGGCGGGGAGTCCGGCAGCCGGAGATTGGTCATTAACAAATGACGTATTGGTTTATCGCGGAAAAAGCATTAGCCTTGTTTATTTGCATGAAATAAGAAAAGCACTACCTAGATATCTTGAACTTGTGGGAAATAATGTTCCCGGAACGGTATCTAAAGATACCCTGAAAGGCAGAGCTATCTTCGGATTCCAAGGGGTATTGCAGACAGCTTTAGGAAAACAGTTCGAAGAATTCTGCGGCAAGCCTTTTTTCAGCTCCAGCCCGGCGAATCCTCAACCCCCAACCGCGATTAAGTTGGGGGAAATAAGAGAAGCATTAAAACACCTCATGGGCCCTAAGAAACAACCCTCCTCTCCCGGCAGCTTTCCCTCTATGGCTATTTTTGTGGCCTCTTTAACGAGTGGAATCAACCGATTAACCAAGGGAAAATATACTGCAGCTCAAACCCAAGAGGCGCTTGAACGTTTCGCTAAGTCGTTACCCTGCAGTATTGTGCGCACCAAAGAAGGGACTGTAAGATTACATAAAAAACCGCGGCAGCCCCTGTTTACAAAAAAAGAGGGTCACACCATGACAAATGTTATTGCCACATTACAAAGTAAAGGTTTTCGTATTAATGAAGATGCCCTTCGCCCGCCGTTAAATCGTCTTAATTCATTACACTCCCGGCGGAAGGCCGGCCACGAGACATTGCACTTACTAATGCGAAACTTCAATGATAAAAGTGGCCATAGAGAAATTCTGGTAGAGGTTACATTGTACCAGTCGGGAACCGGCCGGATTTTATCCATTTCGTATACTAATCCTTTTAACCAAAAGGAAAACGACATTCCCGTCGAAGATGTTTTTCCTCAAGTCCCGGCAGCCGTCTCCAGCCCGGTAATTGATGCAGACGAACTCAAATCGCAAATCTATCAATTACTTGATCCGTATCTTAACCAAGCTATGGGATGGATGGCAAGAATGGAACAAAGCGTCCCCGATCCAGATAAAGAAAAATTAGAAGGTGAAATGAATAGCGAAACATCAAAACTTATTGAAAAATTAGAAGCATTTTTCCTTGAGAATAACCGTGGGGCAACGGCAATTCCTAAAGAGATTATTACCATGGAAGAACAGGTTATAGAAACGCTTCAAAGTGATTTAGTTTTTTTACAATCAGCGCTTAAAAATGATATTTTTGACCGTAACTCTGCATTATATGCTACCACAGATATGCCGGCCTCCAGTCAACAATTAAAAGATGCGGTCTGTAGTTATGGCACAGAAAATTTCGCAACGGATATTTATGCCTCTAATATTATTAAAGCCTATCTTGACGGTTTGCAGTTTGAAGAAGCTTTGAAATATATGGGGATGCTGCATTTCGGCGATAAACGCTACTGTGCGATTATTTTATTGCATGCTAGCGCGTATGCCCAGGGTTTTCTTGGAAAACCTATACCTGGGCCGGGGGAAGAGGGATTTTTAACATATTTTATGGGTTACATAAATAGAACTAAGGCAGTTGATTTGTTGGTCCGGGGCGGCGGTATTCCCAGGGAAGCCGCGGAAAGTTTTCTGGATAGAAATATACGATTACTTAGTGCCGCCCTCAGGCCTAAGGCTGTGGCAAGCCCGGTGAGGCAACGCACCGGTTTCCCGACAACCGGATCTATCCCGGCAGAATTGAAAAGAGTAATGACCGATTTGATAAAAATTCATCGTTCATACGAAGGCAGGCCGTTAACCTTAATCGAAAGCGCAACGTGTATGCATAACGAAGATGTAATTTACAACATGGCTAATGCCCTGCATGTTATTTTATCGGGACAGGACATAACTCCCGATATTCGGAAGAGATTGGGGAGATTGGAAAAATTATTAAAGGAATACGATTCATACCACGGTAAAAACTTGGATGTAGGGGGGCACATGAGTCGTGGAGAGACCGTGCAAGCAATGATCCGGGAAGCTGATTGGTTGTTGATTAAAGTGAGGACGACCAGTGAACCGGGCCAGGCCGGTTCGCCGCTGCCCACGGACGCGAAAGTAGCGCCGGCTTTGGCGAACGCCATTCGCTCGGCAACGGTAATTTTGCATGGAGAAAGTTTTGGCACCAGGGGCGGAACGGTTATTGGTAAAAGTGACGAGAAGGTTTTTATTATCGCTCCTGCCATATTGACTCTTCGCAACAACGATACTGTTTTGGTAAACACCCCTGCCTTAACGAGCGCGAGAACTGAGAATGTCCTGGCAACTGTTGAAGATATTTCCCGGGACAAAGGGCTTATGCTGCTTTCGTTACCAACGAGGGATACGCTTTGTCCCGTGCCTTTGAACGCGCATTTTAACGAAAATTTTCCGAAATCTCAAATCCACAATGTCGCCGCCGGATTTTTTAGCGAGGGCAAGACAATTGAAGCGTTTCCTCTATTGGCGCGTACCGATCTTGAGTATTTGGAAAACTCCGTTCCCAAATTGGAGATTTGGCAACAAGCAGGGATGATCGGCGTGCCGCTTCTTGGCCAGGATGGTTCTTGTATCGGAATGGTGACTGAGGTGGAAGGCAGCCATGGTGCCCTACCCCGGTTCATCACTGCTACCGCTGATGAGATTCTTGAATATCTACGCAATATCAAGGACAGGTTTCCCGGATTACCGCTTTATGCCGCATCTCCTGATCGCGACGCAAGGGCTGACGAAGTTCCTCCCGCAGGCATGAGTGATTCTCCTGCGGCTAAACCGGCCGCGAGTTCCGCGGCTAGGGTTGGCGACGATCCTGAAGTAATAACGGCGGCTGATAGATTTACGGATACTTTTCTGGAAGAAGGTTACGTTGGCAGGAACGGAGATGGCAAGAGCAAGAAAGAAATCAAGGAAGAAATTTCAAGAATAATCAGGAACATTTTAAATAAAAAGGACCTGACAAAAAAACAAAAAACAGTAAGAATTGATAACGGCCGCGCGATTGAAATAAGTACCGCTAGGATAGAAAATGCTCAACTTAACATTCACTATATTTTTTGGGAAGGAAGAAACCATCATCGTATCAATTCTATTTCCCCAATAGAAAATAAAAGAGAATGGCTGAAGCGAAGAAGAGGGCAACGTGAAGCAGCGAATATTAGTTCCAGCCCTGATTTCTTGGCATTGGCGGGAATGGAGGTCGGATCAGCCCGCGATTACGTAACTACCAGCTTAATCGGTGCCTTACGTTCCGGCAAGAAAGAAAATATAGAGCGGCTGGCTAAACAGGTTTCCCGATATATCGCGGCCAATAATAGAGACGTCCGTACTTTTGGCATACGTACTTTTGTTTTGGGTTTATTACACAAGACAATCAGGCTGTACCTTGAACCTTACGGTAGGAACCAACCGGAGCAGAGGGAGCTGTGGAGGGAACTCGCGTGGGGATTTATCAATCACTTAGCGCCGGCCATCATCAGCATAAAAGAAACGCCTGAGGATATTTTAATCGAATATAAGACTAACCCCGATTCCCCGTCAGCTAAAAATACAGTAGGTTTATGGTCAAGAACAATGGTGCAAGATGACCTGATTAAGGCAACTATCGAAACATGCGTAGGCCGAGCCCGAGCTCCCTACGTATCCAGCCCGGCTGATTCATTCCCCAATGCCGTGAGCAGCGAAACGCCGGCAAGCACACCAAGCCAGACGTTGGAAGAAACACTTAGTGAAATAGACGGATTAAGCGGCCAAATCGAAGGCATCCCTTATGATGATAATAGATACCTATTGCCTGAGGCGGAAATAGGGAGACGCCAGGGATTAAGGCAGAAGTTAGTCGTACTGATTGTGGAAAAAGACATCGCTACACTTCAAGCAATTGCCGCGAGGATAGAAGAAAAGCATAAAAAATATTATCCCTTGATCACCAGGCGCATCGTAGAAATAATAGCGGGAATAGACGGGGGGTATATCGCTCTCCTGGGTAAGCCTGATGCGCCGGAAGCGGAAAAGTCCGCGGCGGTTTTGAAACTTAGCAGAATAACGGGAACCGGGGTTAACCGGGAAATTTTGCGTAGAGCCATTGCGGCACTGAGAGCTTACAAAGAGAAGCTTTCCGGGCGGCCAGAGGAACCGCGGAGCGATCCGTCTCTCGCCGGCAACAAGTTAAAAAACATTGGGGCTGCGATTGGGAACCTGGGGACGCTATTGCGCGCTGCCGGCAGCCCGATAGAAGAAACCGCTGCGGAGCAAGGAGCGGCCGCAACGACTTTATCTTCGGAAGCGGAAACACTATTCCGCCAAATAAATGGGTTGATTGACGAAATCAGAGATACATTCAGAAATACATTCAATAATCATCGATTTAAATACCGCACCCTTCCCGAAATTTTAGGCCAGCAGAAACAAACCAGGCACCAAAATGCACGCGAGGCGTTGGAAGCGCTAGTCGCGGAGCAAGAGGACGTCAGTGTACTTAGGGAAGTTGTCTCGGAGATGCAAAGACTTATGCCGGAAAAGCCAAGACGAACTTCTTCGCTGAAAGTGGAAACTGCGGCATTATATTCGTCATATTTACTTATCCTCATCAGGCGCATCCGTGAACGTGAATTGGAATTGAAAACCCGTGAGCCGGCCGAAAACGGGGAAGGCCAAAAAGCAATCGCTTTCGACTCTTCCACTACCGACGCGGCCGGCCCGACTACCGCGGGCAGTCCGGATGTTGACTCATCCCTCATCCCCAACCCCTCATCCCTCGTATCTTCTCCGGGTGGTATCAAGATGTCCAACATCCCGGTCATCTCCAGTTCCAATTCGCAGATGATTGCATTCGCGGCGATTGGCCCGGATTTCTTCGACCGGTTGACGTTCAGGATTGTATCGATGAAACATATTGCGTCTTTGGCGCAGTTCGCGTCATTACCATAAAACAGTAGGGGCGGGTTTTAACCCGCCCTCTATAAAAAGGAGAGAGTAGGGAGAAAGATAAATAAAAAAATAAGAAACAGAGAGCATGCCGATAGGCAAGGAGGGCAGAGTAGAGAGAAAAACCGAAGAAAGAAGAAAGAAAAAACTGTAACCACATGATTCCGCTGATTTCACTGATTCCAAATTGATTTTGCAATTTTTTTACTATCGGGATTTGTATTTTTCAGTGTAATCGGTGAAATCTTGTGGCTAAAAATTGTCCTTAGAATTGGGTTTTTAAAACTGCCCTTTATCCGTAAAATTGTATGATAAACAAAAGGTACTTGGTATGCTTTACATTGTAAGCGCTTACAAAGAAAAGGTCGAAATGCGTGAAAACAAAAACATTAGAGGAGACCGATAGTGTTATTTTTCCTTTCCCAACCCAAACAAAAGTTATTCTCTAAGATTACTCTTATGCTGGTATTGTTCTCTTTTATGGTTACCAGCCTTGGGTTGTCTAATGCCCATGCCGCTTTAACTCTCCCCGAACCTACCCAGTTACTGGGACTATCCGCGGCCTACTCCTTTCCTATATTAAAGGGGTTAAAACTTAACCCGGCTAACCCTCTGCAGATAGAATTCATCATCGATAGCGGCAATTGGGACGCGCAATATGTAGGGACAGGGCTAAGCCCTGTCCGTTACCAAGAGGCGTTGAAAAAAGAATCAGAAAAATTAATCCGTTACTTCTTAGCCGGTTTGACTATCCCCGAAGACGACCTATGGGTAAACTTATCGGTATATGAAAAAGACCGGATGATCAATGAATCAGCAGCCCAGACCGACGTAGGAAGAGATATGTTGGCCCAGGACTATGTGCTTAAGCAACTAGTCTCTTCTTTAACCTATCCGGAGAGTGAAACCGGTAAATCCTACTGGCAGAAAACCTACCAGGCCGCAGCCAAAGCCTTCGGTACTACCGACGTAAAGCTGGATACCTTCAATAAGATATGGATCGCTCCGGATAAGGCAGAGGTATATGAATATAAGAATACGGCGGTAGTCAACCAGGCGACGTTAAAAGCGATGTTAGAAGAAGACTTCGTTGCGTTAAACAAAAACGTTAAATCTGTTGGGCCGGTTGAGTCAGTTGAGCCGGTTGTAGGGTTGAAATCTTCTAACCGGC
>Ga0182021_10000672_pt1 | contig 37613 bp, 24 predicted proteins | sample 612E3MmetaG_FD_120493 | JGI IMG/M metagenome (GOLD analysis project Ga0182021, IMG submission 120493) | Permafrost microbial communities from Stordalen Mire, Sweden - 612E3M metaG (Illumina Assembly) | ecosystem: Environmental > Terrestrial > Soil > Wetlands > Permafrost | place: Sweden...
TCCGCACCGAGCAGGCCTATTGCGAGTGGATTCGCCGCTATGTCAAGTTTCACCGGATGCGCTCCCGGGAGGAACTGTTCCCCGGAACGGACAGGGTGGAACTGTTGCTGAGCGATCTGGCCGTGAACGGCCAGGTGGCGGCTTCCACGCAGAACCAGGCATTCAACGCCCTGCTGTTCCTCTACGGCCAGGTGCTGCGCCAAGGCGGCGGGATGAAAAGCCCGCTGGATTGTCTGTGAGAAGGTGCGGGAAGGAGGGTCTGGCTAATTGCCGGGAGGTCTGGGCTGGCGAGGACGCTCGCCCTGCGCGTAACGAGTTTGGGTAACATGCTCTGAGGTCGCTGGTTACGAATCAGCGGGTAGGCCGATCATCTCCCTCCCCTTGAAACTTCCTGCCTAAAAATGCGCAGCGCATTGTACCAAAGCACGTTGTGGAGAATGGCTATCCTTGACCACCTCGGTGTCAGGTTCAGCAGTTCAAGGCGCGAAAAGCCGCTTCCGGAGAATTCTCACCACAACGGCACCACGACGGCACTACTACGGCACTGCTACGGCACCACTCCCATGGGCACGGCGATGCCCATGGGAGTGGTGCCGTAGCAGTGCCGTTGCAGTGCCGTTGCAGTATGGGCGCAGTGCCGTGGTGCTGCCGTCCCCCCCTCCGGCTGCTTCCGCCCCAGCCCAGCGATTGGCTTGTTCTAAATGACTACCGCTGAGCGGTTTCGGCCTGCTTGATGACCTCGCGCAGTTTGACGGGGGCGCCGCCCTGCTGCTTGCTGAGGTCGGCGGCTTCCATGAAAGCGATGAATTCGAGGCAAAAGCCGCGTCGAGCCTCATGATGCGCTGGGCCGGAGCCTATGGTTTGACGCTTTACGGTTGGGTTCATGCTTTCATCTTGCGAAGCAACACGCCAGTCGGCTATTTTGCAGCCGCGATATGGCAGCAATTGGCCGATTCCAGAAAGGCGACGAGATCTTCTATGCGAAGGTTGTTGATGGCGAAATCTACCGCGTGCGCGGCGATGTTTTCGGCTCCCCCTCGTTTGACAGGAAAGCGACGCCGCTTAAAGGCGTGCGGACGCTGACGCCGGTTACCCCGTCCAAGGTGATTGCGGTCGGTCTGAACTATGCCGACCATGCCCAGGAACAAAACAAGCCGCTGCCCAAGGAACCTCTCATCTGGCTCAAGGCCCCCACCTCGTTGCTGCCGGACGGCGGCAAGATCGAGATTCCATTCCCCAATCACCGGACGGACTACGAAGCCGAGCTGTGCATCGTCATTAGCCGGCGCATCCGCAACGTGACGCCCGCCGCTGCGGCCCGCTACATTTTCGGCTACACCGCCGCCCTGGACATCAGCGACCGCACGATCCAGAACCGCGAAACGCAATACGCGCGCGCCAAGTCGTTCGACACGTTCACGCCGCTGGGGCCGTATGTGGAAACCAAGATTGACCCGCACGATTTGACCATTCAGCTCTTCCAGAACGGCCAATTGCGCCAGAACTCAAACACCAACCAGCTCATCTTCAACTGCCATCAGCTCGTCAGCTTCATCTCGACCAACCTGACCCTGCTGCCGGGCGACATCATCCTCACCGGCACGCCGAGCGGCGTGGGGCCGATTGCCTCCGGCGACCGGCTTGAGGTGCGCATCCAGGGATTCACGCCGCTGATCAATACGGTCAAGTGAGAGGGGCGAGGGGCGAGGGGCGAACGCGGAGGGAGCAAGTGAGAGCCAAATATTTATGCAGGATCTTAAGGCGAGGACCAAGAAGTTTGCACTCGATGTGATTCGGTACGCCCGCCGTTTGCCGCGGGGCGAGGAGTTCACTGTAATCAAGTATCAGCTTATTAAGGCTGCCACCTCTACGGCTGCGAATTACCGCGCTTCGCAGCGCGCCAAGTCCAAAGCCGACTTCATCAGTAAAATGGGGACGGTCGAAGAGGAATCTGACGAGTCCCTTTTCTGGCTGGAGTGCCTTGGTGAACTTGCCACTCGGCCCCATGCCGAACTCAAACGCCTGACTCAGGAGGCGGACGAGTTGACCGCCATTTTCGTCGCCAGTCGGAAGAACGCTCGCCCATAGTTCGGTGACTCGTCCTTCGCCCCTCTCACCTCTCACTTCTGTCTCGCCAACTCGTCCTTCGCCCCTCACACTTCGCCCCTCGTATGCGTTGGTCACAGACACTGATTCCCACGTTGAAAGAGACGCCGGCGGAGGCCGAGATCGTCTCGCATAAACTCCTTTTGCGTGCCGGGCTGATTCGCAAGCTCACCGGCGGGCTCTACACGTTCCTGCCGCTGGGGCTGCGCGCGCTGCGGAAAGTCGAGCAGATTGTCCGCGAAGAGATGAACCGCGCGGGCGCCCTCGAACTGCTCATGCCTGCCCTTCAGCCGCCCGACATCTGGCAGCAAAGTGGCCGTTACGAGACCGCGCAGGACGTGCTCTTCAAGGTGCGCGACCGGGCGAAGAAGGAATGGGTCCTCGGGCCGACGCACGAAGAGGTCATCACCACCCTGGTAGCCGGTGAGATCAATTCCTACCGGCAGATGCCCAAGAACTTCTACCAGATTCAAACCAAGTTCCGAGATGAAATCCGCCCGCGCTTCGGCCTCATGCGGGCCAAGGAGTTCATCATGAAGGACGCCTACAGCTTCGACGCCACCGACGAGGCCGCGCAGGCGAGCTACCACAAAATGTATGACGCCTACGCGCGCATCTTCCAGCGCTGCGGCCTCAAGACCCTCGCGGTCGAGGCGGACACGGGCGTGATGGGCGGCAAGTTCTCGCATGAGTTTATGGTTCCGGCGGAGACGGGCGAGAACGAGATCGTGTTCTGCGAGGGCTGCGGGTACGCGGCGAATATCGAGAAGGCGACGAGCGCGGTGGCAAAGTGCGAAGTCCGAAGTCCGAAGTCCGAAGTGGATAAATTCCCCACGCCCGGCGTCGTGACTATCGAGGCGCTGAGCAAACCGCCGCACAATGTTCCTGCGGACCGCCAGATCAAGACACTGGTGTATATCGCTGAAAGTAAGCCCGTGTTGATTCTGATGCGGGGCGATGATCAGTTGAACGAGGCCAAGCTGACCGGCGCGCTCGGCACCGCGCAAATCCGCCCCGCTGATGTGAAGAACCCGGCAGACATGGTCACCTTCACCATGCTTGGAGCGATGCCAGGCAGCCTCGGCGCGGTAATGCAGACACTTCGCGGCCCGGCTGCGAACCTTCCCATCTATGCCGACGAACGTCTGCGCGAGGCGGCGGAGATGACCACCGGCGCCAATGCGGACGGCTTCCACCTGCGCCATGTCGCCATCGGGCGCGACATCCAGGTCGGGCACTGGGCGGATTTGCGGCTGGTGCAGGCGGGCGAGGCTTGTCCCAAGTGCGGCCAGCCGCTCAAGGTCCAGCGCGCCATCGAGGTCGGCCACGTCTTCAAGCTCGGCACCAAGTACAGCCAGGCTCTCAACGCGCTGTTCCTGGACGAGACCGGCAAGCAGCAGCCGGCGATCATGGGCTGTTACGGCATCGGCGTCACGCGCACGCTGCAAGCGGTCATCGAGCAGAGCCACGACGACAACGGCATCATCTGGCCCATCAGCGTCGCGCCCTACACAGTGTGCATCACGCCGCTGAACGTTGCGCCCGAGAGCGCCGTGATGCAGCGCGCCGAACAAATCTATGCTGATCTGACCGCGCGCGGCGTGGACGTGATCCTCGACGACCGCAACGAGCGGCCCGGGGTGAAGTTCAAAGACTCGGAGTTGGTCGGCTTCCCGATCCGCATCGCCATCGGCGAGAAGTCGCTGGCCAAGGGGCAGGTCGAGATCAAGCCGCGCGCCGGCGCGCTCATGCCGGTCAAAGCCGAGCAGGCGGTTGAGACGGTGCTATCGCTGATCGCGGCGTCTGCCGGATACCTTGAACAGTAAGCCGTAGGGAGGCGCTGGGTGTTGTGGGGAGCGCCGCGCCGCGCGCGGGGGCCTGGCCGAATTTGATTGGTGAGCGGCGGGGGCTTGCGGGGCGGTGGTTTGTGACAGGGAAATAATCCCTGTGACATACAAAAGAACTTGCCACCCGGGCGGCGGCTAGGTAGCATTCGATCATGCTCAGCATCAGGCATGCAAAGCACAGGATCGTGCGCTTCGTCGGCCGCCTCCTCAAGCCTCCGACCAGGCTTCAAGCTACGCACAATATCCTGAACGGCAGGAATCCCAGACTCGGCCAATGGCGGGCTGTGGCGTTCACCCTGATCGAACTGTTGGTGGTTATTGCCATCATCGCGATTCTGGCGGCGATGCTGCTGCCGGCGCTGGCGCGAGCCAAGGCCAAGGCCTCTCAGGTCCGGTGCCTGAGCAACCAGAAGCAACTGGGACTGGGTTTGATGATGTACCTCGGGGAGAACCGGGACTGCTTTCCCGGCGCGGCCTCAAGAAACACTTTTGGCTACGAGGCGGAGGATTGGATTTACTGGCGGAACGGCGCAGGGTATCCGCCGGTAACCCAGAGTCCAATTGTGACCGGGACGGCGGTGGCGAGCAGCAACCTGTTCCGGTGCCCAATGGACCGAGACGACAGCGAACGCATCGCCGAGAACACCGACGGCCAGGGACCCTACCTTTACAGCTATACGATGACGAGCATTGATGATGGCACCGTCAATCATGGCATCACGTCGGTGATTGACAGGACCACCGGTGGGGTGCGGCGATTCAAGCTGGCGCAGGTCAAGAACCCCGCCATGAAGATCATGGTGATGGAGGAGCAGGCCACCCATAAGCCGGGTGAAGCCTATGACCTGAACGCAAATGTGCTTAATGACGGCCGTTATGCGCCCAGCGCTGGCGGGACGGGCGATGCGCCGACCATCCGCCACCAGAAAAAGTGCGATGTCACCTTTGCCGACAGCCATGTCCAGGCTGTGCTCCCCGCCTTCGGCAGAAATATTACCAATTGCCAGGCCGATTTATAAACAACCCATTCTTCCGTAATTCACCAAACTAACTCCCAACTAAATAATAACTAAGAAAGGCATAATTATGCGAAAACTCCTCACCATCACGTCCGTCGGCTGCGTTCTGAGCCTGGTTTTCCTGGCTCGGACAAGCCACGCCGGCACCAATCTTGTCACCACCACTTCCCAAGGGTCCGGCGCCAACTGGACAGCCGCCATCTGGAAGACGAATAATGGGGCCGGGGTCGGGGTCGGCACGGCCGTCGCCCCCGTCGCCGGCAATACCTACACCTGTGTGTCCAACGGCGTGGCCTGGGGCAATAGCACAGCCAATACCCGCGTCCGCAATCCGACCGTCACCGGCGTGCAGAGCTTTCCCGGGGATTCGCTGACGCTGCTCACCAACACGGACATCCGGTGTAAAACGGCGACGGGCTTGATCATAAATTTCCCCGGTGTGGGGAGCAATCCCGGCCTCATTCTTGACGGCGGGCTTCTCAATTCCGGGGATAACGCCATTTTCGTCATCACCGGCAGTGTGCAGGTAGTTTCGCAATCCTACCTCTGCCTGGGGAACAACGGGGGCGGCGCCGACGCAGATAGCGGGCGCGGCTTCACGATTCCCGCTTACCTTTCCGGCAGCGGCAACTTGGTGCTCTTTCAAGCCACCAACGCCAACCAGACGGCTACCACCATTTCCGGCCCGACCAACACCTTCTCCGGCCAGTGGATCGTCAAGGCCGGACGTCTGCTCGGCGCCACCGCCAGCGCGCTCGGAACCAACAGCATCACCGTGGACCCTCACTACGTGTTGCCTTCCTATTTCTCCTCCACCGCCCCGATTATTGACATCCCTGGCCCGGCACAATTGGAATTGTCGGCTGATATTAACTCCGCGGGCGTGTTGACGCTGACCAACGGCGGCCTCATGAGGCTGCACCAGGTTTGTGTTTTCAGCGCCGTCACCATTGAAGGCACCGCCCTGGCCGCCGGCACTCACTTTTACTCGGAACTGATCACCAACTTCCCGACCAGCTTCGCGGCCGGCGCGTCCGGCGTTATTGTTGTCCGGCCCTATAATCCCGTGCCCCCTTCGCTCGGACCGACAATTGTGACCCAACCGTTGCCGCAGATGGTCTATGCGGGAGTCACCGCCCAGTTCACGGTCAGCGCCACGGTCAATGGCGCTCCGCCGCTGACCTACCAATGGCAGCGAGCGGGAACCAACCTCGTTGACGGCGGCAACATCTTTGGCTCGACCAACGCGACTTTGATCGTCAGTAATGTGAGCGCGGCAGACGCGGTCAGCTATGATGTCGTCGTGCGGAACGCGGGCGGGCCGGTGACGAGCGCTCTGGTGGCGCTGACGGTCGCCGCGCCCAGCGGCGAGCTGCATGAGGCCGCCATCCTGGTGGCCCATCCAGTCGCGTTCTACCAATTGAACGAGACCGGTGACCCGGCCACGAACAATAGTCCGGCCTTCGATTTTGCGGGCGGGTTTGTCGGCACTTATGGCAACACCGTCCAGAACGGCAATCCGACTTACGCCATCGCGGGACCGCAAGCGGGGAGCGGTTTCCCCGGCTTTGCCGCAGGCAACAAAGCGGCGCAATTTGCCAACGGCTCCGCCGGCGCCAGAATCAGCGTCGCGCCTTGGAACATCAATACGAACACCGTGACGATTGCGGCCTGGGTCAATCCGTCCGGGCCTCAGTTCGGCTCGAGCGGCATCGTCAATGTCCGCAACGGCACTGGGGTCGCGACCGCGGGCTTGGAGTACAGCGGCGGCACCGATGTCAACGGCAACCACACCCTGGGCTACAACTGGGATGATGAATCCCCGACCTATAATTGGAGCTCGGGGTTGGCGACGCCGCCCGGCCAGTGGTCGTTCGTGGCCCTGGTGGTGACTCCGACCAACGCCACGATTTATGTCATCAACACCAACGGCGCGCTCTCATCAACGCACATCTACTATCATAGGCCGCTGGCGTTCACCACGACGACGCAGATTGGAGACGACAGTTACGACGGCGGGACCGGCAATCGTTCGTTCAACGGCATCATTGACGATGTGTCGGTGTTCAGCAGCGCGCTATCGCCGAGCCAGATAATGGGCCTCTATTCCGCCGCGTCGGGTGGGGCAACCTTCGCACCCGCCATCGGGGTGCAACCGACCAGCGCGAGTTTGTACCAGGGGCAGACGGCGCAGTTCACGGGGCAGGCTGCCGGCACCTTGCCGCTCGCTTACCAATGGCAGGCCGGCGCCACCGGGAGCGGCGTTTATACCAACCTCACCGACGGCGGCCAGTTTTCCGGCTCGGCCGGCCCAACCCTCACCATCACCGGCATAGATATGCCGAATGCGGCTGATTACATCGTGGTGGTAACCAATCTTTATGGCTCGGTCACCAGCAGCGTGGCGACCCTCACCGTTCTGGCAACCAATGCGGCGGAGAACATCACCCTGTCGGTGCAGGAGGCTGCGGGTAATGATTGGAATACCGCCTCCGCTTGGAGCGACGGCTTGGCCGCATCGGTTTCGGCGGTGGCCAAACCGGGCAGCACCTATGAGCTGTTGCCCGGTTCGATGCTGCGCACTCCCACCGCCCCGCCCAATAATATCTTCCCCGGGATGGTTCTCACGAACGATGGAGTCGGGGTTTTCACCAATATTGCCACGGTGATCGGGGGTGAACCCAGCGCCCTGATCCGCGTGAAACAGTCCAACCCGGGCGCAATCACCAACCCCGCCGTGGTCGTCTTCCCCCGGCTGGTTATGAACGGCGGAGAGGTTGACCTCGGCTCCGACGGCCTGGTGAGCATCCAGGGTGAAATTGACATTGTCAGCAACGCGGTGTTCTATGTTGACAGCGGCGGCGGCGCGAACCGCTGGTACCAGATTGATGCCTTCCTTACCGGCTCCGCCAGCATCGAATACCATGCCTTCGACACTTCGTTTACCGGCGACCTGAATATCACCTGCCCGAGCAACACCTACTCCGGCACCTGGAACGTGGTCCAGGGCGCGCTGCTGGGCACCGGCGCCAACTCCCTGGGCACCAATACCATCACCGTCGCCACCAACGGCGCCCTCGAAACCACCTACGACATCCACAATCCCAAGGGCAGCCTCCTCCTCTACGGGCAGGTGTTCCTCCATCAGAACGACACCTTCGGGGCCGTCGCCATTAACGGCAACGCGCTGGCCCCGGGCGTCTATCCCTTCGCCACGCTGACGGCCACCTACAGCAACAACTTCCCCGTCACCTGGAAACCGCAGATGGGGGCGGCCAACTTCTCGACCGGCTCGGGCAGCCTCACCGTTCTGGGCTTGGTGCCGCCAACTATAACCGTCGAACCGGTGGCTTCCCAGACGCTGTATGCCGGCCAGACGGCGCAGTTCGCGGCCACGGTGATTGGCGGTCAGCCGTTGGCTTATCAATGGCAGGCGGGAGCCGTCGGAAGCGGTGTTTATACGAATCTCCACAACGGCGGTGTTTTTGCGGGCGCGACGACGACCAACCTGACCATCAGCCCCGTGGGTTTGGAGAATACCGCGGATTACATTCTGGTGGTAACGAATTTGGCCGGCTCAACCGCCAGCACCGTGGCGACGCTGACGGTTCTGCCGACCTCGCCCGCGGAGAACATCACCCTGTCTGTCCAGGAAGCCACTGGCAATGACTGGGATATCGGCACTCCGTGGAGCGACGGCCTCGCGGCCTCAGTCTCCTCGCTGAGCAAACCGGGCAGCACTTATGAAGTGTTGCCGGGCGGCCGCCTGCGCTCGCCGGCCGTTCCCACTTCAAGCATCTTCCCTGGCAATGTGTTGACCGTGGATGGTGACGGCGTCTGGGTGAACAATAACGACGCGACCATCGGAGAAATCCGTCTCAAACACTCCAATGCTGCTGGCACTCCAGGAACCAACTTCTTCCCAAAGCTCGTGATGAACGGAGGCCAGCTTGATGCTGGAGATAACGGTCTGATGGTCATTCAGGGCGAAATGGACATCCTGGCCAACACGCCGATCTATGTGGATAGCGGCGCCGGCCAGGACCGGCCCTACCAAATCAGCAGCTTCCTCACCGGCACCGGGAGCATCGAGTTCCACGCCTTCGACACCTCTTTTTCCGGCGGCCTCAACATCGCTGGCACGAGCAACACGTTCTCCGGAACCTGGAACGTAGTGCAGGGTGCCCTCCTGGGAAGCGGCACGAACTCGCTGGGCACCGGCAATATCACGGTGGGCGCCAACGGCGTGCTGGAAACAGCCTATGACCTCAACAGCCCTAACGCGATTCTCCAGCTCAACGGCCCGATGTACCTCCACCAGAATGATACCTTCAAGACGGTGTTTATCGGCACGACCCCGCTGTTGCCGGGCACCCATTCCTTCGCGCAGTTGTCGGCCGCCTATCCCAGCATCTTCCCGTCCGGCTGGAGTCCGCTGGTCGGCTCTGGCGCTTCGGCCGGTTCCGGCTCACTTACCGTGCTTAGCGGCGCCGTTACTCTCTCGACCGCCGCGCCGGTTGCGTCCATCGGCCAGGATTTCACCGTGGTGGTGAGTATTCCGCCGGGCGCCAACAACGCCGGCCCGGTCACCGTTTCCGTGGCCAACGACAATCCGAGTGCGGTGAGCCTCTCGACGGGCAATCCCAGCCTGATCTCCGTGGTTTTTGGCACGGGCGCCGCGACTACGCAAACCTTCTCCGCCCATGCCCTCGCCATCGGCACCGCCCACTTGACGGCCACTGCCCCGGGGCTGACAGGCTCCCTCCCGTTGAGCCTTTTTGTCCGCCACGCTCCGGCCCTGATCGGTCACTGGACCTTCAGCGACACGAACAATCCTTACGCCGAATCGTCCGGCTTCCGCCCGGCGACCACGCACGACGGCTCCGCGATTGGAACCGTTGCCTTATCGAGCGACATCCCGGGTGTGCTGACCGGCAACTCCCTGGATCTCACCGGCGGCGGTGTTTTGGAAATCCTTAACACCCGCACCGCCGAAACTGGATACCTGAACACCTTCGACGATGAGGTCGTCGCCGGGTTCACCGTGTCCTCCTGGGTCAAGCTTAACTCGAACTGGAACGCCACCGCCTGGATCGCCTTCGTTTCCAAGCGCGGGGATGACAATGCCGGCTTCCAACTGCGCCGCTATAACACCGGCCCCTTCGCTTGCTTTACCATCCGGGGCACGCCGGGGGCCGATGACCCGTCGGGCGCGATCAACTACGAAGATGGCAACTGGCACCTGATTACGGGCGTCTGGGACGGCGGGGCCGGCACACGCTTGCTGTACGTGGACGGAGTGTTGGATACCGCTGCCAGCCTGACCAACGACTTCGCTCCTATGTCCCTGGCTCCGACCAATTCCCTGGTCATTGGCGGAGAGGACCGGTCTGACGATGGCTCGGGCACCACCACCATCACGAGCCAATTGATGGGCTACGTGGCCGACGTGCGCCTCTATAACTATGCGCTGAGCCCGAGCCAGGTCCAGAGCTTGCTTAATCCTTCGTTTGTCCCGCCTGTGACTCTGGGCTTCGGGTTCTCCGGCGGCAGCCTGCAGTTGAGTTGGTCCAACGGCACACTCTTGCAGGCCACAAACGTGACCGGGCCCTGGATCACGAACAACGCCGCCTCGCCTCTCACCGTAACTCCCACAGGGTCCAAGATGTTCTACCGGGTCAAAGTGCAGTAATTGCGCAAGGATGGGCGCAGGCCGAGATGGCTTGCGCCCCGCAAGTTTCCGCCCTGTGGGGTTTGAACCCTCACGGGGCCGTTGACCGCAATTGAAAGCGTTTGGGTTGTTTCGGTTCTGAAATCCTTACATGCGCCGTCTTTCTTCCCTCACCTCCGCCGCCTGCGTTTTGCTCCTCCTCTGCTCGCCCAACCCCGCCCACGCCGGGACGAACCTGACCACAACAATTGTTGAAGCCGCCGGCACCGATTGGACCGCGGCCATCTGGAAAACCAACGGCACGGGCACCTCCGTCGCTCCCGTCGCGGGCAACACCTATGAAACCGTGTTCAACGGCACTTCCATTGGCAACAGCACGGCCAACACCCGCATCCGCAACCCGGCCGTTGCCGGCCTGCAAACCTTTCCCGGCAACTCGTTGAAGCTGGACACCAACACTGAAGTGCGGGCGAAAGGTGTAGGAGCTATCCTCAATTTCCCGGGCGTGGGCGGCAACCCGGGTCTCATCGTCAATGGCGGGATGCTCAATGGCGGGGATGATGCGACGTTCGCCATCACGGGCAAGGTCCAGGTGGCTGCCCAATCCTATATTTCCCACGGAGCGAACGGCGGGGGCGGCGGCATTTCTCCAAACCGAGCCTTCAATTTCACCGGTCTTCTTGCTGGGACCGGGACCTTGGTGATTCTGAATGCGGGCACGACCCTCGCTCAGCAGGTCTCTGGCAGCTCGAACACTTTTTCGGGCCAGTGGATTGTGCAGTGCGGCTGGCTTTTGGGAAGCGCAACCAATTCCCTGGGGACCAACAGCATCACGGTGGACCCGCTTTACAACGGGTATCTGGCGGCCATGCCCAATTTCCAGGCCGCCAACGGCGGCGCCTGGTTCGAACCGAACTATAACCTCAACAGCGCCGGCAAGCTGACGCTGACCAACGGCGGCGTGATGATCCTCCATCAGAATTGTGTTTTCAGCGCGGTGAAAATCGAAGGCGTTTCCTTGAGCGCCGGCACGCATTATTACACCGAGCTGACAGCCAGTTTCCCCAGCAACTTCGGCAGCGGCGGCTCGGGCAGTATCACCGTTCAGCCTTACGGGGCGGCCCCCGTCTTCCCGCCGGCGATCACGACTCAACCTTCGTCAGTGACCCTGCTCGTCGGTTCTTTCGCCCAGTTATCGGCGACGGTTTCCGGCCCGCCCTCCTCGTATCAATGGCAGAAAGGAACCAACGGCGTCTATGTCAACGCAACCGATGTCGGCGACGTCACGGGTTCCCGCTCGAACATTCTGACCTTCAGCGCGCTGGCTTACTCGGATGGCGCTGACTACCGTCTCATCGTCACCAACTCCGCCGGGGCGGCCACCAGCCAGATAGCGACCGTCACAGTGCTGGCACCGCTGGTGGTAGCGGCCGTCAATCCGGCGCCGGGCTCGACCGTGAGCAACCTCACACAGATTCAAGTTACGTTCAGCAGAAATGTTATCTGGGTTGCGGCAGCCGATTTTTTGGTGAACGGCCAGCCAGCCAATACGGTCAGCCCGGCGGTGGGGGGCGGCTCCAACTACCTGTTCACTTTCACTCAGCCCGCCCCCGGGACGATCTCGATTAGTTGGGACGCTGGACAGAGCATCACTGACCTGGCGGGAATTCCATTCAACCGCACAGCCCCAGGTTCTACCTGGAGTTACAATCTGATTGACACCGTTCCACCCGCGGTAGGCACGTTGGTGCCAGCGGCTGGAGCAACCGTGCCCCATCTGGCGCAAGTGGAGGTGACGTTCACCAAACCCGTCGTGGGCGTGCACGCTTCGGCTTTGCTCGTGAACGGCCACGCTGCCACCAACGTTACCGGTTCAAGCAGTGGGCCCTATATCTTCCAATTCCCGCAGCCTCCCAACGGCCTGGTGCAGTTTGCCTGGACCGCCAGCAACGGCATCACCGATACGGCGATGCCCCCCAATTCATTCGGCGGCGGAACCTGGACCAACATCCTCAATCCGGCGGCGGGGTTGCCGACGGTTCGCATCAATGAGTTCCTGGCCAGCAATGTCAGCACCAACGGTTTGGTTGACGAGTTCGGAAACCTCGATCCCTGGATCGAGCTTTACAATTTCGGCAGCAATGACGTCAACCTGGCGGGGTTTTCGTTGACCGACGATGCCACCGCTCCCGACAATTGGGTCTTTCCCTCGGTAGTGCTCCCCGCCGGGCAATTCCTGGTGGTCTTCGCCGACGGCCTCGATCTGACGGCGGTCGGTGGCTCCAACCAATTGCACACCGGCTTTGCCCTGGCCGCAGCCGGCGCTTATCTGGGGCTGTTCGACGACGAATCCCCGCGCGTGGCGCTCACCGAATTCGCGCCGACCTATCCGCCCCAGCGCAATGACTACTCCTACGGTTACGACAGCACCAATCAATTGAAGTACTTCAGTGTCCCGACGCCCGGCGCGCCCAACGGCTTCAGCAGCATCACGGGCGTGGTGGCCGACGTACATTTCACAGTGGAACGGGGTTTCTTCGATCAGCTCTTCCCTTTGCTGCTGACCACCGAGACCCCGGGCGCCACCATCCGCTACACCACCGACGGCTCGCAGCCGACCGCGATAACCACCGGAACCACGTACACGAATTTTCTGACCATTGATCACCTGATCACTGTGCGCGCGGCGGCCTTTGCTACCAACTCGCTGCCCTCGCTGGTGCAGACGCACACCTACATCTTCCTGACCAATGTGCTGAACCAGCCGACCAACCCGCCCGGATTCCCCATCACCTCCGGTTGGAGCATTAACGGATGGCCGTCGGAGTACGGCATGAACCAGCTCGTCGTGACCAATCCGCTCTATGCCTCCGAAATCACCAGCGATCTGCTCGCCATCCCCACCCTCTCCCTGACGGTGAAGACCGACGAGATGTTCGGGCCCACGGGCATCTATACCAATTCTCCAGCCCGAACCAGCCGCCCGGAGATCGAGTGCTCGGCCGAACTGATCTTTCCGGATGGCACCCCGGGCTTTCAGGTGGATTGCGGACTAAAGATCCACGGCGGCGGCAGCGCGCAGAAACCGATGAAAAAGCCGCTCGCGCTCAAATTCCAAAGCAGTTTCGGCCCGGGCTCGCTCGACTACCAATTCTTCCCGGACAGCCCGGTTAAGACATTCACCGGCGGGTTCGTTCTGCGCGCCGACTATAACAACCACTGGACCCATGCCTTGACCCCCTATGGGTCATCCTCCGTCGGCCAACGCTCGCGCGGCGGCCTGGTCCGCGACGCCTTTTACAAGGACCTCCAGTTGGCCATGGGCGACTTGGGTTCCCACAGCCGCTATGTCCACCTTTACATCAACGGCCTGTATTGGGGCCTCTATAATCCTTGCGAGGACACCGACCGGCACTTCGCCGCGGCCTACTTGGGCGGCAGCCCCGACGATTATGATTCTATCAAAGGCTCCGATAACGGATTGACGGCGGATGGCGACACCGTCGCCTACAACACCCTATTGAGCTTCAACAACTCGGGCCTGGCTAGCCTGAGCCAGTATAATCAGATCCAGCAGTACCTCGATGTGAAGCAATACGCTGATTACATGCTGCTGCAGTTCTACGGCGCCAACCAGGATTGGGGCCCGCAGCAGAACTGGGTCGCCGTCCACAACAAGAACTTGCCGGGCGCGCTGTGGGAATACTTGTGCTGGGACGACGAACGCACCCTGGAAGGAATCAACGACACGCCCGTCGGCAGTCCCCTCAACAGCGTCAGCCCCAGCAATCTCCAAATCAACCTCGTGCTCAATGCCGAATACCGGTTGCTGTTCGCCGACCGCGCTTACAAATTCCTGTTCAACAATGGGATTCTGACCACTAACGGCATCGTCCCCGTTTGGCAGGCTCGCGCCGCGCAAATTTATCAGGCCATCGTAGGCGAGTCCGCCCGCTGGGGCAATTCTGTGCCCGGCGGCAAGCTCCCCATCTCGCCCCTGCCTTACCCTTCCTACGACACCAACACTCCCTACTATTCGCGCAATGAGAACTGGCTGGGCGAACAAGGACGGCTCTTGACCAATTACTTCCCCTTCCGCACCGCCGTCGTGTTGAACCAACTCCGCGCCGTGGGACTCTATCCTTCCGTGAATGCGCCGGTCTTCAACCAGTTTGGGGGCAATGTCCCCTTCGGGTTCAATCTCACCATGACCGCTCCAGCCGGGACGATTTATTACACCACCAACGGGGTGGACCCGCGCGTCTATGGAACCGGCGCGATTTCTCCGCAAGCTTTGGTTTACAGCAACGCCTTCACTCTGAGGATTCCCACCGTGGTCAGCGCCCGCGCGCTGGTGGGCACCAACTGGAGCGCGCTGGCCGACGGCACCTTCGTCGTCGCGGCGCTGGGGGTGCCTTTGCGCATCACGGAGATTATGTATAACCCGCCGGGCGGCGCTAACTACGAGTTCCTGGAGATCGAGAACATCGGCGCCGTCCCATTGGACATCAGCGGCTTCAGTTTCCAAGGCATCAGCTTCATTTTCCCCAGCGGGACACTCATCCAACCCGGCGCCGTGATGGTCCTGGCCAATAACGGCAGCCCCTCTGCCTGGGCCGCGCGGTATCCTGGCGTCGTGGTGTTTGGTTATTACGGCGGCAATCTCTCCAACGGCGGTGAACGCATCGCGCTCCTCGACCAAAACGGTAACATCGTCATCGCGGTCAATTACCAGAACTCCGGCGGCTGGCCCACGGCGGCGGACGGCGGCGGTTATTCGCTCGAGATCATCAATCCCAACGGCGATCCGGACGACCCGGCCAACTGGCGCGCCAGCCTCGCCCTCAATGGCTCGCCCGGCATCCCCAACGCTCCTCAAACATTGAGCGTCGTTCGCATCAATGAGGTCATGGCCGAAAATGCCGGTGTCGTGACCAACGGCACGACCACCAACTCCGATTGGCTCGAATTGTATAATAGCGGGACCAATACCGTAAGCCTGGCGAACTGGAGCCTCAGCAACAGCGGCAATGCCAGAAAGTATGTAATTCCCAGCGGCACCAATATCGCCGCGGGAGGTTACCTGGTGATCTGGTGCGACAGCGCGACCAACGAGCCTGGCCTGCACAGCGGGTTTAACCTTGGCCGCAAAGGAGAAAACCTCTTCCTCTACGACGCGGCGACCAATCGCGTGAATGCCTTCAGTTTCGGACTGCAATTGACCAATTACACCGTCGGCCGCGTCGGGCCGGCCGCGTCCTGGCAATTGACGCTGCCTACTCCCGGCGCGACCAACGTGGCCGCTGTCACGGGCGGCGCGACGAACCTGGTCATCAACGAGTGGCTGGCGAACTCCATCGCCGGCGGTTCTGATTGGCTGGAGCTGTTCAATAAGTCGTCCAACCAGCCGGTGGCCCTCGCCGGCTTATACCTGGGCACCAGCAATCAATTGTTCGAAATCCGCTCGCTTTCCTTCATCCCCCCACTTGGTTTTGTCCAGTTGTTTGCGGATGAGAACCCCGGCTTCGATCACCTCGATTTCAAACTCTCGGCGGCGGGTGACGCCATTGTGCTTTATGACTACTCTGGCGCTCTGGTGGATCGCGTCAGCCTTGTCAACCAGCTCGATGGGGTCTCCCAGGGCCGATTGCCCGACGGTTCGGCCAACATTGTAGGCTTCCCCGGCTCGGCCAGTCCCGGCGCCAGCAATTATGTCAGCACCTACACCGGCCCGCGGATCAACGAGTTGATGGCCCAAAATGTCTCCGCCGTTTACGATCCCGTCGGCAACCATCCTGACTGGCTCGAGCTTTTTAATCCGAACCCGGCGAACTTCAGCCTTGCCGGCATGAGCCTGGGCACCGCTCCGGGCAACCCGGGTCAATGGACAATTCCCGCCGGGGTCACCATCGCATCGAATGGTTACCTCGTGGTCTGGTGCAACGGATCACTGCCGGCTACCACCAACGGAACAACCAACCTGAATACCGGCTTTTCGCTGAGCGCGGATGGCGCGGCCGTTTATCTGTTCGGCACGAATGCCCAGGTCCTCGACAGTGTTGCCTTTGGCGCTCAGATCGCGGACACCTCCATTGGGCGGAACGGCGGAACTTGGAATCTGCTGAGCAGTCCGACTCCGGGCGCAGCCAATGCCGCCAACGCGGTGCTCGGCAATCCTGCCAACCTCCGCGTCAACGAATGGCTGGCTAATTCCGGCTCCAGCAACGACTGGTTTGAATTATATAATACCGACCCATTGCCGGTGAGTCTCGGCGGGTTGTATCTCACCGACGATCCCTCCATTGCCGGCCGGACCAATTCGCAGATCGCGCCGCTCAGTTACATCGCCGGGCATGGCTGGGTGGAATACCAGGCCGACACCCACCCCAGCCAGGGACCAAACCATGTGCGGTTCAGCCTGAACAAGGATGGCGACATGATCCAGATTTATGGCTCGGACCTCACCCTGATTGATTCAGTCGAATTTGGCCTCCAGACCGCGGGCGTCTCGCAAGGCCGCTTCCCCGACGGCGCCGCCGACCTTTATTCCATGCCAACGCCCACTCCGGGCGCGGGCAACGTCATCCCCAACAACCCACCGGCGCTAAACGCCATCAGCAACCGCTTCGCTCATCTGGGCCAGACGCTGCAATTGACCGTCGTGGCGACCGACCCAGACAGTTGGTATCAAACGCTCACCTTCAGCCTGACCAACTCACCAGCGGGGGCTGCGATTGATTCCCTGACTGGTGCGCTCAGTTGGACCATCACGAATGTCCCTGCCCCCAGCGCCAATGCCGTAACGGTGCGGGTGACTGACAACGGCGTACCGCCGATGAGCGACGCCAAAACTTTCCTGGTTATGGTCCAGGCGCCGCTGCAATTTGGCTCGGTCAAGCCGGACGGCAGCGAGCACATCACTTTCACTTTCAACTCGTGGCCGGGCGAATCTTATCAGCTCCAATACAAGAACCAATTGGGCGACCCGCAATGGACTCCCCTCGGCGCCCCAATGCCTGGCACTGGTGGCCCCCTCACCCTAACGGACAGTGTGATGGCTCAACCGCAACGCTTCTATCGCCTGCTTGTTACGGCGCAATGATCCCTCATCGTCCAGTCACTGTTTCGGGAACCAGCGGTTCGGAAACACCGACGAGGAAACATCCACTCAGAGCGTGGGCGCTACGCGCACGGGCGCCGGCGCGCGAGGGGCGCCGAAGCGGGAGGATTGCTTCTTTGGAGGGGCGGATTCGGTCGCCGGCTCTTCCTCGGCTTTCGGGGCCAGTTTATCCAGCAGAGGCTCGACTTTCTCCCAGAGTTCGGGCGGGACTTGGGAACGCTGCTCGGGCGTGTCAATCTCGCCGTCAAAGAGCAGCTTGCCGTCCTTGTCGTGAGCGGTGAGCCGGGGATTCGGGTTGCTGACGATCACAATCGTCCCCGACTCGTCGGCCTTGACGATGCTCTTGACCCGCTCGCCGGTGCTCCGGACGGTGACCGAGGCGCTGTTATTAGCCATAAGTCCGGACCGCTGGAGTTTCTTGAAGGCCTCCGCCAGCGCGGATGAGGCGGCATTGGTCGAGTGGCGAATCGCATCCTCGCAGGCTCTTTTTGCCTGCTCCATGCTGTGGCGCACTTCCTCCTGCACTTTCTTCTGATCGAACTCGAGGTGCCCCAGCGAATCGCGGTACACCTTGATGCTGTCACGGATCGCGTCGCCGATGGGCAGGTTCCAGAACTGGCGCGAGAGCTCGGCCAGATCCCCCTTCCAGGCTTGTTCGTCTTCCAGCGCACCAAACCCGGCGGGAGTCTTTCCGAGCGTAGCCGAAACCGTTTGTTTCTTGCCGGCCCGATAGAACACCAGCGCGACGGTGTCGCCTTCCTTGCGCACCTGGACGAGCTTGCGCAACTGATCGGGGTGCACGAGCGATTGCCCCTCGAACTCGACCAGCACGTCGTTCTTCTGAAAGTCGGCCTTTGCCGCTGGACTGTCCGGCGCGACATAAGTCACGAGCAGCCCGACGCCCGGCGCCAGGCCGAGTTGCGACGCCAGTGCTTCGGAGGCTTCCTCGACGCCAACGCCCAGCCAGGACCTATCCTGGCGGGCTGGTGGGTCGTCGCCGACCTCGGCCTCGGCCGTCTTCTCGATCGTCTTGACGACGACCGCGCTCTGGCTGGAACCGGTGCCACTTCCGGCGGTCGCTGAGCCGCCGCCGCCGGTCTGAACTGTCACCGTCGCGAACCCAGTGCGTGGCGGCTGGTCGTCAGCAACCGCGGTTCGAAGCTGGCAGGCTGTCAAGAGGGCGGCGAGCGCCAGCAGCCAGCCGTTAGTATTCTGCAATGTTTGTAAGCATGTCTTCATAGTCATAACGAGTAAGTCTGTCAGTTGCGGTTTTAGTAGCAGTGCCGATTCGAGAAAGGGGCAGGGACGGCTCGTCCCCGAGTCCCGGTAAGCGAGTCCAAGAACACGGGGACGAGCCGTCCGCGCCCCTGAATATGCGTTTTCGCGAATCATTCCTGTTTCAGTAGGTTTCAAAGCGTATGGGCACGACCTCCAGCCGGGGCGTGCGGCGTTCGATGACGATGCCGCGGGCGGGGTCGCGCAGCACCACCTCGTCCGCCCATTCGCGGCAACGGAACCGGACCGGCTGCCCGTTGGGCAACTGCGCGACGGCGTCGAAAAGGGCGACCAACTGCCGGTCTATCTCAATCTCGTCAGCCTTGGGCGCGGTCTTGAGTGAAGCGGTGACAGGTTTGACGTGCGGCTGTCTGTCAGGTGCGGTGGACCACCAGAATAACAGGGCTGCGACCAGCGCAGCCCCTGCGGCGACGGGCGCCAGCCAGCGAAGGAGCAGCCACCAGGGCGGTTGAGGGCTGAGGGTTGCGGGTTGAGGGAGAGCGGCAGCCAGTCTGGCCATGAGTTCTGGCGGGGGCGGGGCGGGAGTCAGCTTCCGCAGCTCGGCCTCAAATAGTTCGTCGTCGCGCTCGATCATGCGAGCACCTCCCTGGTCAACTTGCGCAGCTCGATCAGCCCGTAGCGGTAGCGCGACGCGGCGGTGTTCGCCGGGATGCCGAGCGTCTCGGCGATCTCGGCGAACGTCAGCCCGCCCCACACCTTCAGGGTGACCACCTCGCGATACATTTCCGGTAATCGGCTCATGGCATCTTGAATCAACTGGTTCCGCTCCCGGTCCTCCACGCTCGTGTCGAACCAGTCCACCGGCGTCGGGTCTGCCGCCGCCGATTCGCGTCCAGCCCGCCGGTCCTCGCACCGGGCGAGGTCAATGGCGCGGCGGCGGATGGTGGCAAAGACCAGCGCCGACGGGGGCGGCAGACCATCCGCGCGCCGCCGGGCAGCTTCCACCACGGCCTCCTGGACCAGGTCCTGCGCGTCGGCCTCGGAGCGGGCCTGCTGCCGGGCAAAGAGCAGGAACTTCGGTGCGTGGTCTTCCAACCAGCGCCGCCAGTCGGTTTGTTGTGGCAATTCATCCATTCCACAGTGGCTCCGGCATTTACCCTTAGAAGCGACGCCGAAGACGGTTTTTGTCTCAATTCATGGTAACACCTTCTGCAATCCCCCCTTCCGCCGGACAGCCCGTCTCCGCCGGTTTCCGGCCCCGGAGAGGCAAAAACCGTCAGTTTTGGCCCGTTTCCCCAAGAAAAAGCCCAGAATCAGCCCCTTAGCCCCAAAGAAGAGTCTGACTCGCGTTAGTGTTGGTTACGGCTGTCGGTCCTCAGCGGCCTTCTTGGCGTCGAGCATTTTTTCCAGGGCGGGGTTGCGGGGGTTGCCGGCGGCGAGGGCTTTTTGGTAATGCCAGCGGGCCAGTTCGACCAGCGGCGGCTGCTGCGCAATGTAGATCACCGCGAGGTTATTGTGCGCGTCGCCGTAAACGGGTTGGAGCTGAATCGCTTTGCGCAGGGCCGTCTCGGCTGGGCCGCGCAGGCCCTTTACACAGAGCGTCATGCCGAGGAAGTTTTGGATCTCCGCGTTCTCCGGCTCGAGCTTGGCGGCGCGGCTCAAGGCGTCGAGGGCCTCGTCATCCCTTGCCTGGCGGAATCGCAAACGGCCCAGGACGGAGAGGCTGTAAGCGTCATCGGGCGCAAGAGCGACCGCTTGCTGGATGTTGGTTTCGGCGGCGGCGAGGTGGTTCAGCTCGAGTTCAATAGCAGCGACGTTGGCGAGGGTAGGGACATCTTTCTGATCCTGGCGCAACACCTGCAGATACTTTTCCTCCGCCCGATCCAACTGCCGGGCTGAAAAATAGCGCTGGGCTTCGGCCACGAGGGCCACGGTGCCCGGCGGCAATTCTCTGACGGATTTCTTGCCGGGTGTGGCCCCCGCCTGGGCAAGCTTGGTTTCCGGTGTCCGGAAGAGGGCCAATTCCTCGCCGGTGTAAGGGACTTTGCGCGCCTCGTACACTTCAAGCCGCGCCCTTAGCGTGGCCACTTGATTCTCCATTTCCACCACGCGGGCCGCGGCCACTTTGCTCTTGCGCCCGTTCAAATCCCGGGTCGCCGCGTCGAGTTGCTTCCGCAAGTCATTCTTCTCCTGCTGCAGCTTCCTGATGCGGTTCGCATCCTCGGCTGTAAGCTTCGGAGCAGTGACTGCCGCGGCCACTGCTGGCACCGATAATTGCCTCACTCGATTCTCCAAACCAATCTTTTCGAGCCGGAGGATTTCCTTGTCCGATTCGAGGGCGGCGATCTGCGCCTGGGCCCGGGCCAACTGCCGGTGCGCGTCCTCGGCGCTCGCGGGGGCCGCCGGGGCTGTTCTCAGACTAGCGAGCTGCTTTTTGAGCAGTTGATTCTCCGCGCGCAGCGTGGCGGTGGTATCCGCCTCGGCTTTCAATGCTTTCAACCGGGATTGCAGGGCCTCTTTGTCCCGCGCCAGTTGGGCAGCCTGTTTTGATTGCTCGTCAAGCTTGCGGTTCGCGGTTTCCAGCGCCTTCCTGGTGGCCCCGATGGTGGGAGCGTTCCAGGAACTAGGCGTCAGGTTGTTCAATTTGTTTTCGAGGGCGATCTTCTCCTCCGCGAGGGCACTCGCTTTTTTGGTTTGCTCGGCAAGATCGCGCCTGACCAGCATCAGGGCCTGCTGGGCTTGCTCCAACGCCTTGGTATCGGGCGCCGGCACGGGCTTGGCCTGCTCCTGGGCCCGGCTGACTTTGAGCAAATCGTTCTCTTTCGTCAGCGCCCGGATCTTCTCCTCCGCGCGGCCCAGCTCGCGGGGGTCCGAGCTGGCGGGCTGCGCCGAAAGGCCCTCTTTGAGCTTCGCTTCGAGCGACGCCTTGTCTGCCTCCAGGCGACGCACTTGGTTCTGCAGGGTGCGCACCCGGTCTTCCCAATCGGGCGGCGCCGCTGGCTTGGGTGGTTGAGCCGGACCAGGGCTCGGCCCCGCTGCGGAAGGCACGAGCAGGCTGCCCGGCGCCGGCGCGCTGGGTGTTGGCGCCGGCATCTTGGCGGACAGCGCAGCAACCTGCGCAGCGAGGTAACTGCGCCGGAAGTTGACCACGCTGGCGTTCCAGTTGGGGTAACCCTTCTGAAGCTTCTGCGCCGCGGTTTGAGCCTCAAGGTACTTTGTCAAAGCCCGGCCAGGCTGACCGCTCTTGTTCAACGCATCGGCCTCCTGAATGAGATTGTAAATGAGAACATACTGGTCATCCGGTGCCTCCGCCCGCGCCCCCGAAAGGACGACAAGCAGCGCCAAGATGACTGAAACCAGTTTCATGTTCCCATAGTAAGGGGGATATTCGGCCCTTGGCAACGATTACATCGGGGGCGCGTCTGGTGGTTCGCGTTTAGCCCTTCCGGCTTAGCGCGAGGCGGAGTGTTCGCTGTGGCGGCATCAGCGGGCGAAGATGCGGCGGATGACTTCCTCGATGGGAACTTCCTGGATGTCAATGTCGCTGACGGGCAGTTCGTCCAGCAGCGCTTTGCAGACCGGGATCACGCGGTCGCGCTTGACCTTGAGCTGGATGCTGGCGGGGTTTTGAGCGACGACTTCACCGTATTTGCCCAGATGCTCGGCGGGACAGTGGGCGGCGCCTTCCCATTGAATAGTGATGAGCTTGGAATCGGCGAAGCGGTCCACCACGTCGCTGAGCCGGCCATCAAAGAAGATCGTGCCGTGGTCAATGATGATGACCCGCTCGCACAGTTCCTGGATGTCGGTCATGTAATGGCTGGTGAGCAGGATGGTGGTTTTCTGCCGGGCATTGTGGGCGCGTAGGAATTCGCGGACGATCTTCTGGGAAACGACATCCAGGCCGATGGTTGGCTCGTCGAGGAAGAGCACTTTGGGCTGGTGCAGCAGCGAGGCGATCAGCTCCATCTTGGTGCGTTCGCCGAGCGAGAGTTCGCGCACGCTGACGTTGAGCTTGTCGCGCACAGCGAGCAGCTCGCTCATTTCGGCGACGGTGCGCTCCAGCGTGGCGGCGGAGATGCCGTAGATTTTGGCGTTGAGTTCGAGCGACTCGCGCGCCGGCAAGTCCCACCAGAGCTGGTTTTTCTGGCCGAGCAACAGCGCGAACTGCCGGCGGTAAGCGTCGTTGCGCTCCCACGGCACATGGCCGAGCACGCGAGCGGAACCGCGGGTGGGATAGAGCAGGCCGGCCAGCATTTTGAGGGTGGTAGTTTTGCCCGCGCCGTTGGGGCCGAGGAAGCCGACGAGTTCGCCCGGCTCGATGACAAAGCTGACGTCCTTGACGGCGAGGGTTTGCTCGTACTGCCGGCGAAAGAGGCCCTTAACCGCGCCGGCAAAGCCCGGCTGCTTCCGGTAAGTACGGAAGCTCTTGGTGAGACCGGTGACTTCAATGGCGGGCATGGCAGGCTGGGCTGGTAGGGACGCGTTCCACCTCGTCCCTGTTATCTCGGAAGAATGGGGACGTGGTGGAACTTGTCCCTACCAGGTTGAGGGGTTCAAGGCGCGAAATCTCGCTTCGGGAAATAATCTCTTGGAACGCGACGTGCACTCAGCGCATGAGCGCTTTTTCCAGGAAGCTGACGTGCTGGCGAACGTTGGGATCAACTTCCATGCGGTCTTTGACCAGCCGGCAGGCGTGAAGGACCGTGCCGTGGTCGCGGCCGCCGAAGGCCTCGCCGATGGCGCTGAGCGAAGTATCGGTCATCTGCCGTGAGAGAAACATCGCGACCTGGCGCGGGAAAGCGATGTTTTCCGGCCGGCGCTTGCTGGTCATGTCCGCCAGCCGGATATCATAATGCTCGGCGACTTTCTTCTGAATAACCTCGATATTGATCGAGTAGCGGCCTTCTTCGTGGAGGACTTCCCGCAGCAGACCTTCCACCACCTCGAGCGAGAGCTTTTTGCCGGTCAGCGAGGCGTAAGAGGCGACGCGAATCAACGCGCCTTCCAGTCGCCGGATGTTGGTGCGGATCCGGTTGGCCAGGAAGTTCATGATTTCCTCGGGCAGTTGGACGCCCATGATTTGCGCCTTCTTCTGCAAAATCGCCAGGCGCATTTCGACGTCGGGCGGCTGCAGATCGGTCACCAGGCCCCACTCAAACCGGGAAACCAGTCGCTGCTCCAGGTTCTGGATTTCGCTGGCCGGGCGATCACAGGTGAGCACGATTTGTCGGTGCGCCTCGTGCAAGGCATTAAATGTGTGAAAGAATTCCTCCTGAGTCCGCTCTTTGCCGCCCAGGAATTGGATGTCGTCAATCAGCAGCACGTCGGTCTGCCGGTATTTCTTCCGAAAGCGGACCAGTTGGTTGTTCTGGAGGCCGTCAATATATTCGTTGGTAAACTTTTCCGAAGAAAGATAGGCCACGCGCGCGCCCTTCTTGTGCTCAACAACATGATGCCCAATGGCGTGGAGCAAGTGCGTCTTGCCCAGACCGACTCCGCCATAGAGGAACAGCGGATTATAGGCTTTGCCGGGGGACTGGGCGACCGCCTGGGCAGCGGCACAGGCAAAGTTGTTGGTGTTGCCCACGACGAAGGTGTCGAAGGTGTTCTTGGGGTTGAAGCCGAGGTCGTGGGCGGCGGAGATTCGTTCGCTCGGAGCTTTCGCAGGCTTTGGTTCCGCTGGGGACGGGTGAGTCGCTGCCGGGGAGACGTTCCCGGAGCCGACTTTGAATTTAACCTGCAATTGCCGCCCCGACGCGAGCGCGAGCACATCCTGCAACAGTCCCAGGTAGTTATCTTTCAGCCAGACTTCACAAAAGTCGTTGGCCACTTCCAGCGTGAGGCTGTTGTTTTCCTGCGAACAGGCGCGCAACGGCGCGAACCAGAGATTATAAGTGTCTGCGCTGAGCATGGAGCGCAGATGTTCCTGCGCCGCACTCCAAATCTTGTCTGCGGAAGCTTGCATTTTTTTCGCCCAAAAGCCCGATTTCCGGGCAGTTTATTCACCTAGCACTAACCGCACCTCGAAAGCGATTCTCGGCTGCTACCTGTCCCATCCAACCACTTCCCTGCCAGTAAACTACAGGTTGCATACTGAGGTTACCATTCTGCTTAAATCAAAGTCATTATTTAACATGCTGCGAATCAATGACTTACAGACGCGGCTAAAGCCCGCAAGCCACACGGCATCATCGCAGCCCAATCCGGCGAGGCCCAAGTCCGGCCCCAGTCGGTGTTTTTAGGAAATCCGGCCACAAGTTGCGAGGACAACATATTAACTCTTATTAACGAGTTATTCACAGGCCAGCTTTCGTCAATAAAATCAGGCATTTCTTCGTTCCTGCGCCCTCGGCGGGCACGGGGAACCGACGCTCGTCATGACGCAGCGCCGACAGCGAGGCGTCGCTAAGATCGGGTGCCCGTCAGGTCTAAACCGCCTGTTCGCCAGTCTCTTCGGTCCGAATCCGAATCGCGTTTTCGATCGAACTGACGAAAACTTTTCCGTCGCCGATCTTCCCGGTCTTGGCCGCCTTGACGATCGCGTCAACGGCTGAAGCGACCTGGCTTTCTCCGAGAACGACTTCGATCTTTATCTTCGGCAGGAAATCAACGGTGTATTCGCTGCCGCGGTAGATTTCGGTGTGGCCTTTTTGGCGGCCAAAGCCTTTGACCTCGGAGACGGTCATGCCTTCGACGCCCAAACTGGACAAGGCCTCTTTGACATCCTCGAGCTTGAAAGGTTTAATGATGGCCTCAATTTTTTTCATGTCATTCTTCCGCTATGCAGTACCAATACTAACAATCTCCCGCCGGCTGTAAACAGGAATGTTTTGAAATTGTTGCGGACCCAACCGCATCTCTTCCTGGCATCAGCAAGACGCGGGACAACCGCTTCCGATCGCCGCAGTGGACGGAAGCAATCGGCTAATCACGAGGGCAAGCATGGTTAATACTGATTGAATCCAGTTTGACAAAGATAAGCCTTCGTGATTAAGTTATATTAGATTACGCCCTCAGCATTGAGTTTTCGGGCGCGGCAGTTTGTTCTTTGTCAGCGCAAATCTGATTTCGGCCCCGGTCCCGGGTACAGGCCGGGGCTGATGTTCTCCTTAATCCTACGTTTGTACTAATTCGAAATTCCCCGGGCTTTTCGGTCACCCCCTGACTGACTAGCCCGGTTTTTTTGTGCCGGGCAAGACTCGACCCGCGGCAGGATTCCCAGTACAAGGGTGCGGAATTGATGAAAAAACTTGGGTTTGCGAACAAGGGTTTGCTAATTCCAGGCCTGCTGGCTGTAGTCGCCCTCACCGCTGTGGCGCTGTGGCTTGGGCGCGGCCCGGGAAAGCAGTTGGCTTTGCGCGTGCCAGGAACGGACCAGGCCCCGGGCACTGAACTGGGTTCCCAGGCCAACCCCGTCCTGGCTGGCAAACTCATCCAATCCGATGGCCAGGCTGCGAATCTGCCCGGCGCCTGGCCGCAGTGGCGGGGGCCACACCGTGATGGCGTCAGCACGGAAACCGGCCTCAAACGAACCTGGCAGGCTTCTGAACCACGCGAGCTATGGGCGATAGATCTCGGCGAAGGATACGCCGGGGCGGCGGTTTTTCAGGGGCGCGTTTATGTGATGGATTACGACCGCGACAAGCGGCAGGACGCCTTGCGCTGCCTTTCCCTGGCCGACGGACGCGAGATTTGGCGTTATGCCTACCCGGTCCCGGTCAAGCGCAATCACGGCATGTCGCGCACGGTGCCGGCGGTCACCGATAAGCTGGTCGTCGCCATGGGCCCCAAGTGTCACGTGGTTTCCCTGGATTCGGTCACAGGGGCGTTGCGTTGGGGATTGGACTTGGTCCGCCAATACGGCACGACTGTTCCACCCTGGTATGCGGGGCAATGTCCGCTGGTCGAAAACGGCGCGGTCATCCTGGCGCCAGGGGGCAAGGATGCGCTGCTACTGGCAGTGGAAGGCGAAACCGGCAAGGAGCTTTGGCGAACCCCCAATCCGCACGGTTGGAAGATGACCCATTCTTCGGTGATGCCGATGGAGTTCGGCGGGGAGAGGATGTACGTTTATTGTGCCAACAGTGGCGTCGTAGGCATCTCCGCGAAAGACGGCTCGATGCTATGGGAAACCACCGCCTGGAAGATCAGCATCGCCACCGTGCCGTCGCCGCTGATTCTGGAGGGCGGCCGCATTTTTCTTACGGGCGGATACAACGCGGGCAGCTTGATGGTTCAGCTCCAAAAGGAGAATGGTCGCTTCGAGGCTAAGCCCGTTTTCAAGCTGGAGCCGGAGGTTTTCGGCGCCACGCAGCACACGCCCATTGTTCACGACGGCCATATTTATGGCGTGCGCGCGGATGGCAAATTCGTCTGCCTGGACCTCGACGGCAAGGTGGTTTGGACCAGCGATCCCGGGCAGCAGTTCGGCCTCGGCTCTTTTATCCTGGCCGACGGCCTGTTTTTTGCCATGAACGACTCCGGCCTCTTGCGCCTCATCGAGGCCACGCCGGAGAAATATGTCCTGCGGGCCCAGGCGCAGGTCTTGAAGGGGCGCGAATCGTGGGGTCCGTTGGCGCTCGTGGATGGACGGCTGATCGCGCGCGACCTGACGCGAATGGTATGTCTCGACGTGGCGAAGCGGTGAGCAGCCCGGCGGCCGATCACAGAATACCGCCGTCCACCTTGAGCACCGAGCCCGTTATATAGCTGGCGTCAGAGCCGGCCAAGAAGCAAACCGCCGCTGCCACCTCCTCGGGCCGGCCGAAACGCCGCATCGGAACCCGCATCTGCGCGGCCTTTCGCTCCTCGCCGACCAAGGTTGCGAGCGTATCGGTCTCAATAAAGCCGGGGCAAACGGCGTTGACCGTGATGCCGATACGAGCCACCTCTTTGGCCAGCGACTGCGTGAGAGCAATCACACCGGCTTTGGCGGCCGCATAATTGGCCTGGCCGGGAGGCACAAGGAGCGCGCTCAGCGAGGCTATGTTCACAATTCGACCGTGGCGCTGGCTGATCATCGTGGGCAGCACAGCTTGGCAGCCGTGGAAAACACCGTCCAGATTAATGGCCAGCACCCGGTCCCATGATGCGACCGGCATCGTGCCCAACAGGGCATCCTCATGGGCCCCGGCGTTGTTCACCAGGACATCCAGCCGTTCCTGAGTAGCCAATATTGCGCTCACGGCCTGCTGCCAGGATTCGCGCAAGGCCACGTCCAGCGGCAGGCAACGACAGCGGCTGGGATGCTCTCGGACCAGTTCGTCCGCGCGGTCCCGGCGCGAGCGCACGCCCAGCCAGACAGAATTGTCCGCCGGCTCGGCCAAAAAGGCCCGGGCGACCGCTTGGCCTAAGCCGCCATTGGCCCCGGTGATTAGAATGACGCGCGAGCTCATGCCAAGCATCCTACTTCAATAAAGCCAGCCGCGATAGACCTCAACCACATCAACACGTCCACCGGCCCAGTAGTGATTTCGGGGCAAAAAGAAGGTGCGGTCAGCACGGTGGTAACTCAGTTCTGCCGGATGCTCCGGGACGTTCGGATCGTAGGCCGCGAAGCGCAGGGCGGACGGCGTTTCAGCCAGGTCGTAGAGCACGATGCCATGGTTGATCGTCACTCGCGGAAAGCGAAACACGTGGACAATCGCCGGGGTCCGGGCCGCGAGGGCCCGAGTCAACCGTCCCGCCGTCCGTTCCTGATGCCAGCGGAGGACGGGGAAGACCATCCGCCAGTGGCTCCGTACGAAGTACGATTGCCAGGCCCCGCCGCATTCGGCTTTCAGAAGTTCTTCCTGGGCTGCGCTGAACGAGCGCAGACAGTCGTAGCCAGGAATCACAATTCTCTCTGTCTCCCGGCTGGGCCGGCGCGGACTACGCGACACAACCTCGCGAATCCGCCGCCGATAGGTCTGGGCATCGGCGACCGGCGAGGCTGGGTCAAAGCGGGCATGATAAAAGAACTGCCGAACGGATCGAACCATGACGAAACACCGGTGCGCATAAGCGGGCGGCGGCTCATTGCGGAAGGTGGTCATTGTGCTCGTCCCAGGATCGAGACGGTATTCCCAGACCAGCTCATTCGCGAAGGCAAAGGTGTCCCGTTCGAATTGGAAATAGAGCGTGCGTTGCTCGGCCAGCGAAGTCATGCTTGCGGTAGAAACTAGTCGTACCTTAAGAAAGTGTAAATGCTATACCAACGCTGGCGCCAAATCGCACGAGCGCGAGGCCATCAACTCGCTCTCTGCGACCTGGCTTCCGCCCGGCAGTGGAGTTTTGCAGAATTGGCGGCTTTGGCCGAACGGGATGCGGCCGACAACGGCCCGGTGGCGTATCCGCAAGGTCACTCTCCGAGCTTCATCCTCACCCTGCTGCAAGCCTGGCGTGCAAACACCGTCGTTTGCCCGCTGGAGCCGGAGCAGGAGCCTTCCAAGATGCCGGCGCCGCCGTCGCCCTGCTGCCATCTTAAAACCACGTCGGCTACCGTGGGCCTGCCGCGGGGTGTCGCCTTCCGGGCGGAGCAATTGGCGGCCGACGCCGAGAATATCGTCGCCACGATGGGGTTGCGGCCCGACTGGCCCAACCTGGGGGTGATTTCGCTGGCCCATTCCTACGGCTTTTCGAACCTCGTGCTACCCCTCCTGCTGCATGGCATTCCCCTGGTCCTGGGGCCGTCCCCCTTGCCGGAAGCGGTGCGCCGCGCCGCCGACGGCTACCCCAGCCTCACGCTGGCCAGCGTTCCGGCGCTGTGGCGGGCGTGGCACGAAGCCGGCGCCATCCCCCCTAACGTGCGCCTGGCCATTTCGGCCGGAGCGCCGTTGCCGGTCAACCTGGAGCAAGCCATCTTTGAAGCGACCAGCCTCAAGATTCACAACTTCTACGGCGCTTCAGAATGCGGCGGCATTGCTTACGACCAAACCGACACCCCGCGCGCTGACGACGCCTGCGTCGGCGCGCCGATACGGAACGTGAGCCTGGCGTTAAACGAAGACGGTTGCCTCCAAGTGCGCAGCGGCGCGGTGGGCGAAACCTATTGGCCCGATGCGGACGACACCCTCATTGCGGGCTGTTTTCAGACTAGTGACCTCGCAGAACTCCGGGAGGGGTTGGTGTATCTTCGTGGCCGACTGAGCGACCAGATCAATGTCGCTGGCCGGAAAGTCTCACCGTCAACCATTGAGCGGGCTCTGCGGGAACACGAAACCGTTAAAGAATGCCTCGTGTTCGGTGTTCCCAGCAACGACGCGGACCGAACTGAGGAGATCGTCGCCTGTGTCGCGACCGACGGGTCCAGCGATGGCGCGAGATTGAAGGAGTTTCTGCTGCAAAAGCTCCCTGCCTGGCAGGTGCCGCGCGAATGGTGGTTTGTGGAGTCGCTCGGCGCCAATCTCCGCGGCAAGACCCCGCGCGCTGAGTGGCGGCGGAAGTTCCTCGAAACGCACTCCCCGCCCCAAGGGTAGCTGGCGTCTTGCCTCGAGGGCTCCGCCAGGGCACGTCAGCCTCGCCGCAGTACGTCGCCAGCGGCCAGCTCAGGCCGCTCACGTCGTCAATCGGGGCCGCCCGGCTCGGCGGCACCGTGAGCAAATCAGGCGTAGCTCGCTCCCTGAGGCAGAAAAGCCGTGCCATCAACTCATTTCAACGCCTCGGCTTCACCCTGGCTCTTGGGATCGCCAGCCGGACTGGCGGACCGCGGCGCGGCTTCGGTCTTTGGCGCTTTCACGAAGAACGCCAGCACCGCACCAATCAGGAGCATGATTGCGGAGATGACAAAGGCGTTGTGGTAATTGCCAGAGGCGTCGCGAATCTTGCCGCCGAGCATAGGACCAATCACTCCCGCCACGCCAAAGCCGCTGAAGACCAGGCCGTAGTTGACTCCCAGGTTGCGCAAACCATAGAAGTCAGCCGTCGCCGCGGGGAACAGGGTGAAGATCGTGCCGTAGCAGAGACCCGTGAAGGCCGAGCCGAATATCAGCAGGCCGGGCGTAGTGTAATAGCTGAAGGCGAACAGGTTTGCCGCCTGCAGCACGAAGGCGAGGATCATCGTGTTGGTTCGCCCAATCCGGTCGGAGAAGAAACCGCTCGCCACCCGCCCAACGGTGTTAAAGATCGCCAGGGTGGCCACCGGCGCAAATCCCCATTTGTCAATGTGCGCCTGGTCTTGGGCGATGAGCGCCACCTGGGAAATGATCATCAATCCCGCCGAAGCCGCCAGCACGAACATGAGCCAGAGCTGGTAAAACTGCCCCGTCCGCAGCATTTCGTGCCAATCAAGACTGGGACGGACAGCCGGCGCTTTGGCCGCAGCCGTTCCCGCAGCACCGGCGGCCGCTGGGGTGTAACCTGCGGGCGGGTTGGCCAGCAACTGGGACAGAAGCGAAACGAGCACAACCGTTCCCACGCCCAGAATGAGGAACGTGTTGGGAATGGTTGTGATTTTCAGCAGGTGCTGGGTTAGCGGCGCGATGTACACCGCAGCCAGCCCCACCCCGCTCACCACGATGCCGGTGATCGAACCCTTGCGGGCGGGAGGAAACCACTTGATGGACGGGGGAGTAGTGGCCGAATAACCCAACCCGATTCCAAGGCCACCGACGAGGCCAAAGGTGATCAACATCATCCCCGGCGTCGTGGCAAAGAACGAGGTGATCAGCCCCAGCCCGAGGATGATGCCGCCGAGCATCGCCACGTAGCGTGGGCCGATCTTGTCCTGCCAGCGCCCGGCGAAGATCATCATCAGCGCGAACGAGGCGGCGGAAATCGTGAACGGCAACGAGGCCTGGGTCGTCTTCCAATGCCATTGCAAGACCAGCGCCTTGCCCATGACACTCCAGGCGTACAGAACACCCAGGATCAGGTTGATGCTGAGCGCCGCGATGACCACGGTCCAGCCGCGAATTGAGGAGGGGGGGTGTTCTTGCATGATCGTAGCTGCTCCTGTCGCGTGAGCTGTCTTTGAGCTTTACGGAATGTCAGCTTATTGGGCCGCGTGGACCTGAACAACATTAATCGGATACGCCTGTTCTTATAGTTGACACCAACAAACCTTTTCTGACAATATGCTCCTACTTGGTTGGGCCGCCCGCGATTGGGCTTGAAGCCTGGCCGGGCCGTTGCAGGTCGCTCAATACTACACTCAAACTAATATGAAAAGAATCCCTCTTGTTCTAGCTGGAATCTGTTCGCTCAGCGCTCTGTGGTTCTTCCCAGCCACGGTGCCTGCCGCTGAATCCAAACCCATCAAAATTGGCGCCCTTTTTTCCGTCACTGGGCCGGCGTCGTTTTTGGGCGCGCCGGAGGAGAAAACGGCGCGAATGCTGGTCGATGAGATCAACGCCTCGGGCGGCGTCAAGGGTCAGAAAGTGGAGCTGGTGCTCAAAGACACCGCCGGCAGCCCGGAAAGGGCGGTCTCCTTTGCCAAACAGTTGATCGAGGAGGACAAGGTGCTGGCGATTATCGGCCCATCGACCAGCGGCGAGACTATGAAGATCAAAGATCTGTGCGAGGAGAACAAGATGCTCCTGGTGTCCTGCGCCGCCGCCGAAACCATCGTCAACCCGGTCGCCAAGTACGTCTTCAAGGTGCCCCAGAAGGACAGCCAGGCCGTCCTCTGGATTTACCGCACGATGAAAGACAAGGGGATTGCCAAAATCGCCATTCTGAGCAGCACCGACGGCTTTGGCGCGGCCGGCAAGAAGCAGCTCGAAGACCTGGCCAAATCCGAAGGCATCGAGATCCTCGTGGATGAAGTGTACGACAAGCAGGCGACGGACCTGACCGACATTTTGACCAAGGTCAAGAGCAAGGCCGGGGTACAGGCAGTGGTGAATTGGTCCATCGTGCCGGCGCAATCCATGGTGGCCAAGAATATGAAACAGCTTGGCCTGAACGTGCCCTTGTTCCAAAGCCACGGGTTTGGCAACCCGAAGTACGTCCAGCAGGCCGGCGCGGCGGCCGAGGGAACACTTTTCCCCGCCGGCCGATTGCTGGTTGTGGATGAATTGCCCGACAACCATCCCCAGAAGCAGGTGCTCGCTGCCTACAAGAAGGACTACGAGAGCCGTTACAAAGAAGACGTCAGCACCTTCGGCGGGCACGCCTATGACTCGCTGATGATCGTGGCGGAAGCACTCAAACAGGCGGGCAGCCCCGACCGGGAAAAGGTGCGGGATGCGCTGGAAACCCTCAAAGGCTTCGTCGGCACCGCCGGGGTGTTCAGTTTCTCGGCCACCGACCACACCGGGCTTGATCTGAGTGCCTTCGAGATGCTGACGGTGAAGGACGGCAAGTTCACCAGCTATAAGAAATAATTCGCAATATGCCGGCCGGATGTGACGGCACAATGCCCCGGCGGACTGGCTGACCGGGGCCTTTTACTGAATGCACGGCAGATGGAAAACGGAAGCTTAGCGCTGCAGTACCTGCTATCCGGGATTACCAAGGGCAGCATCTATGCCGTAGTGGCCATTGGCTTCAATCTGATCTACAGCGCGACCGGCATTATCAACTTCGCGCAAGGCGAGTTCGTGATGCTGGGGGGAATGGTGGCCGTCACCCTGGCGCACTATGTGCCGTTGCCGGTGGCGATCGCGGGGGCGGTGGGGGTCGTGGCGCTGGTGGGCTGCCTGCTCGAACTGGCGCTCTTCCGCCGGTTACAGCGCCATTCGGTTCTGCACCTGATCATCATCACCATGGGCCTGTCCATTGTCATCCAGGAAGCTGCACTGCATATCTGGGACGAGAAGGTGCGTTCGCTCCCCTATTTCACGGGCAGTGAAGTGTCCTCCGTCCGCTTCCTGGGCGCGGCGATCTCTCCGCAGGTCTTGTGGGTGCTGGGAACTGTGGCCCTGGTGGTGCTGGCGCTGCACGTTTTCCTGCGCTATACCCTCCAGGGCCGGGCCATGCGGGCTTGTTCCTCCAATCCCGAGGCCGCCATGCTCGCCGGCATCAATATCCCCAACATGCGCACCCTCTCTTTCGGCCTCAGCGCCGGCTTGGGCGCGCTGGCCGGTTGCGTGATCTCACCCATCACGATGACCCATTACGAGATGGGCGCGCCGCTGGCGATCAAGGGCTTTGCGGCGGCCATCCTGGGCGGGTTGGGCAATCCGATGGCCGCCGTCGCCGGCGGGTTGCTCGTGGGAATTCTGGAGGCGGCGAGCGTAAGCCGCCTGCCGGCAGTCTATAACGATGTCGCTGCGTTTGCCATCCTGCTATTCGTCCTCTTCGTGCGGCCACAGGGATTGTTCGGCTCCCCCACGTCAGATACGGTGAGGGAACACTAGCCTCAGATGAACCGCTTCCGACAGATTCTTCCCTTCACCCTGTTCCCGGTCGTGGTGGTGGGCGCGCAGCTTGTGATGCGCGCGACGGAAACGGAGTACTGCCTGACGCAACTCACCATGGCAGTCTATTACGCCATCGTGGTCATGGGCCTGTGCCTCCTGATGGGGTATGCCGGCCAGGTGTCCCTGGGGCACGGCGCGTTCTTTGCCATCGGCGGCTATGCCTCCGCGGTCTTGACCACCTATGATTTCTCCCGGTTCAAAGGCGCTCCCTGGGCTGGCTGGCTGCAAAAGGCGCATCTGCTCATCGCCAGGCAGGATTTGTATGGCAACACGGCGATGACCTTCTCGCCGTGGGCCGCTTTCCTGACTGCAATGCTCGCGACGTTCTTCATCGCGCTGTTAATCGGCTACCCGGCGCTCCGCCTGCGAGGCCATTACCTGGCCATGGCCACGCTCGGCTTTGGCCTGATCGTCAGTAAAATGCTCCTGGGGAGCAATATTACCGGAGCCGCCGACGGCATCAACGGCGTGCCCGCTTGGAAGCTGCTGCCGGGTCTGGCTGTCACCGGCAAGAGCGCTGGGCGCGTTCAGAACTACTACATCGCCTGCGGCCTTGCCCTGCTCGTGCTGGTGTTGCTGCGCAACCTCGTCCACTCCCGCGTCGGACGCGCCCTGCAGGCCATTCACGACCGCGAAACGGCTGCCAACGCCATGGGCATCAACACCGCCGCCTGCAAGCTCAAGGTTTTCGTGCTGAGTGCTCTGCTGGCGGCAATGGCCGGTGTCTTTTTCACCCATTACACCGGCGGCATCGCGCCCTCCGAAGCCGGCGCCCTCAAGTCCGTCCGTTACGTCGCGCTGGCGGCTGCGGGCGGCATGGCCAATCTTTGGGGCGTGACCGTGATGAGCGTGGCCCTGAATTACCTCTCCCTGCGCGGCTGGTTCGGCACTTACGACAACGCGGTCTTCGGAGCGATTCTGATCCTGATCATTTCCTTGGCGCCGGAAGGCCCTCTCAAACCCTTGGGCCTTTGGCTCCGGCGCCTGACCGGCACCCGCCCACCGTCTCCGACCTCGCACGACCCCAATCACGTTTCACGTTTCACGTTTCACGCCTCACCTGCCGCCGAGCTTGCCCCCCAGACCGACGAGCGTGCTACCGGAAGGAGCCCCCAGCATGGCGCTCCTTGAAGTCGAGAATGTCCGCCGCAGCTTCGGCGGCCTGGTCGCGGTGGATGGCGTTTCGCTCAGCGTCAACGCCGGCCAGATCAAGGGTGTCATCGGCCCCAACGGCGCGGGCAAGACCACCCTCTTCAACATGATCTCCGGCCTGCTCAAACCGGACACCGGGCAAATCATGTTCAACGACCGCCCGATCACCGGCCTGAAGCCCTACCAGATTGCCCGCGCCGGCATCTCGCGCACGTTCCAGAATCCCAGCCTCTTCCTGCAAATGAATGTGCTCCAAAACGTCATGGTCGGCCGCCACAGCCGCACACGCTTGGACTTCTTCGGCTGCGGCCTGCGCTGGCCGGGCCAACTCAGGGAAGAAAAGACGATTCGCGACGCCGCCCGCGCCCAACTGGAAAGCGTCGGCCTAGCGTATCTGGCTGACTGGCCGGCGGGCGCGCTGCCGTTTGGCCAGCGCCGCATGGTGGAGCTGGCCCGCGCGCTGGCCACTGAACCCCAGATGTTGCTGCTGGACGAGCCGGCCAGCGGATTGAACACGCGGGAAAAGGAGGACCTTGCCCTCCTGATTCGCAAGATCCGCGACCGCGGCATCACCACCCTGCTCGTCGAGCATGACATGTCGGTGGTGATGGGACTGTCGGACGACATCATAGTGCTGCACAACGGATGCACCATCGCCGAGGGCGCCCCGCAAGCGGTGCAGAACGACCCTAGAGTCATCAGCGTGTATCTGGGCGAAGAGCTTCAAGGCGATGGTGGAGGTAGGGACGCCTCGCCGAGGCGTCCGCTTCCCCTTTCATCCGGAAATTACTCCCGGCAATCGGCATGAGCCCCACTATGTTGCTCCAGGTCAGAAATCTCAACTGCGGCTATGGCAGCCTCGAAGTGGTTCATGGCGCCAGCCTGCATGTCTGCGCCGGCGAGATCGTCGGTCTGCTCGGAGCCAACGGCGCGGGCAAGACCACCCTGCTCAAAGCCATCATCGGCCTGCTGCCGCCCTGGGCGGGCGAGGTATTCATTAATGGCCGGCCCACGGCAGGCCAGCCCGCATGGCGCAGCCTCAGCAACTCCACCGTGTTGGTGCCGGAGGGCAAAATGATCTTTGCTGACATGACCGTCCGGGAAAACCTGCTCATCGGGGGCTACCACAACCCGGACCGGGCCCTGCAAATGGAGACGGTGCTGGACCGTTTCCCCCGCCTGCGCGAGCGCCTGCAACAGGTGGCCGGCACGCTCTCGGGCGGCGAACAGCAAATGCTGGCCCTGGGCCGCGCCCTGATGGCCCGGCCCCGGCTGCTCCTGCTGGATGAGCCTTCCATGGGCCTGGCCCCGCTCCTGGTCAAAGAAGTCTTTGCCGAAATCCTCAAGATGAAAGACCTCGGCCTCACTGTGCTGCTGGTCGAACAAAACGCCATTGCCACTCTCCAGATCGCTGACCGCGCCTACATCATGGAAACCGGCGAAATCATCCTGGAAGGCGCTGCTGCCGACTTCGCCCACAACCCCGAAGTCAAACGCGCCTATCTCGGCAAAGGCGGCCAGGAGGCCGGCCCTTCCCCGCCCCTCGCCACTCATCCCTCGTTACTCCCTCATGAGCACCTTTGATCGCCGCTACGAACTGATGTCCCGCGCCGAGCTGGAGCAGATGCAACTCGAACGCCTGCAAGCTCTGTTGGCCCGCCTCCGCCGCAACGTCCGCCGCCACCGCGAGAGGCTGGGCGATTTCCGGCTCCAATCGCTGGCCGACCTTCTGCGGCTGCCCTTCACGACCCAGGAAGACATGGTGCAGAGCTTCCCCTACGGCATGTTTGCCTTCCCGCTGCGCGAAGTCATCCGGCTGCACTCGACGCTCGGCCCGGAGGGCAAGCAGTTGGTCATCGGCCACACCCGCAACGATCTCGCCCAATGGGGCCGCCTGGTAGCCCGGCAACTCGCGGCCAGCGGCGTCACCGCTAACGACGTCATCCTCATCTCCCTGGGCGGATTGGCCCCCTCCGGCGCTCCGGGTTACGTCCTGGGCGCCGAACTCATCGAGGCTTCAGTTATCGCCGAAGACCCGCTCCACATTGATTACCAGCTCGCGATCCTCCAGAATTACCGCCCCACTATCTTCATCACCACCCCCACCAACGCCCTCGA
>Ga0182021_10000673_pt1 | contig 37599 bp, 23 predicted proteins | sample 612E3MmetaG_FD_120493 | JGI IMG/M metagenome (GOLD analysis project Ga0182021, IMG submission 120493) | Permafrost microbial communities from Stordalen Mire, Sweden - 612E3M metaG (Illumina Assembly) | ecosystem: Environmental > Terrestrial > Soil > Wetlands > Permafrost | place: Sweden...
AGCCGGTGTTCGCGGGCGAGTTTGCAGGTGTCGTAGGCGTATTCGTAGTAGGCGGTCGGCTCGGAATAGGTGTAGGAGATCGACGGGCACCGCAACGCCCCTGCGACCGCCACGACATCGTCGGGAAACAGGCTGAGACGGCCGAGTTCGTCGCGCGTGAGCGTGGCGGGCAGCGGCGGGCGCAGGCGCAGGGCGGGACCGTGCGGATCCTTGGTCTCCTCCGGTTTCTTCTGCGAGATCTCCCAGTTCTGGCAGTTGAGGCAGCGGAAGACGCAGCCCGACGTGGCCAGGGAAAAGGTCGGGCTCCCGGGAAGAAAATGAAACAGCGGTTTCTTTTCGACCGGATCGACATGGAACGTGCACGGATTGCCGTACACCATCGTGTAGAGCGTGCCGTCGTGGTTAACCTTGTTGCGGCAGTGGCTCCGGTCGCCCGGCGAGAGCAGACAGTTGTTCGGGCAGACCTTGCACTGAACGTTGCGGTCCAGCTTGAGGTAGTGCGAGGCCTCCTTCACCCAGCCGCGCCGGCGCCAAAGCTCCCAGAGCTCGCTGTCGGGCGCGTCTCCCTTGAAAATGTCGGCCGGCGCCTCGGAGGCACCGAGACCGAACAGGCCGTCGAGCCACCCGCCGGAGCAGCGTAGGCCGAGCGCAGCAAAGCCCGCCGCGCCGCACGTGAGCGCCCGGCGGCGGGTCATCCAGCCCGGCCGGGCGGTCGGTGTCCGTTCGGGGGGATCACTAGGAAGCATTTCCTGGCCGGTGGCCTTCACGGTGTCTCGGGGATTTCCGAAAACCCTGTCGCACTGGCCGGTGGAGGGCGCTGCTCCGTCAGCGCCGCGCGGGCATTTGGTAGCGACAGCGCGCCGCCCTCCAAGTTCCGAGGATTCCCGGATCGCCTCTCGACTGAAACGCGCAGGGTTCACGGGGTCGAACGCGGCTTGATCCACCCCCATCGGAGGAAAGCCAGATAGACGGATGGAATCACGTGGATGACCACGAGCAGGCCGAGTGGCAGGTGCATGAGCTTGTGGAGGGTCAGTGCAGTCTTTTCGTCGGCGAGCACGCTGAGCCCGTAACGTCCGCTCATTGAATAGCCGGTCAGGAAAAAGGCCAGCACCACCGGGAGCAGCAGCCAGCCCGTCCAGCGGACGAGCTTGAGGCAGATGAAAGCGAGGGTGTTCATGCGGGAGGCGCCGATCTCCATGCTAATGCCGCCGCCGCGAGGTTCAATCCTGCGGTGAGCAAGCAGACCGCGGTCACCCCGACAAGTGGAATCAGCAGGGCGCTCACCAATAGCGCACCCAGCGAGGCCCCGGCGAGGTCCGCAGTGTAAAGTCGGGCCGCCGCGGTCGCCGCCCCGCCGGGCTCAATCGCGCCGGCCAGCGGGAACTGCCAGCCGGCGAGCGCGGCGAGAAGAAACGTGCACAGCAGGATGACGCCCTGCCCAACGGGCGCGCTGACGCGCCCAAGGTGCGGCAGGATGAAGGGTAGCAATGCGGCCAACCCGGCAATGGCGACGGACAGGATCGCGACGAAGCGGCAGGGCGGAAGGGGTCCGGCGACCCGGCCACCCGATCTGTTCCGATTTGCCTGCCACGCGCCGACCGCCAAGCCCGCCATGAATACGGTCACCACCAGGCCGACCTGCTGGTAGAGCGATCCGTAGAGCGCCTGAAATGCCAGCAACAGGACGATCTCGATTGCCATGGCCGCGAAACCCGCCGCGAAGACCGCCCGCGGCACGGCGCGCAGCCGGTAGAGATAGGCGGTCAAGAGAACCAGCAGGATCCCGCCCAGCAGGCTCGTCCGCTCAGTGAACTGGCTGAGCCAGTGCCGCAAATGATAATAGTAGAGCGCCGGGGCGAAGTCGGTGTTGATCTTGGCGGGTTGCGTCACCGCGCGGTCAAGATCAGCCCGCCGGTCGGGAGCAAGCGTGGCGTCGAGGTAGTGCCGGTTGACCAGTTTCGTGGACAGTCCGCGCTGTTCGAGCCGCGCGGCGATGTCGAGCGTGAGTGGACCGTCCGAGGCGAGGAAATAGACCCGTCCCCCGGGGATCATGCGCACGTTGGCAAAGGACTGCCGCAGTGTGCGGTGAGCCGAGGCGAGCAACTGCGCGAGTTCAGGGCTGACGTAGTTCTCGTAACGGCCGAGTGCGAACGAAACCACGCCGCCGAGGCTCAGGATACGCCGGACCTCGGCATAAAACCCCGCGGTATAGTAGCGGTTGAGCTGCGCGGTGGACGGATCGGGCAGATCGATGATCACCACATCAAAGCGCTCGCCGGTCTGTTGCACAAAGCGCCGGCCGTCGGTGGTGATCACCCGGATCTGCGGACTGGCGAGGTTCAGCGGCAGGAGCTGGCGCCCGGCTGCGATGATCATCGGGTCGATCTCCACGTAGACCACCTCGTTCACCCCGTAGCGGAGAATTTCGCGCGCGGTGCCAGACACCCCGCCTGAAATGAGCAGGACTTTGTGTGCGTCCGGGCGCTGGCTCATCGCGTAGTGGACGGTCTCCTCGAGCTGATCGATGTTGGGCGCAGAAAGCAGCGGAACTCCGTTTTCAAAGAACGTGAGCTGGCCCGAGTCGTCCGCGACGACGAGCCGGCCGTACGGGGAGTTGGCGCGGAACACGATGGGCTCTCCCCAATGCTGGACGGCGGTGGTGATGGCGTCGGCGTTGATCAGGGCGACGTGGGTGCCCAGCCCGGCGGCCACTGTGAGCGTGGACGCCAGCAGCAGCCAGCGGTGGAAATGCCAGGCCAGCACGGCCGCCAGCAGCAGACTCAAGGCCGCGGGAAAACACAGCAGCGCGAAGTGATCGAACCACGGCAGGAGCACGAAACTGAAGAGAATGCCGCCGCCGATGCTGCCGAGGCTGTCGGCAAGGTAGACCCGGCCAATGGCCGTTGAATCTGCGCCCCGGGCCAGGACGGCACAGGCCAGCGTGAGGAAGGCCCCGGCCACGAGGCAGAAGGGCAGGAGCGCCGCCATGCTGGCAAGCACGGTCCCGGTGACACCCGCGGTCGCACCGCGGACAAAGACGACGTCGCGCAGGACGCGCACGGCGACTACCTGCATGAGCGGCAGCACGGCGATGCAGATCAGACCGACGACCAGAAAATCAATTGGAGCGGAGACGTCCCCGCCGCCAGCACGCGACGAAAGCGTTGCGTCCCTAACAGCGGTTTTCGCGGTGGTGCTGGTTTCATTCCGATGATCTGTCGGTGCGAGGATGCGCCCGAGCCAGGTGCCGGCGGCGGTCAGCAGAAGCCAGCTTCCCAGGCTGATGCCAAACACCAGTTCATTGCCGGAGAAGGCAGCGAGGAGCTCGCGCATGAGCGCGAGCTGGGTCATTACAGCCGACACACCGAGTGTGCCAACGGCTAGCAGCAGGAGCCGGCGGGTCTGGTCAGGCACGGGCGCCGATTGGTCGGTCATGGGAGGAATCTATTCAACCATTGACCCGGTTGGCATGGGTAGGGGCGCGATCTTGTCGCGCCCTCAGAGACGGGCGCAGCAAGCCTGCGCCCCTACGATTTGATGGAATTGACGAGAACAGGGAAGGAGCCATGCCTCATCATCTGCGATTAGCTTCAATTGGCGGATCCCACCTCCGACTCCTTGAAGGATTCGACGTGGTAAATGTAGACGGTGGCACCTGGCTGGCGCCACGCGTCGGGTTCGCAACCGGCCTTCTCGGCCAGGTGGTTAAGGAATTCGGTCCGGTCCGGCAGTTGCTCCCAGACCTGCGGCAGATAGGTCGCCCCGCGCCCGCCGATCTGGAGCACGACCCCGTCCTGGTGCGGCTTGAGCTTGCGCAGGAGTTCCTCCGGTGAACTAAAGGCCAGCGGTTGTGGTGCGGTCAGCACGCTGATCTCGATCTCGACCTGGTCCATCTCGCGCAGCCCAACCGGCGGAAAGCGGGGGTCGCGGATGGCCGCGTTGCGGGCGTTCTCGATCACCGCCTTGTACAGGGGGCCCTGCGCTACGATGTAGCCGATGCAACCGCGGAGGTCGCCGCGCTTGGTCAGCGTGACAAAGCAACCCTTCGATTCCGTGAACTTCGGCGCGAGCCCCTCGGCGGACACATCGGGCGGCCGGCCGGTGGTGACGACATCGTACACCGTTCTGCGGGCGAGATCGAGCAGGTACCGGCGGTCCGCGGCGGTGAATTTCTCAGGGGCTGGCGCATAGAACGCAATGGCCGCATAGCCGACTACGCGGGATTTGTCACCGGCGGTGTCGCCGCTATTGCGGCAGTCGAGCAGGCGGGGCTTCCAGCCCTGCTGGCGGGCCAGGTGCATCAGCGTGAGGATCGGAACCTGGCCGCAAGCCTCCTGGGTCTCCATGGTATCGACGTCGAGGCTGCAGATCGCCTTGACGCAGCGCTGGTCGAGTTCCTGGGCCCGGGCATAGGAATAATAATGGCTGAGGTCCGAACTCGCGATGATCAGCGTCTGGTCGTCGAGAATTTGCAGCAGCGCCTGCGCCGCCTTCGCGGGATCGGTCGCGCCCATGACCACGGGAACCAGTTTGAAATCCTTCAGGGTTTTCTGCAGGAAGGGGATCTCCACCTCGACGGAATGCTCCCACGTGTCCGCGGTGTCGACGGCCGGCGCAGGGCGGGACGATTGCTGCCACCAGTCCGGCCGCTGCACCGGGCAGCGCGGCTCGAGGGCGAATGGGCTGATCCTGGCGAGCGCGCGCGCCTTGGCGGAGATTGGCACGTCGCCGAGCGGCGTGCGAAAGGTGTCGGCGTCAGTAACCGAAGCGCCGGACAGACTGGCGTAATGGCTGGGTCCCATGACCACGACGGTTTCGTATTCGCGCCCGGCCAGGAGCTTGTAGGCGTACGCGGCCACCGGTCCAGAGTAGGGATAACCGGCGTGCGGGCAGATGAGCGCGCGGAGGTCGCCGCCGGGCTCGGACTTGGCCGCGGCCAGGCAGCGTTCGATAATCTGCGACAATCCGGCCGCGTCCTTGGGATAAAACAGCCCGGCCACGGCTGGCTCGCGGACCTTGCTGGCGGCAACCGGCGTCCCGGTCGTAAGGGCGGGCGACGCAACGGTCGTGACAGCGGGTGGCGTCCCGGTCGTGAGGGCGGGCGCAGGAGCGGCCTCGGCCGCGTTCGTCGTAGGCACTCCAACGGCCGGGCTAAGCAACAGTCCAGCGGCCAGAACAGGACGCCAAAAGCGGATGGACAGATTCATGGGGACCTCCGGCTGAAATTGAATGGGTGAGGGCAGGCTAAGCGTGCGGCCCGCCGAGCACAAGCGTCTGCGTTTTGCCGTTCTCCGGACTGAATTTCCGGCTTCCAGTTTCGGCGATTTTTTGATATTTGCATGTGCTGTCAGCGTTGGTGCACGCCTGCGGGCCTGGTTCCTGCGGATGAGCCGGCATTATCTTCAACCCTTCAGTCCCATGCATCACGGAGACGTCACGCCGCAAATCGCCCAAGGACTGCTCGCCCTGCAGGCCCGCATCCAAGCCGCCAAGATACCCTCCTCCAAGCTCGATGAAACGATCAATGTAGCCATTTGGAACATCCGCGAATTCGGCAACAAAAAGCGCACCGACGCCGCGATCCACTATATCGCGGAGATCCTCGGCCAGTTCGATCTCATCGCCATCGTCGAACTGCGCGACGACCTCACCGACCTCGGGCGGGTGCTGCCCATCCTTGGCGAGTACTGGGATGTGGTCTACTCGGACTGGATCGCTGACGCCGGCGGCAACAATGAACGGATCGCCTACCTCTTCGATTCCCGGGCCGCCGTGTTCAACGGCTTGGCGGCGGAGGTGGATCCACCGAGGGCGAAGCAGGCCACCGAATTCCTCGCCAGTCAGTCCTTCTGGCGCGCCCCGTACATGTGTTCCTTCCGCGCGGGCAATTTCGATTTTGTCGCCATCACCACCCATACGCGGTGGGGCGACAGCATCCCCGGGCGCAAGGCCGAGCTCCAGATGCTCGCCGATTGGATCGACACACGGTTCAAGGACAGATCTGTCGAGGACCGCGACCTCATCGTCATGGGGGATTTCAATGTGCCGGAGCTGGGCGATCCATTGTACGCCGCGCTGACCAGCCGGGGGCTGCAGATCCCGCTGCCCCTGCAGAACCTGAAGGCGGGCGACCAGGTGATCGGCGGCACCAACCTGGAGAAGACCACCCGCTACGATCAGATTCTCCATCTGCCCACCGTGCCGGCGAACTTCATGCAGTCGGGCGGCACGCTCGATTTCTTCATCGACGACGCGCACATCGCGGAGCTCTTCCCGGACAAGAAATACACCCGCCAGCAGTTCAGCTTCCAGCTCTCCGATCACTTGCCACTCTGGATCCAGATCAAGACCGACATCGACGGAATCAGGCTGGATCAGATCGTACAGGACAGCCGCAAGAGCTAAACTGGTAAGACTGGCCGCGCGGAGGCGCTGGTTTAGCCTGCGGGAATGGAGCGCAAGCTGCGTCTGGAATTCCCCGACAGGAGCATTTCCTGAGATCAGTCAAACAGCGGCTGGGGCGCCCAGCGCGTTCCGGAGAAGAGGCCGCGGTCGCTCAGTTTCAAGTCGGGAATGACCAGCAGCGCCATGAATGAGAGCGTCATGAACGGCGCATCCAGCCGGGAGCCGAGCTGTTTGACAAACGCGTCCAGGGCGAGGTAGCGCCGCGCCACTACCCGGCCGTCGCCAGCGGCCATGAGACCGGCGATCGGCAACGGCAGGACGGAGCGCCGGCCCGGCCCGACCGCGCTGAGTCCGCCTTGGTGCGTGATGACGAGGTTGACCGCCGCAGCGAGCGAGACGTCGTCGGCACCGACGGCGACGATATTGTGCGAGTCGTGGGCCACCGAGGACGCGAAGGCGCCCGCCCGCAGGCCGAAACCCCGGATAAATCCGACCGCCACCGGGGCGCACGGCGCATAGCGGTTGACCACGGCCAGCTTGAGGACGTCGCGCGCGGGATCCGCCTCGGCGCGGCCCGCAACCACCCGGGCGGGCAGGCGGCGGTGCCGGGTCACCAGCTGGCCGTTGAGCGCCTCGATGACGTTGAGCCGGCCCGGCCGGGCCGCGACGGCAAAATCCTCGGGGCGGCGCGGCTGCGCGCGGAAGCAGTTCACCAGCCCAACCGTCTGGCGTGGCAGAAAGCTGCGGCCTCCGGCCGCGACCAGCCGGCCCGCCAGGTAGGTACGGCGGACCCGGAATCGCCTCCAGCCGTCGACCACGATGAAATCCGCCGGATCGCCCACCCGCAGTTGGCCGACGGGCAGGCCGTAGTGCCGCACGGTGTTGACCGAGGCGCAGGCGACCACGTCGAAGCGGTCCGCTCCGGTCGCCAGTGCGCGCCGGACGAGTGCGTCGATATGATGCACCACCAGCCGGTCGGGATGCAGATCATCGCAGCAGAACATGCACCGCGCGGGGTGCGTCTTGAGCAGCGGCGCGAGCGCGGCGAAATTCTTTGCCGCCGAGCCTTCCCGGATGAGGATCTGCATGTCGGCGGCGATCTTGTCCTTCGCCTCGGCGAGCGTGAAGCATTCGTGGTCGGTCGAAATGCCGGCGGCGGCATAGGCGGCAGCCGAGGCGCCGCGCAGCCCGGGTGCGTGGCCGTCCACCGGCTTGCCCCGGCGCCGGGCGGCCTCGATCTTGGCGAGCTGTCCGGGCTCCCGCGCGAGGACGCCGGGAAAGTTCATCACTTCGGCGAGATAGCCGATCGCCGGCTGGGCGAGCAGCCGCGCCACAGCTCGGGGGCCGAGTTCCGCTCCCGCAGTCTCCCACGGGGTGGCCGGCACGCAGGCGGGCGCGCCGAAATGGAACTTGAAGGGCGTGCGGCGCCCGTCGGCGATCATGTAGGCCACGCCGGCGGCGCCGAGCACGTTGGCGATCTCATGCGGGTCGGAGACGGTCGCCACCGTGCCGTGCACCACCGCCAGGCGGGCAAACTCCGAGGGCGGAAGCATCGAGCTCTCGATGTGGATATGGGCGTCAACCAGACCGGGGAGAATCAAACCGGGGCCGCGCGGACGGGCATCGCGGATCAGGCGGCGGATGACGCCGCCGGTAAACTCCACCGTTCCGGGGTATTCAGTTCGGTTGGAAAGGTCGACGATCCGGCCGGAAACGCGCTGCACTTTCATCAGTGCGGTGCAGGATAAGCGAGTCCGGCGATGCCAGGCAACCGTGCCGTGGCGCAGGCGGAACCTATCGCCAGCCCTCAGGTTTAGTTGGCTCAGGCGGGCGCGGCCCGGCCGCGCCTTTCCGCCAGCAACTCCTCCACCCAGCGGCGATGGGGACCGGAGAGAGCGATCTGGTCGAGTCCGGACCGCGATACCCAGTGCAGCGCCGGATTCGCGGCCAACGCGCGCCGCTGCCGGGCGGTCAGCTGCAAAGCATGGATTGATTCGGTGATCTGATGATGCGTGATGCCGCGCTTTTTCCGTGTCAGGAGCGGAGCGGCCAGGACGGCCGCGTGATCAAGGTGCAGATCGGCCGGCGTCGGCAGTTCGTGAAGGCCGGCGAGACGCCGGGCGCCGGGGGCCGCACGATGCAGCAACAGCCTTTCGTCGTGCTCGCACCAGAGGCGGGTCACGGCGCGAAGTTCCGTCTTCTTCGACTCAAGGCGTGGATAGTTCTCTGGGTCGCCGCGACGCGCGGCGGCGCAGAACCGCCGGACCGGGCAGACCGGGCATTGTGGACGGTGCCGGACGCACACGAGGGCGCCCAACTCCATCATGGCCTGGTTGTGAGTGCCGGGGTCGGCCGGCAGGAGGAGGGCATCAGCGAGGCCCGCGAAGTGCCGGGCCGCGGCAGCATTGTCGCGGAAACGGGTGCCGTCGGCGGTGAGCCGGGCGAGGACGCGGACGACGTTCCCGTCGACGCAGGCCACGGGCGCGCCGAAGGCGAGGCTGGTGATCGCCGCCGCGGTATAGGGTCCGACACCCGGCAGTTCCCGCCAGACCTCTGGGGAACGGGGGGGCGCGGGCAGGTCGACAATCGCCCGGGCCAGCCGGTGGAGGTTGCGGGCGCGGGAATAGTAGCCAAGGCCTTCCCACAACCTGAGCACCTGGGCCTCGGAGGCGGCGGCGAGCACGGCGAAATCGGGCAGCGAAATCATCCATCGCTCGAAATAGGGCAGGGCGGTCTTGATCTGAGTCTGCTGCAGCATGAATTCCGAGACGACTGTACGGTAAAGCGACGGATGCTCACGCCACGGCAGTCGCCGGCGCTGTTGCCGATACCACGCACGCAGAGCGGGCTGAAAACCGGCCTGGTGCGCCAGAAGGGCTTGATGAGAGGAGATCGCCACGGGAACGACCAAAAGACACAAAAATCGCCCCAACTGAAGCCTGGGGTCGATTTTTTTGTGTGTTTTTGTGTCGTTTTGTGGCCATTTATCCCCATGCCGAAGCCGTTTGCTGCTGATTCCGAAGCCCCCAAGAAGCTCAGCACGTACACGATCAAGCTCGACGACGCGCAACTCGAGAAGCTGCGCGCCGTCTGCGACGCCCGCGGCTGGGAGCCGTGCGAGGTGCCGTATGCGCGCTTCGCATTTCGCGGACCGGACGTCAATGTGACAGCCTACGACAAGCGAAAGGTTGTCGTCATCGCCGGCAAGGGCACCGAGGAATTCGTGCTCAACACTCTGGAGACGGAGGTCACCCAGGCGCCGCGCCTGGGCTACGACGAGGTGCTGCATCCGGAGCGGTTCGAGCCGCACGCCGGACTCGATGAGAGTGGCAAGGGCGACTTCTTCGGCCCGGTCATCGCCGCGACGGTCATCGCCGACAAGCCGGCGATCGACGCCTGGCTCAAGGCCGGGGTGAAGGATAGCAAGCAGCTGGCCGACTCGCAGATTCTCAGACTCGACGACCTCATCCGGAAAACGCGCGGGGCGGTGGCGAAAACCTGCTTTTGCGGCATGCCGAAGTACAACGAGCTGATGCTGCGACCCGGGGCCAATCTCAACCGCCTGCTGGCTTGGCAGCATGCGACGGCCCTCGATCAGGCGTTGAATGAGAAATGGGTGCCGTGGGGCCTGCTCGACCAGTTCTCGAAGCAGCCGCTCACGCAGCGTGAGCTGGCGAAAAAAGCGGTGAAGAATTTCGAGTTGAAGATGCGGACCAGGGCCGAGGAGGACCCAGTGGTGGCGGCGGCGTCAGTCGTGGCCCGCGCCGAGTACGTGCGGGTGATGAAGAAACTGTCGCAACGGTTTGGAGCGCCGCTGCAAAAAGGCGCAAGCGGCAAGGTCAAGGAGCAGGCGGCGCAGCTCATGCAGAAATTCGGAGCGCCGGCGCTCGGCGAATTTGCCAAGCTGCACTTCCGCACGGCATACGAGGTCGTAGCGGCCGCGGGCAAGCTCGGCGAGCTGCCACTGCCCGTGCCAAAGGAACGGGTCAAATGGCGCCGGGAATGACTCCGACCAAGGATCTCACGGCGCGGCGGAGCCGCACCCGGCGTTGGAGGGCGAGCCTCCGGCGAGCCGTGCGAACCGGGAGGTTGCGGCTCGGTCGGAGCCTCGCCGTCCATCTTGGGCAGCCGACCATACCGCGGGAGCTTGTCCCTGGTTGAACTTTCCACCCAGCCATGCCCAAACGCCGTCAGCTCCGCGGATTCGACCTCAAGCAGATCGAGGGCTTGGCCCAGCTCATTGGCGTCGACGAGGCCGGGCGAGGCGCGCTGGCCGGGCCGGTGGTGGCCGGCGCGGTGCTGGTGACGAAGGAGTTTCTCGAGGAGCGGTGGGCCGTGACGCGCGGCGGCCGGGTGAACGACTCGAAGCAGCTGACGCCACAGCAGCGCGAAGAGGTTTTTGCCGAGATCGAGCAGTTGGTGCGGGAGGGGCAGCTACAGGCCACCTGTGGCGAGGCGTCGGTCGCGGAGATCGAGGAGCTGAACATCCTCGGCGCCACCAAGCTCGCGATGCGCCGCGCTCTCGAGGGCATTTACCCGGCCTCGGCGTTTGAGCAGCGCACCGAACCCGATCTGTTTGCGAGCGACGCCGAGGTGCGCGCTTTTCAGCCCCAGGTGTCGTGCCGGATCCTGATCGACGGGCTGGCGCTGCGCGGTTTCATCTATCCGCACACCGGCATCGTGCGCGGAGATGCGCGCTCGCTCTGCATCGCGATGGCGTCGATCGTCGCCAAGGTCACCCGCGACCGGATCATGGAGCCCCTGGAGGCGAAACATCCCGGCTACGGCTTTGCCCAGCACAAGGGTTACGGCACTGATGAGCACCGCGACGCCGTGCTGCGGCTCGGCCGGTGCCCGGCGCACCGCGGGATGTTTTTGCGCAAGCTTATGCGCGGCCGCGTGGACCCCGCGCAGATGAAGTTGTTCGATTAGGCTGGGCGGATATTTCGCTCGAAAATGTTGTGATGGCCATGGAATATTCGAGCTGACGGATAACCTCATGGCCGGAAGAAAACACAGCTCCCTCGATCGCGTGCTCGGGCGGCTCGACACGCTGGACTCGGTCAACCTCGCGAACCTGGTGCAGCGCCTGGCGCGGGAGCGCGGGTTGTTCGAGGCGATTTTCAACACCATTCACGAGGGAATCCTGGTCATTAGCGTCGACGGAACAATCGAGTATGCCAACGCCGCCGCCGCCAACCTTATCGGGCTTCGCGAGGAGGAACTGGCCGGCGCCACTCTCTGGCGGCTGGTGCCGGGATTGCATCCATCGCTCGGGACGCTGCTGGCCGGCGGGGCGGCCATGCCGGTCGTGGCGCGCGAAATCGAGCTGAATTATCCGCAGCCGCGGATCGTCCGGCTTTACATGGTGCCGTTTCAGGCCGAGGGCACGCGGGAGAAGTCGCGCCGGTTCGCCGTCATCCTTGCCGATGTCACCCGGGAAAAGCAGACAACGGAGCGGTTGATCGAGGACGAGAAGACGTCGTCCATTCTGCTGCTGGCCGCCGGCGTGGCGCATGAGCTCGGCAATCCGCTCAATTCGCTCACCATTCACCTGCAGCTGATCGCCCGGAAACTGAAGAAATTGAAGGCCGACCGCGACGCCGAGTCACTCGCCGAGTCCATCGCGGTCTGCCAGGAGGAGGTGAAGCGCCTGGACGGCATCATCACTCATTTTCTCGGGGCCATCCGCCCGCGGCCGCCCGACCTCGCCGAGACCAACGCCGTCGACGTGCTCGATGAGGTGCTGCGGTTCCAGGCCAGCGAACTGAAGAACCGCGGCATCACAGTCGAGGCCGAGACCCAGGCGGACCTGCCCGCGATCCTCGCCGACCGCAACCAGCTGAAACAAGTGTTTTTCAACCTGATTACCAATGCGATGGAGGCGATGGAGCCCGGCGGCACGCTGAAGATCAAATCACGGGCCGACGACGACTCGGTTCACCTGATGTTTGGCGACTCGGGCGTGGGCATCAGGCAGGAGGACATTTCGCGGCTGTTCCAGCCATACCATACGACCAAGCCGGGCGGACACGGTCTGGGGCTCATGCTCGTCCAGCGCATCATGCGCGGCCACGGCGGCCAGGTGGGCATCGAGAGCAAGGCGGGCGTCGGCACCGTCGTCACGCTGACCTTCCCGCAGAAGAACCGCCGGGTCCGGCTGCTAAAAAGCGGGGCGACCTAGCGGCCCGACTCGCTGGCGGATCGCCTTGGTGATCGCGCCATTGTCAACTATTAGTTGACAAGAGACCCGTCGGCCCGGGAGCCCGACGAGCGAGAGAAATCGGAGCAGGCGGTCGCGACCGGCCAACCTTGGTTTGTCATTTGTTAGATGACAAACGCGCGGAGCGCCCAGCGCGGGCAAACGGCCGGATCGGAGCCGGACCAGGTGGAGATGACGGTGTACCGGGCTGGGGTGACAGTGCACCGCGCGGAGGCGACGGCGGGCGGGCGGAGGCACCCGCGGCTTGCGGCTTTGACTCGCGCTGCGCGGCCTGATGTCATGCCGGCCATGGAGACCAGCTGGCTGCACCCTCGTGATGAACTCGTCGAAACGATGCGGCGCATCTACCGCTACAAGATGACGACCACCTCGGGCGGCAACCTGTCGATCCTGGACCCCGACGGGAGCATCTGGATCACGCCATCGCGGGTGGACAAGGGTGAGTTGCAGCCGGCGGACATCGTGTGGGTGCAGGCGGATGGCACGCGAATCGGGCGGCACGCGCCGTCGTCGGAATTTCCCTTTCATCGCGAGATCTACCGGCGGCGTCCGGACCTCGGGGCCATCGTGCACGCCCACCCGGGCGCGCTGGTGGCGTTCAGCATCTGCCGCGTGCTGCCGGACACCCGCGTGCAATTGCTGGCCCATGCGGTGTGCGGCCGGGTGGCCTACGCGCCGTACGCCTGTCCGGGGAGCGATCAACTGGGCCGGAACATCGCGGAGACTTTTGCCAGAGGCGCGGACTGCGTGATGCTGGAGAACCACGGCGTCGTGATCGGCGGGCGCGATCTGCAGGACGCGTTCCAGCGGTTCGAGACGCTCGAGTTTGTGGCGCAGACACTGGTAAAGGCGGCGACCCTCGGCGAGATCCAGCCGTTGGCCGCCGACCGGCTGGTCGAGCGCATGCCGCCGGAGCCGGGAGAACTGCCGCCCGCCGCGCCGACGAACCGCGAAAAGGAACTGCGCACCCAGATCTGCCGGTTTGTGCGCCGCGCCTACCAGCAGCGGCTGCTCATCAGTACCGCGGGGTCTTTTTCCGCGCGACTCGACGCCGGGCAGTTCCTGATCTCCCCGCGCCGGCGCGACCGGCTGGAACTGGAACCGCGTGGCGTCGTCCGGGCAACCGCGGAGGCTTGCGAGGCGGGCAAGCGCCCGAGCCGGACAGCCGGTTTGCACGCCGCGATCTACCGGCGGCATCCTGAGGTGGGCGCAATCATCAACGCCCAGCCGGCGCATGCCAGTGCCTTCTGCATGACGAAGGCGGTGTTAAGCACGCATACCATTCCCGAAAGCTACATCGTGCTCAACGAAGTGCCCAAGCTGCCGCATGCGTGCGTGGTGGCGGAGGCCGAACGCATTGCAGCGGAGGTGTCGCTCGCCCGGCGACCGGTCCTCCTCATTGAGAACGAGGGCGCGCTCGTTGTGGGGAAGGATGTGCTCGACGCATTCGACCGGCTCGAAGTGTTGGAGGCGACGGCCGAGGCGTTGATTCTTAGCCGTCCGCTTGGCCCGCTGGTGCCAATGCCATTGGCGGCCCTCGACGAGCTGCGACGGGTCTTCGGTGTGAATTAGGCAGGTCGCAGGGAAGACGGCGGGATCCGGCCGCCGAGGCTGGTGCACTCGTCGCGATCCCGCCCTGCATCCAACGGCATCGTTCCCGCTTAACGCTCCCTGTCAGTCGATCGCGATCTGGAATCGCCGCTTGAATTGGAAGAGGATGATGACGATGCGTGCGCGGGTGACGGTGACGATTCCCGTGCCGGCGGTGGCGAGTAACTCCGCGCGGGCGCCGAGCTTTCCCTGGCTGGCGGTGAATAGGACCGCGCTGACGCGGAACTATCCCGGGCGGGCGGCGAATATTCGCGCCGCGGCGCGGGATTCTCCCGTGGGGCCGGCGGAGAAGAATACTGAGGAGCTGCATATTGCCGCTGCGGGTTTCCGGACGGCGGTGAACGGCCAGCCGAATCTGCGCGCCGGGATGAATAGTCAGGCGAGGGACGATGATCCGATTCCGGGGCTCGCTGACTTCGCGCAGAGGCATCCCGTGCCTGGGAAGGCCGGTCAACGGAGGCTGGCGAAGACGGACGAGCTGAGGAGGAATCCGGCGCCCGACGGCGGTTTGAATCCCAATACCGAGGGATCTGCGGGGACTCAGCCTGCGGTACGATGCGGTCGTGGGAAGACGGAGGCTGCGGGCGCGCCATGGCAAAATCCGGGGCGCGGCGTTGGTCGGAATAGGAGTTTCGCGGGTGCGGGACCAGCGAGGCTGAAGGCGCCCTCCGAAAATCGGGAACCGGATGAACCCTGGTGGCGGCCGGGGACCGGAGTGGCCCCGAGGAGCGATCAGCCCACGATACCGAGTGTGACCGGCGTGGTGGAAGCAGCGGAGTCCGCGCCTCACGATCCGGGTGCCAGGGCGGCACGTAGTGGCTGTAGCGATCCCGGGACGACGACCAATACACGGGAGCCGGATGCCGGGGCGGAAAGTAGTGGATGTAGGGGGGCGACGGCCGGCGATGGTGATCGAACCCGTAGAAGGAAATGAACGGAAACACCGTCAGGAAAGGACAATAGGGACCATATGAATAACCTCCGTAGTAATCGCCGTACAACCAAGGATCGTACGACCACCCGTCGTAGACCCACGGGGCGGGCGGGGCATAAGAAACAGGAGCATCGGCGTAAACGCCGCCGCCGCTATAACTCGGCGCTACGCCCATGATGGCGATGCTGCCGCCGGTTGCCGGCCAGGCAATTCTGATATGGAATACGGTGTCAGCACTGATGGGATCAGCGATGAGCACCTGATCGTAGTGGACATATCCTTGGTCGATCAGGAACTGGACGAGAGTGTCGCGAATCTTGTCCAATTCAGACTGGGACAGGATCCCATGATCGTCGACCGCGACGATTGCGTACGTCTGCAGCTGCCTGATGGGGACCGCGCTATAGGAAGCCGTTGCGCATCCGGAGCCAAGAACCGCAAGACCGAGAGCGAACAGGACATTGGCAAAGGGGCGAGAAGTTTTCATGACGACCTCATGATGGTTTTTGGGTGTTTGATCAGATGACCATACTTGATGCGTGGCTCGTGCCAAGATCATGGTATTAGATTTAAGTGATTGATAATAAAAATGATAGGTGGTTAACCTGGCTGACCTTGGCTGCATGCGAGTTCTCTTTTTGGGCTATCCAACCAAAGAGGACAAATGAGGAGGCGCTGATTGGGGGAATACCCCCATGCGGGCACGTTGATGCTGTGCGAACACTTCGGGTCATACGATTGCCAGGGGATAACGGGCGATCATTCGAAGGCCGACTGTGCCGTTCCGTCTCATTTCCCGTTGACCGCGGGAACGGCTCTGGTGTCATGGTTTCATGGTGCCAAGCATCCTCATCGTCGACGACGAGAAGCATACCCGCGAGGGCCTGCAGCAAGCCCTGGAGGAGCATTACGACGTTTCCGTCGCTGGCAGCGCGGATGAGGCGTTCAATCTGATGGACGCACAGGAGCACGATGTGATTGTGACCGATCTGCGGATGCCGGGAAAGTCCGGCCTAAAGGTCATTGACAAGGCGCTGGCGCTGCCGGGCCGGCCGGTCGTCATCATGATGACGGCGTACGGCAATATTGAAACGGCCGTCGAGACGATGAAGCGCGGCGCTTTCGATTTCCTCACCAAGCCTGTTAACCTCGAGAAACTGGAGATTCTGATTCGGCGCGCGCTCAAGACCAAGACCCTGGAGGTCGAAGTGAAGCAGCTCCACGAGCGCCTCGACGATAAGTTCAGCTTCGAGGGCATTGTGGGCAACTCGGAGCGGCTGCGCGAGGTAATCGAACGCGTGAAGCTCGTAGCGCCGTCGAAGGCCACGATCCTGATCGAAGGTGAGACCGGTTCGGGCAAGGAGTTGATTGCGCAGGCCATCCACCAGGCAAGTCCGCGGGCGCGGGCGCCGTTTGTTGCGGTGCACTGCGCGGCGCTGCCGCCGACACTGCTGGAGAGCGAACTTTTCGGTCATGAGCGCGGGGCGTTCACCGGCGCCACCGAGCGGCGCATCGGCCGCTTCGAAGCGGCCGACGGCGGCACCCTGTTCCTTGACGAGATTGGCGAGATCTCCCTGGCCACGCAGGTGAAGCTGCTCCGGTTTCTCGAAACCAAGGCGATTGAGCGCATTGGCAGCATGCGGCTGATTTCACTCGATGTCCGGCTCGTCGCGGCCACCAACAAGACTCTCGAGCAACTGGTGAAGGAGGGTGCGTTCCGCGAGGACCTGTTCTTCCGGCTCAATGTGGTGCGGATCACGATGCCGCCGCTGCGGGTGCGCACCGAGGACATTCCGCTGCTGCTCGACCACTACATGAAGCTGTTCAGCGAGGAGAACAACGTGCCGCCGCTCACCATCGAGCCGGGCGCGATGCGTCATCTGCAGGCCTACGCGTGGCCGGGCAACATCCGCGAGCTGCGCAATTTTGTGGAGAACGCGGTGGTCCTGCGCCGCGGGGGCCGGCTGACCGAGTTCGATCTCGATCCGAAGATCCGCGGCGCGGCGGTGCCGGCAGCCGGGGGTGCCCAGGCGGGCACCGCCGAGGTGGCGATGAACAATCCGCTCTCGGTCGAGGAGAACGAAAAGCGGCTCTTGCACGAGGCCTTGCTCAAGGCGCGCGGCAACCGCACCCGGGCCGCCAAACTCATGGGCATCAGCCGCCGGACGCTGCATCGCAAGCTGGCCCAGTGGCCGGAGCTCGACGTAATCGACCGGTAGCCCCCCGGCGCAGACACGCGCTCCGCCGGGCGCTATCTGGCAGACCCCGGCGCCGGCCCGGCATCGGGCTGGCGGGGCTTGGGCCGCCAGACGCGGACGGGGCTATGCCCAAAATAGGTGTAGTAATCAATCTGCTCCACTTGGTCGTAGTTCTTCTTCAAGAGCTCCTCGCTGCAGTACATCGGATTGTCAAATTCGGTCAGCACGAGGACGTACTCCCGGGCGGCGACCTTGCGCTCCACTTCCCGGCCGACGTCGTCAAACATCTTGACGATGGCGGCCGCCTGGGGATCGCGCGCCGCGCGATTGTCGGCCAGACAGAATCCCAGGAACATCGAGCTGCCGTCGTGAAGGACCCGGCGACCGGTGCGTGCGAAGATATCGGTGGTGCACGGGATGCCCAGGACCTCGCCCTGGCTCGCGTTGACGAGCTGTTCCATGCGGTGATACGGAACCGTGGAATCCGGCCCGCCAGGGTTGTTCAGCCAGAACATGACGAAAGCCATCAACAGAAGCCCGAAGAGAATCCTCTGCCACGCGCGGGTCATCGTGAGCGCGGTGAGCACGAACATGAGCGGGAACAGGAGGTGGAGGTGATAAGTGAAATACGCCCCCGCATTGTGTCCCATGTAAAAGTAGACCAGCGCGAGAAAGATGAGGAATACCACCCCGAGGACCCGGTAACGCATGTCGGCATACCATGCCTCCTGGCCTGACTCGCTCGCCGTTCGCCCCGCCCGCCGGTCCGCCTGCCTCCGCCAGAGCCAGGCTCCGAAGCCCAACAGCATGACCAGCATATAAGGCCAGGCCCGCCCAAACAACATCACGGTGTGCATGGCCGAGATGTCGTCATGCGCATTCACCTTGGCGCCTTCATACTGGCCGATGATCGTCTCGATGAAGAAATACGGGAAAAAGAGGCTGGTGACCGCGAGAGAAAGAATGAGCAGCGCAAAATACGCGACGCCCAGCCAGCACGCCTCCCGCTTCGACCGCACAAAGAAGGTCCCCAGCAGCGTGGCGCAGCCGGCCACGGCAAAATAACCCTTGAATTGGAAGGACAGCAAAGCGCACACCAGGCCAAAGACCGAGGACCGGCGGGAGTAGTTGTTCTCCCAGGGCACAAAGAGCCCGAGCAGAAAGAAGAAGAGGCCGGGTGCGTCCGCCCGGGCGGAGATCATGATGTTATTGAGACACATCCAGTAGTAGAATGTCATCGATAACAGCGCGATGCCTAGGCCGGCTCCCGCGCGTTGCATCAGGCCGACAAGCAGCCAGAGCGACGCTGCCAGGAAAACCAGGTTGACCATGCGGTGCGCCGCGTAGTCGGTGCCGAACATCGGCTTGAACGCCAGCACGACGAGATTATAGAACGGACCCTGCCCCAACGCCGATCCCGGCAATTCCGCCTCCGTGTAGGGGTTGCGACCGTGATCCAACAGGAACGTTGCGTACCAAGTCGCCGGCTCATTGTACTCCTGCGGACCCGGCTGGCAGATCATCTTGGCATGAGGAAGAAACAACACGCACAACCAGCCGACCGCGACGACAATCCCCGCCAGATTGACCAAGCGTTCGGCCAGACCGGGCGGACGGTTCCTCCACCACTCGCGATGCCGGGCAGGGAAGCCCCGAAGGAAAGCGGGCAGCCCGATGCTTCTTGGAATGTGATCGGGCTCGGCCCCTCGGTCTGCGGTTGTGGGGTACATGGTGGATACGGGTAGATCTGAGGCGAAGGCGCGCCCGCCGGCTACGCACGCTTGGTAACCTCGCGCGGGGCGATTTCGACGGGCTTGATTTCCGACAGCTCCTTGGCGCCCTTGGCGCCGAGTTCCGCGAGCTTGCGCGCGCCGGGCAGCAGCGAACCCTCGAATGAGCCGACCGCCGCGTTATAGGCCTTATTGGCCGATTCGAGACCGCGGCCGACCCCCTGAAGGTGTTCGGCGAGAACCGTGACGCGGTCATAGAGCTGCCGGCCAAGTTCGGCAATGGCCTCGGCATTCTTTGACACCGACTCCTGCCGCCAGCCGTAGGCGGCCGCCTTAAGCAGCGCAATCAGAGAGGCGGGCGTCGCGAGCAGAACCTTCTTGCCGATGGCGCGCTCGATGAGCGTCGGGTCGGCCTGCAGCGCGCCGGCGAGAAACTGGTCGCCGGGGAGAAACAGCACGACAAACTCGGGCGAGGGCTGAAACTGCTCCCAGTAGCTCTTGGCGCCGAGCGCGTCGATGTGACTGCGCACCTTCGCGGCGTGATCGGCCAGCTTGGCCGTGCGCGTGGCCTCGTCGGTGGCGCCGGCGGCTTCGCGATAGGAGTCATTCGGCGCCTTGGCGTCCACGACGATCTGCTGCCCGCCCGGCAGGCGGACGACGAGGTCGGCGCGATCGCGCCCTCCGACGTCAGGCGTGACCTGTTCGGCGAAATCGCAGTAGGCGGTCATGCTGGCGAGCTCGACGACGCGGCGGAGCTGGAGTTCGCCCCACGTGCCGGCGGTGCGCGTGGCGCTGAGCGCTGTGGACAGCTTTGCAGCTTCGGTCTGCAACTGCGACTGCGCCGTGCCGAGCGTCTTCAGTTGCTCGGAAAGCTGGCCGTAGGCGCTGGCGCGGGTCTTTTCAATTTCGGCCATCTTGAGGTCGACCTTTTCCAGCGACTCCTTGAGCGGCTTGACCAGCGCATCGATGGCCTGCTGCCGCTTGCCCAGCTCATCGGTCGACTGCTGGTGGAGCTTCCCGAACGTTTCGCGGGCGAGCTTAAGAAAATCGTCTGAGTTCTTGCTGAGGGCTTTGCCGGAGAGCGAATCAAACTCATGAGTCAGCCGCGTGTGGGCGTCCTGTTCAGCCGTCAGGAGCGTCGTCAGGCGGGACCGTTCCGCCTCGAGTTCGGGAAGGCGGGCCCGCAGCGCGGCCAGCTCGGTCCCGGCCCTGGCGAGCTGATCATCGCGTTCGGCCAGCGTGGCGGCGAGCGCCGCCGAGCGCGACCGCGCCCAGAGCCAGACGAGGGCGGCAGTGACGGCGGCAGTGGCGAGGGTGGCAAGCAGGGTGGTGGGCACGGTGGAGTCAATTGCTCATGCTCCCGGCGGCGACCCTGCTCAAGAGGAAAAGCGGCCGAAGCGCGGTGCAACCGGAAGGCGGCGGGAGCGTTCCAGCTGACGCTAAACCCTGAACGGTTCGTTCGACGGGGAGGGCTCCTTGGCGGGAAAATACACGGAGATGCGCGTGCCTTCCCCCACCTTTGTCTTCACGTGCAGCAGCCCCCGGTGATCCTGTACGAGACGGGACACGATGGCGAGTCCCAGGCCGGTGCCCTTTTCGGCCTTGGTGGTGAAGTACGGCTCAAAGATCTGCGGCAGCACGTCGGGCGGGATGCCCGGACCCTGGTCGAGCACCGACAGCGCGACGAGCGGCGGCTCGTTGGCGAGGGGCTCGCGGCCAATCACGACATCCTCCGGGCCGTCCTGCAGCGATTCCACCGGCAGCGGTTGGGACACGGTTTCAGCGGTGACCCAGACGGTCTGGTCGTCGGTCGTGCTCTGAAAGGCGTTGATGGTGAGATTGAGCAGGATCTGGATGAGTTCCGTGCCATTGATCAGCGCGGCCGTGTCATGCTCGAGCAGTTTGACCGCCAGATGGCCGCCGCGGATTGCGGGGTGGTGCTTGAGCAGGGTCTGCAGGTCCGTGAGCACCTGGTTGACGCGCACCTCGCGGTTGGAGAAGTGGCGTTTGCCCAGGGAGCGCAAATAGCGCGAGGCGATGGCAAAACAAGTGTTCACCTGCTTCGAGATGGTCGCGAGGTCCTCGCGCACCGCAGCGAGATCGGCGCCATGAAGGAACGAGACCTTCGCCAGGCGGAGCTCGATCATCTCAACATAGCCCACGATAATGGTGAGCGGATTGTTGATGTCGTGGAGCACGCCCGCGTAAATCTGGCTCGTGGTGCGGGCCATCTCCTCGCGAAGCGAGACATCGTGCAGCTGGTCGGTCAGCCGGTGGAGCCGCTCCTGGGCCTCGACAACCGTGTCCGAGATGCGGCGCAGCCGCAGGGCCCGTGCGGCGGCTTCACGGATGGTGGGAAGGTCGAAGGGCTTGCTCAGGTAGTCGCACGCGCCGAAACGGAGCGCCTGCCGCGCGGTCTCGATCGTCTCGTAGGCCGTGAGCATGATGATCTCAACGTGGGGATCGATCTCCTTGAGGCTGCGCAACACCTCGATGCCCGAGCGACCCGCCATGCGGATGTCGAGAATCGCAATGTGCACGGGGTTGTGCCGGGCAAACTCAACCGCCTTTTCGCCGTTCTCGACGGCATGCACGCGGAAATCGTTCTTGAAGACCATGCGCAGCGACAGGCGCGGGCCCTCCTCGTCGTCGACCACAAGCATGGTCGGAAGCTCGATGGCGGCGGCCGGAACGACAGGAGGCGCGACAGGGGGAGGAGCTGTGATCATAGGCAGGCAGACCGATTCGGTCGGGAGGGTACCCGGACTAGAAGCGATAGTCGAGCGAGAGTGCAAAGGTGTTGATCGAGGTGCTGTAGGAGCCGTTGGCAGTCTCGCCCGTGGCCGGATTGATCACGCCGGTGATGGTCCGGGTGGGGGCCGTGGCGCGCTGCAGCGTGAGCATGAACCGCACGAGACCCTGGGAATAACCGACACCGGCGCACCAGAAATGGCGCGTGGCGTCGGGGACGGCGGGATTCCACGAGGCGTCAGGCACGGAGTTCTCGCTCAGGGTGTACCCGGCGCTAACCTGCCAGCCGCTGGGAAAATAGCGGGTCAAGCCGAGTTCGTAAAAGCAGCTCGCCTGCCAGTTGAACGGCAGGTACACCGCGCCGCTGGGCTTGGAAATCACGGCGGTTTTCAGGCGCGACCAGTTGGTCCAGTCGATGTTCGCTTCAACATTCCATTGGGGCGTCGGGCGGTAGGAATAGCCGGCGATAAGCACCTCGGGAAAGTCGAAGGTGGAGGTGGCGGCCTCGCCGGGAGCGTACGGTGAGGCGGTGGCCGTGCCGCTCAAATCGAATGAAGTGTGGTGCTGGTAACTGAGACCAAAGGCGTGCTGTTCTGCCGGCTGCCAGCGAAGGCCGAGGTTGAAACCGATATCATTTCCATCGGCATTGAAGCGGAACTCGTCGCCCGGCATCAGGCCTATGCCGCGGCGCAGATCGACCTTCAGGCGGTTGAACGTCAGCCCGCCGCCGAGTGAGAGCATGTCGCTGACGCGCCAGGCGACGACGGGATTGAGGGTATAATAGGTCTCCTCGTTCTTGGTGGCGAACGTCCGAAAGCCGGAGGTGGTCGGCCAGTCGGTCGACAGACCGAAGGGGCAATAGAAGCCCAGCCCCAGGGCCCAGGATGCGTTCTCCGGCGCCCATGCGTAATAGACCTGCGGGATGAACTGGTCCTGGTGGTTCATGGACGTGGCGGCGCCATTGGGGGCGCGATAATCAGCCCCGAAGCTGACCTCATAGGCCGTCGCCGAAAACTCCTCTCCCTTTAGCTGGGTGAGGCCGGCTGGGTTGTAATAGATGGCGGAGGGATTGTCGGCCGTCGCCACGAAGGCATTGCCGCGGGCCGTTGCAAACGCGTCCTTGAAACCCACGCGGGTACCGGAAGCGCTCAAGGCGGCCGGGATCAGGGCAAGGCAGGCGCCGAGGCGAACAGCCAGATCCGTGAGTCCGTGGATGCGTCGCGCAGAACGCTCCGAGATGGCGGAGGGGGTCGTCATGGGAATCATGATTGGAAGGGAAGATGGATCACGAGGTCGGGGTCGTCCGGCAGGATGCGGGCGTTCACCTCGAGGCGGCCGGCGTGCGCTTCGATCACGCGTTTGGCGACGGTGAGACCGAGGCCGACGCCGGTGTTGCGGGTGGTAAAGAACGGATCCGTGGCGCGGGCGGCCACCTCGGAGGGGAAACCGGGACCGTTGTCACGCACCCGGAGGGCGAGTTCCGGCCGACCATCCGGGCCCAATTCGGAAGCGACCGTGACCGTGACCTTAGGTGGCTCGCCGGCCGACTGGAGGCCATTGAGAAAGATCTCCTGCAGGGCGTGCAGCAGGCTCGGACGGTGACAGCGCACGAACGGGTGGGACACGTTGCTCCGAATCTCGAGTTCGGCCGTCTCCTGGCCCAGGAACTCGCGTGACCGCGCGAAACTCTTCCGGAGCAGATCGTCGAGTGACAGCGAATCAGTGGGGCCGCTTTCCGTTTGCGCGAGGAAGAGCATTTGCTCCGTAAACCGCTGGATCCGGCCGGTCTCGCGGGTCAGTGCGTGCTTCAAGGAGTCGCGAAACTCGGGGTTATCAATATCCGTGTCGAACAGCTGCTGATGAGTGGTCAGCGGCACGAGCGAGTTGCGGATCTCGTGGGCGAAACGTCTCGCGATCAGCCCGATGAGCTTGAGGTTTGACGCCTCGATCTCGGCGCGCTGCGCCGCCCGGACCTGCGTGAAATCTTCCAGGAGCATGATCGCCGGCTGCGGCAGTTGGGTCCGGTCGGTCGGAAAGGGGATCAGCGAAACGCGGAAAACCCGGTCAGGCGCGCCGGGGTGTTCGTAGGAGAAAGGCGCCACGGTCTGGCCTCGTTCCACCACTTCGTGAAGGCTCTTAGCCAGAACCGGCGGCAGTTCAGCGAAGTCGAGATCCGCGGGGGCCGGCGCGGGTTCGGCAAGAAACCGGCAGAAGGCCTGGTTGGCAAACAGGACGGTGAGATCGGAGCCGACCACCAGCGCGCCGCTGGTCATTGCGCCGAGCACGTTGGAGAACAGGCGGTGGCTGCCGGCCAGTTGATGGTGCAGCCAGGAATTCTTCACGGCCAGGCCCAGTTCCTCCATCAGGTGATAGACGAGCAACAGCTCAGAGTCGCTGAAAGGCGTGCCGGTGATGCGCCCACCCAGCAGGGCGAGACCGATGGTCCGTTCACGGTCGTTGACCGGCAGGGCGATCTCGCAGCCAAGAATCTCGAATTCGCGTTGCAGGCGGGGGTCGTCAGCGAGGAACGGAGCGGTGCTGTCGGCCCCGAGGCGGATGATCCGGCCCGTCTGCGAAACCCGCTGGCCCAGCCCGCTCTTTCGGGAGAGTTCAAAGCACTCAATCAACTCGGTCGGCAGACCCACGGCGCCGGCGCAGATAAGCCGCTGGGGATCATGCGTCGCGGGAATACCCACGGAGGCGGTCGGAGGCGGCGGTTCGAGAAAGATCGCGATCCGGGCTGCGCCGATGATCTCCCGCAGCTTGATTACAAAATGCCCGGTGAATTGCCGGTAATCGAGCGAATAGCTAAAGACCTGCGAGAAGTCCCGCATCACCGTTAGCGCCGAGGTGGTGAGCGCTGGGGCAAGGCTTGTTCCGGCAGGCGAAAACGGCGACGCAGAGGATGATCGACCGGCGGCCGGCGCCGGCTTGGCGCTCCGCGACGCCAGCCGTTGAATCACTGCCAGAAAAGTGGTCTGGTCGCACGTCGGAGCGAGCACGAGGTCCGCGCCGGCCAGATAAGCGGCGCGTTCCTCTTCGGGCGAGAATTGCCGGCCGGCAATTACCAGAGGACAGTCAGCTGTCACGGCCCGAAACTCGGCAATAGCCCATTGGACATCCCCGGAAAACGCCTCCAACGCCAGCAGGCATACGTCGAACATTCCCGCCTCGATCAGTGGCCGTGCGGTTGCCAAGTTTGGCTTCCGCAGGGACTTGAATTCGACAGAGGCTGAAGGGACCGCGATCGGCGGAATCAGAACGTGATCCTCGGCAATTATGAGGAGGTGGATCACTTCAGTAGTTCAGACCCAAGCAGGGCAGTTAGGACGCATGGCCAACTTGTGTAAGTAAGTGGCAAATGTGAATAACAAGGCAACGGAAAAGTGGAGCTAATAGACGCAATCCAAGCCTGTTTTTCGGGTGGTTGGGAAGGAGCAGGTTGAAGTGCCTCAAAATGAGTTGAGCGTTGCATTTGCCAATGGATTAAGGTCTCTTCTAAAGAATCCGGGAGAGGATGCGACACGCCTTTACAATTGCACGGACATCTCACCGAGCTGGCTGGAGTCACGGCGAACCGGTGCCTGGCCCCTGCCCCAATGGTTGTCCATCTCTGCTCCCCGTGAGAGCTTATCTCAGCCATGCTTGCCGATCAATCCCAGGTTGAAACGGGTCAAATCCGCACGGATTTTGTGACCTATCAGAATCGGACGGGGTTGCGCATTGCCGCCTGCCTCGATCACGTGGGGGGGGAGATGCGAGCCAGGCCTTGGGTGCTCATGGCGCCGAAATTCGGTGAGACGAAGAAAACGACGCTCCACCTTGCCTATCATCTAGTTGCAAACGGAGTGAACGTATTGCGTTTCGACCCGACCAACCACGTGGGCGAAAGCGAAGGGCGGATGTTGGATTTCGTGTTGCCAGGTGTGGTTGACGACATAATCGCCGGACTCGACTACCTTGAGAATCACTTTGGGGTCTCGCAGGTCACGGGTGTGGCCAATAGTCTCTCGGCCCGGTGCATGCTGCGCGTCGCCGTGGGCGATCCCCGCATCAAGAAGCTCATCTGCGTTGCGGGCGTGGTCAACCTGGCGGCTACGATGCACGAGATCTACAAGGAGGACATCTTTGGCAAATTCCAGACTGGCTACCGGTGGGGGATCACGGACTTCCTGGGCTTCGACATCAATACGGACATCTTTCTCGACACAGTAATCCGGTCCGGACTGCATGACCTGCTGGGAACGATGGAGGACGCGGGGAAGCTGAAGGTGCCGTTTGTCTTCTTTTACGCGGCGCGGGATGTCTGGGTCAACAAGCACGAAGTGGAGCAGGTGGTGGCGACGAATCCGCGTGGCCAGTTGGTGCCGGTGATAGCGGCGATGCACGAGGTGCGGGAAAACCCGCAGGCGGCCCGGCAGGTTTTTGAACAGGTGGTGTGGACCTGCCTGCGTGACGATCCGTATCCGGGAGAGCGCGCGGCGAATCTAGGCATCCCCGACAAGAAGCTGATCATGGCGCAAAACCGACGCGAACGGGATCGGATGCGGAGTTCCGAGGTACCCTCGGAGAGCGAGACGCAGTTCTGGTCAAATTACCTCAAGAAATACAGCATCCTGGAGAAGTCGGTCGACTATCGGGCCTACCTTGATCTGGTGGGCCGGCTGTGCGGAGGATTGCGCTCCGGGGCACTTGTCTTGGACGCTGGTTGTGGAAACGGTCTGTTCGGGTTGTGGGTGTTGCGCGAGGTCTGGCAGCGGCACGCCTTGGTTCCGGCGGACGAGCCGCTGATCTACGTCGGCCTGGATCTTACGCAACGCGGCCTGGCCGACGCGTTGGGCAATCATCTGGGTTGGAGACAAAAACTGCAAGAGATCGCCAGGGCACGGGCGGTTCCGCCTCCTGGGCTGCAGTATTTTCTGATCGATTTTGACCAGCTGGAAGAAAAGCCGCGCCTGGCGGCCCGGCTGCCCTTTCAGGAGGGAACCTTCGACGTGATCTGCTGCAGCCTCGTCCTTTCCTATCTCAAGCGTCCGCAGGGGCTGCTCCGCGAGCTCTACCGGGTGCTCCGGCCCGGCGGAGCGTTGGTCGTGTCAAGCATGAAGCCGAATTGCGATCTTTCCATCATCTATCGTGACTCGATCGCGGCGAACGTGACGCCCGAGGACGTCGAGGCGGGACGAAATCTGCTGCGCGCGGCGGGCAAGATCAAATTAAAGGAGGAGATCGGCTACTACACGTTCTACACGCAGGCCGAGCTGGCGGAGCTCGTGATGGACATGGGCTTCAATGTGCTGGAATCGCACCTGTCGCTGGGTGAACAGGCGGTGGTGATCAAGGCGGCCAAGTGACGACCTACCTCATCTTCTCGTCTTTTCTGAATTTCGTCACGGGCCTGCTGCTGGCCTTCGCAGTGGTGCTGCGGGGGCGAAAGAATGAGCTGACCCGGCGGTTCGGCTTCTTTGCGCTGAGTGTCGGCGCGTGGTCCGGGCTTTATTTCCTTTGGCAGATTTCCCAGGACGCCGACCGGGCGTTGTTCCTGTCGCGCCTCTTGATGGTCGCGGCCTATTTTGTGCCCGTCACCTTTCTGCATTTTGTGGGGCACCTTTGCGGCGAGCGGAAGCCCTGGTGGATCCGGATTGGGTATGGCATCACCCTGGTATTCGTGGCCGTCAACTCGACGCCGCTCATGGTTACGGGCGTCAAACCGGCGTTCGACCTTCCCTTCTGGCCCCGGGCAGGCCCTGGTTTCGTGTTCTATCTGGTGTTCTTCGCTGTCTACACCGGGGAGGCGGTGCGGCTGTTGCACCGGCAGGCACGGGCCTCCTCGGGCGCCCGGGCCACCCAGCTCTGGCACATCTTCTTCGCCACCTTGATCGGATTCACGGGTGGGGCGACGAATTTCCCGCTGTGGTACGACATCTCCGTCCCCCCCGTTGGCAATGCGCTTGTCTTCATTTACCTGGTGACAGTGGCGAACGCGGTGGCCCGTTACCAGCTGCCGCTGGTGACCTACGATTTTGTGCTGGCGGCGGTGTACATGGGAATGAGCGCCACGGCGTCCATTTTCTTCCTGCTGGCCTTTGTGGTCATGTCGTCGCTGCAGGGCGTGGCACTGACTTCGACGAACCTGCTTAACGGCTTCCTGCTGGGCATGGTGGTAAGCCTGTTTTTCTTCTGGATCGTGCCGCGGTTGAAGGAAGGCACCGAGCGCCTTCTGGAGCAAACCTACCTCCGCAAGCGCATTGGCCGGCGCAGCCGGTTGAAAGGGCTGGCCGAGCAAATCTGCACGATTGGCGCCGAACAGGAGATTTTCGACACGACCGCGCGGGAGATCGCCGGTGCCATGGGTTTCACCCACCTCGGTCTCTTTGTCCGCGGCGAATTCAGCGAGGCGTACACGTTGCGCGCGCAGTTGGGCTGGGGAAACGACGGCTACGCGCTGACGACGTTGGTTTCCGACACCCAGTTGGTGCGCGTGCTCGCGCAGGGCCAGGTGCCGATCATTTTCGACGGATCCGAGGTCGAGCTGCCGGCCGAAACCTTGACTGAGATCGAGGTGACGCGGAAGCAGATGCCCTTCGAGGCGGCATTTCCGATCCTGACGGAGGGCTTTCTGCTGGGAGTGCTGATCCTCAGCCCGCGCGAGAATCGCGAGCGCTACACGGAGATTGATTTTTCGCTGCTCGAGGCCGTCTGCCTGCAGCTGGGCGTCACGCTCCGCGCGCGCCAGCTGGAACGGCGTGCCAGCCAGACGGAAAAACTCATCTCGCTGGGCACGCTGGCGGCCGGCCTGGCGCACGAGTTGCGCAATCCCCTGGTCTCGATCCAGACGTTTTCCGCGCTGCTCAAGGACCACGGCCATGAGCCGGAATTCCACCAGGAGTTTGCCGCGATCATCCAGCGCGACGTGGGCCGCATCGCCAGCATCGTGGAGAATGTCTCCGCGTTCGCCGAAAACAGCACCGTGCCGTTTCGCTCCGTGAAGATCGAGGAGGTCATCAATGGAGTCACCGAGATCATGCGGCCCGAGCTGACGCGCTCCGGCGTGCGATTCACGATGGAAGAGCCGCGCAGCCAGCTGCCCGTGCACGGGAACTACAGCCAGTTGCTGCAGGTGTTCCTCAACCTCCTGCAGAACGCCCTGCATGCGCTCGAGGGTCGTCCGGACGGCCGCATCACGGTGACGGTGGAAGCGCGGGCGGGCGATCTGCCCAAGCCCATGCTCTGCATCCAGGTCGCCGACAACGGCTCCGGGATCGACCCGGCGCTGCTGTCCCGCGTGTTCGAGCCTTTCATGACAACGAAGTCGACCGGCGACCGCCGCGGCACCCGCGGAATGGGTTTGGGACTCGCCATCGTCCGCCGCATAATCCAGTACCATCAGGGAGCGATCGAGGTGACGAGCGAGCTCGGGAAAGGCACCACGTTCTACATTTATCTTCCGGTCCACGAATAGATGACCATGCCCACTGGGGAAGCCAGCACCCTGCCGACCCAACGAACGTCCGGAACCCGGACCCTGCCCGGACCGGCCGCGCTGCGCGCACTGGCCATGGCGTTCGCCCATCTGCAGGACTTCACCGGGTTTGTGGGCGGCCTGCAGGCCGCGCTTGACAAGGCCGAGTGGTTTGGCCGCATCGCGCTTGAAGTGGAGGACAAGTCCGGGGCGGACGAGCGGCGATTCCGCCTCGGCGAGATGGTCCTTCCCGTGCAGGGCGCGGCGGGTTCGCATGGCGTCCTGCGCGCGACCGGCCGCAATGGACCCCGCTCGTTCGGGCCCGAGGATCTGCATCTCCTGTCGGGCCTGGCCGACTTTCTTGCGGTCGTGCTCGACCGCGCACAGGAGTGGCGCGAGGTGGAGCGCTTCCGCCAATTGTTGGGCTTCCTGCTCAACCAGGCGCCGGTCGGTATTCTCGCGTTCGACGGGCAGCACCGGGTGGCCGCCGGCAATGACCTGGCGCGGCGATGGCTGAGCGGGGGCGGCGACCTCTGGGCCGCCTTGCAGGCGGCGTTACCCGCTGAGGTGCGGGATAATGGTCAGGTGCCGCGCGCCTGTTTTCACCTGCGCATTGAAGGCCGTCTGGTGTTTGGCGAACTGCGCAATCCCCCGGGCGGCGCCGAGGCGGGGGTGTGTGTCGTGGTCATGACCGATCTCACGGCGGACCAGGCCCGCCTGCTCGATGCCCTGCACCGGGAGACCTACCGCTGCCAGTTGCGGCGGCTGCGGCTGGGCTTCGCCCTGCTGGAATCACCCCGCATTGCCGGCGGCCTGCTGCAGGTTCTCCCCGAACTGCGCGCCGGCCTGCCCGCAGCGGTCGCGGCCGGACCCTATGACGCGAACCGCGTCGGCCTCGTCTTTCCCGGATGCGGACGGACCACGATCATGGCCCACTTGCGGCGGCTCAAGCCGCTGCTGGCGGACGCCCCCGTGCGCGGGAGCCTGGCCGAGCTGGGCCGGGAGGGCAGCGAGCCCGAGAAATTGCTGCAGACCGCGCTGGTCGGCCTGCGACCGTTCGACGAGCTGCTGCGGCCGGCGTTGCTGCTTCATGACGACAGCTCGGCGGTGAACGACACCCTGGCCTACGTGCTGGGCGGGGAGTTCGAGCTGGTGAAGAGCACAAATGTGGAGCAGACGCGGCAGTTGCTGCGAACGCGGAGCTTCGATGCGCTCATCACCGAGGTCGAACTGCGCGGCGCGAGCGGAGTGGAACTGGCCCATCTGGCCGGCGATCTGCAGCCTGGCATCCGCACTTTCTTCACGGCCTTCTCGGAGCTGGCGGCGGAGGCGGTCCGGGCCCAGGAAACGGGGGATCCCGTGGTCTTCCAGAAGCCCTTCGACGCGCGGATGCTAGGGCGGACCGTGCGCGAAAAGCTCGGCATCTGAGCGGTCCCGACCGGGGCGGCTCGCCCAAGCCACCAGCAAATCCGAATGGTAGCCGCGGGGTCGTGACCCCGGCCATCGCAGCGCTTCCCGGGAGCCAGGAACATTGTCAACCAATAGTTGACATCGTCCTCCGCGGCATCCGCCAGCGGAGAACGTCTGCAAGACGTCCGCCGTGGCTTGTTACTGCCCACCCACCAGCACCCTCAAGGTCGCCGAACCGGCCGGCTGGCCCTCGGTTTCGGCGATCCACGTAATCTGTTGCCATTCGGATTTGGTGGTGCGGGGCGCAATCAGCCGGGCCTGCACGGGTGAGGAGTCGTGCGCCGCCACCGCGAAAACGCCCGAGCCTTTGACCTCCGTCCACCCCGGAGGCAGCTGCACCCGGACGGTCACGACCCGGACCTGATCGGTGCCGTTGTGGAGCAGAAGCGGCACGGGAAAGTTCTGTCCGCCGCCGACTCCCAGTTCCGGCGCGAGCAGTTGCGGCATCCGGTCGAGGTTGTGGGCCGGCCAGAAGTCCGCATAGAACGCCCATGGACCGCCGAGTTCGATGGCGGGTTTTGGCGACGACTGCGGTTGGAAGCCGCGTACGGCCGCAAACGCGAAGGGACGGGCAACGGTGCCCTCAAAGACGTCGCCGGTCGGAGTGCCGCCGACCGGCGACTTGCCCAGCACAAAGGGCACGGGAGGCTCATAGAAGCTCAGGTCTCCGGTCGCGAGCGCCTTTTCTCCGGGGGGACCGGTGTCACCCTGCGTTCGATGGAAGCTGGCTTCCGTGGCCGCGAGGCGCGCGTAGGACACATGCTGCGACGGCGAGACCACGGTGGTCGAATATTCCGGTCCCTGGCCCTTCACGAAATCAAGATGCGAGGCATCGGTGAAGAAATACAGCTTCTGCGGCTGCCACGGACGCAGGCCCTCCATCAGGTTGCCATAGAACAGGCGGTCTTCCGGCGTCGCCACCTGTTCGGGAAGTTTCGTCGGATCGCCCGCGAGGTCGAATGCCTCGGTGGCGATCACGCCCGCGGCCTGATGGTCTTCGTGATTCTCCCCGGCGACGACGTCCGGCAGCATCGTGATGACCACCGTTGGACGGGTCAGCCTGATAAATCGGACCAATTCGCCGAGGATCTGGCCATGGTTCCACGCTCCGAGCGAACGCAACACGTCGTGCACTTCGGGGGCCGGCGTGTCGGGCGCACGCAGGAACCACACATTCCGGATGCCGATGGCCGTCAAGGCCGCGCGCGCCTCCGCTTCGCGAATCTCCGCCAAGGAGGCTGCCTGCTCGAAGCCCACCAGGTTTTGGCCGGCATTGCCGCGGGTCGTGCAAACCACCGCAACGCGCCGGTGGTCGTCCAGCACCGCCCGGGCCAGGTAGCCGGCGATCAGCGTCTCATCATCCGGGTGGGCAATGATGACAAGAAGATCGGCTTTGAAACGCTCGTCCGGCGGCGGACTCGAGATTGCGGCCGGCGCGCCTGCGAGGCGCGCGGCGAGGAACAGACCAAAGGCCAGGAGGGGAAAGGCCCGCATCGGAGCGACCGGGAAGCCGCGGTGGAGGGGACGGCTTTCCGCGAGGGCAGGTTTTGCCGAAATGGTCGCCAGGGCGAAAGCCAGATTCTCCAGCCGGAAGACAGCGTGGCGAGCCGTTGACGCCCAAAGGTTCATAGTGGCGTTTCTGGCGGGAAACGTTCCGAAGACAAGAGGGTTCTGGCCGCGGCCCGTCCGGCGCAAGTCCCCTCCTGGGAGGGGTGGCCGCAGGCCGGGGTGTGTTCTTCAACCCTGCTTGCCGAACAGTTCCGCGATGATGTCCTCCAGCGGCACGTCCTCGATCGTGATGTCCGCCACGGGACCGGCCGCGAGGATCTGCTGCGAGACGGCCACAGCCTGGTCTCCCGGCACATGGAGCACGTATTCGCCGTTGGCGGCGGGCTCGGCCTTGCCAAACTGCGGATCGAATGCGCCCGGGGAGAGGACGCCATCGACGGGACGGAACTTGATGATCTTCTGGCGGCTGCCGGTGGCGTCGAGCCGGCCAATGTCGCCGTCGTGGATCTTGCGGCCCTTGTGGATCACGATGACCCGCTCGCACAGCGCCTTGATGTCGGCCATGTAATGACTGGTGAGCAGGATGGTGGTGCGGTAGCGGCGGTTGTAGTCGCGGAGAAATGAGCGCACGGCTTTTTGGGAGACGACATCGAGGCCGATGGTCGGCTCGTCGAGAAAGAGCACGCGCGGGCGGTGGAGCAGCGCGGCGATGAGCTCCATCTTCATCCGCTCGCCGAGCGAAAGTTCGCGCACCATGACGTTCAGCTTGTGGCCGACGTCGAGCAGCTTGATGAGCTCATCAAGCGTCTGCTGGTACTGCGCGGCGTCGAGCCCGTAGATATGCCGCAAAAGCAGGAAAGACTCGATGGCGGGCAGGTCCCACCACAGCTGGTTCTTCTGGCCCAGCACCAGTGCGAAGATGCGGCGGTAGGCGTTTTCGCGCTTGGTCGGGTCGAAACCCGCGACGCGCGCCCGGCCCGAGGTGGGGTAGATGAGGCCGGACAGCATCTTCAGGGTCGTGGTTTTGCCAGCGCCATTCGGACCAAGAAAGCCGACGAACTCCCCCTCGCGGATCGAGAAACTGATATTGTCAGCGGCGCGCACCTCCTCGAATTCGCGCCGGAACAGCCCCTTCACGCCGCCCCAGAAGCCCGGCTGCTTCTTGTAGGTGCGGAACACGCGGGTGAGGTTCTCAACTTCGATCATCGCGGAAAGAATTCAGGAGGGAGGAGCCAGGAGCCAGAATATTCAACCTGGCCCGAGGCGCCGGTGTTCAGCTTGGTTGCCAACTCCAAAGGAGATTCACCACGAAGAGCACGCAGGCCACGAAGGCAAATGCAGAGTTGTTGAAGGTCGAACAAGAGCCCGGCGCATCACCACGATTCACCGGAGACGTCGAAGACAGAGGGTGTGCCGCCGCTGTCGAACATCATAGGCTTCATGGCTGTCCCAGCCGGGTGTAGTCCAGCACCGTGTGGCTGATGAAGCCTTGCGCCAGTGCAGCGCGGTCGGTCAGCGGTTCGGTGGGCGAAAGATCCTGGCCGAGGTGGAAGACGAAGCGGTGGGTGCCGTCATCCTGGGCGGGGCTGAACAGGCCCGGGATGACCATGCGCGCCGGCACGGTGCGGCGGAGGGGCGAATCCGGCCGGCAGGGGAACGGGAAATTGACGTTGTGGACGGTGAAGCATCGCGCGGGCGTGGCGGCGACGAACTCGGCCACCAGGCGCGCGGCATGGACCGCGGAAGTCCTCAGCGTGGCGCCCAATTCCGCATCGGGCGCGCCGCCGTGATCCTTGAGGCGGTCATAGGTCTCGAAGCTCAGATCCTGGGAGAACGCGACCGCGGGCAGGCCGTGCAACACGCCCTCGAACGCGCCGGCGACCGTGCCGCTGGCCAGCAGGAATCCGAGCGAGGCGTTGAGGCCCATGTTCATGCCGCTGACCACCGCATCGGGCCGGACGGTGACGAGGTGGGCCAGGGCGATGTTGACGCAGTCCGACGGCGTGCCGTCGACGATCCAGGTGGGGCAGTCGAAACCGCGATCAACCTTGGAGGAACGCACGGGGCGGTGGCGTGACTTGGCTGCGCCGATCCAGCTCTGCTCCGTCTTGGGTGCGACCACCGCGAGTTCATGGCCGGCGGCGCGCAGGCCGAAGACCAGCTCGTGCAGAAACACGCAGTCGATGCCGTCGTCGTTGGTGATCAGGAGGCGCATTTTTCACCACGAAGACACGAAGGGCACGAAGGGGAAAGCAGGAAGTGGATCATGAATGGCCGCAACGCTGCACAAGAAGCGCAAAGAAACCGGTAGCGGTGAATCCCCAGCGGCGCGCTGCTCGCGGGCGCTGAGGTGCCGAAATAAAAAGAGCGGCTCCGAAGAGCCGCTCGTTGCTTAAAGCTTGCGGCTTACGATTGCTGGGCCGGTGTCGCGGATTCGGCCGGGGCCGCGGGAGCGTCGGCCGGGGCGGCCTGCGGCGCGGCTTCCCGTTCCTTCATGGCGGCACGGCGCGAGAGGCGGACCTTGCCGGTCCGTTCGTCGATCCCGATGCACTTCACCCAGATCATCTCGCCCATCTTGACGACGTCCTCGGTGCGGCGCACGCGGAAGTCGGCCAGCTCGGAATTATGCACCAGGCCTTCCTTGCCGGGCATGCACTCGACGAATGCGCCGAACTCCTTGGTGCCGGTGACCCGGCCCTGGTAGGTCTTGCCCATCTCAATCTGCGAGCCGCCGCCACAAAGGCCGTCGATCTCCTGCACCGCACGGGCCATCGCGTCAGCGTTGTTGGAATAGATGTAGACCTTGCCGGAATCGTCCTCGGCGATGTCGATCTGCGCGCCGGTGGTCTCGGTGATGCGGCGGATGGTCTTGCCGCCGGGGCCGATGAGCAGGCCGATCTTTTCGGGATCGATCTGGATGGTCTGGATGCGCGGCGCGTAGGTGCTGAGCTGCTTGCGCGGCTCGGGAATGGCGGCGAGCATCTTGCGCAGGATTTCGATGCGGGCATCGCGGGCCTGGAAGATGGCCTTCTTCGCGATCTCGAGCGGCAGCCCGTTGATCTTGAGGTCGAGCTGGAAACCCGTGATACCCTCGGTGGTGCCGGCCACCTTGAAGTCCATGTCGCCGAAGTGGTCCTCCTCACCAAGAATGTCGGTGATCGTGACCCAGCGGGAGATCGCCCCGGAGGCGTCGTTCTCAGTGATGAGGCCGCAGGAGATGCCCGCCACGGGGGCGACGATCGGCACGCCGGCGTCCATCAGAGAGAGGCAGCCGCCGCAGATCGAGGCCATCGAGGTCGAGCCATTGGAGGCCATGATCTCCGAGGTGACGCGGATCGAGTAGGGGAACACATCCTCGGGCGGGACGACCGGAAGCAGCGAACGCTCGGCGAGCGCGCCATGGCCGATTTCGCGCCGGCCGGGGCCGGTGGTGCGGCCCGTCTCGCCGACCGAGAACGGCGGGAAGTTGTAGTGGAGGATGAAGCTCTTGGACTTGGCGCCGCCCGTGAGGGCGTCAAGTTCCTGCGCCTCCTTGGTGGGCCCGAGCGTCGTGAGGACGAGACCCTGGGTGTCGCCGCGCTGGAAAAGGCCGGAGCCATGCACGCGGGGCAGCACACCGACCTCGCAGGAGATCGGACGGAGCGCCGTGGCGTCGCGCTGGTCGGCCCGCACGCCCTTCTCGAGGACGGAATGGCGGTAGGCCTTGTACTGGAGATCCTCGAACACGATGTTAATGTCGGCGTCGGCGAACTTGCCCTCGCCGAGTTCGGCGGTGAGCGCGGCCTTGGCCTCGGCCTTGAGGGCGTCGACGTTGGCCTGGCGCACCTGCTTTTCCTTGCCGAAGATGGCCTCGGTCATCTTGGGGCCGGCGACGCGCTCAATGATGGCGCGGGCCTCGGGTTTGGCGGTGACGAGGGGGAAGACCGCCTTGGGCTTGCCCGCGATGGCGACGAGTTCCTTGATGGCCTTGATGACGGGCTGGATTGCCTGGTGGGCGAATTCGAGCGCCTCAATGAAGCGGGTCTCGGGCAACTGGTCGGCCGAGCCTTCGATCATCAGCATATCCTTCTCGTTGCCGACGTAGATGAGGTCGAGGTTCGACTGGAACATCTGCTCGATGCTCGGGTTCGCCACGAACTTTCCGTCGATCTGCCCGATGCGGAGTGCGCCGATCGGGCCGTCCCACGGAATGTCCGAGATGGCCAGGGCGGCCGAGGCGCCGTTGACCATCGAGATGTCGGACTCGTGCGCCTGGTCGGCGGAGAGCAGGATCCCGATGATCTGCACTTCGTTCAGGAAGCCGGTGGGAAAAAGCGGCCGGCACGGGCGGTCGCACAGGCGCGAAGTGAGGATCTCCTTTTCGGACGGGCGGCCTTCCCGCTTGAAGAAGCCGCCGGGGAAGCGGCCGGCCGCCGCGTATTTCTCCCGGTAGTCAACCGTGAGCGGGAAGAAGTCCTGGCCGGGCCTCATGGTCGAGGCAACGGTGGCGGAGACAAACACGGTGGTCTCGCCGACGGTGACGGTGACAGCGCCGTTGGCGAATTTGGCGAGGGTGCCAGTCGCGAACTTGATGCCAAGTTCGGGAACGGTGACGGTATGTTTCTGATTCATGGGTCTGATGGATTGCCCTGTTCCCCAGCCCTTCGCGCGTCGTGCGCAACCGGCATGGAAAAGAGGGACGATTGTCTGCGCCGCGCGGCTCAGCCGCTCCCGGCACAGGGGATCTCAACAGTTCTTAACCGGATTTCGCTCCCTGCATCCCAGACGCGAGAGATTTCTGTTTGCTTCCATCCGTCGAGGCAAAGCGGATTATCCTCACTCCGCCGAGGCGCGTTAGGGATAACGCGCCCTACCTTGGATAGCAGCAAGCGGAAATGTCCCGGGTCAAAAGGTGAGGGTCGGAAACGACGACGGGCGGTCCGCGGATTGGGCCGCCCGTCGAGGAAACTGGTTACTTGCGCAGGCTGAGACGCTGCAGCAGGTCGTTGTATTTGGCCAGTTCGTGCCGCTTCAGGTAATCCAGAAGCTTGCGACGGCGGCTGGCCATCTGCAGAAGGCCGCGGCGGCTGTGGAAGTCCTTGCGATGGCCCCGCAGATGCTCGGTCAGGTGATTGATCCGGGCGGTCAGCAAGGCGATTTGGACGTCGCAGGAGCCGGTGTCCTTCTCGTGAACTTTGTACTGAGTGATGATTTCGGTTTTTGCTATCGGCATGGTTTTGTGTGGGTTGCACAACTGTAGGGAACCTTCCGGCTCCGTGTCATCCGCCCTTGGCAGAAGGCCGCAGGCCGATGGCACCGTTCTAATC
>Ga0182021_10000674_pt1 | contig 37460 bp, 33 predicted proteins | sample 612E3MmetaG_FD_120493 | JGI IMG/M metagenome (GOLD analysis project Ga0182021, IMG submission 120493) | Permafrost microbial communities from Stordalen Mire, Sweden - 612E3M metaG (Illumina Assembly) | ecosystem: Environmental > Terrestrial > Soil > Wetlands > Permafrost | place: Sweden...
AACCCCGCCTCCCGGACCAACAAGAAGAATCTGCCGGACACCTGCGCCAGCTGTCATTCCGATCCCAAGTTCCTGGCCAAACACCAGATTCCCTTCGCCAAGCCGGTGGAAGCCTACCGCCTGAGCGTGCATGGCCGTGCAGTGGCCAAGGGGAACACCAGCGCGGCCTCCTGCTCGGACTGCCACGGAAGCCATGACATCCTGCCCTCTTCGAATCCCTTGGCCAAGGTGAACCGGGCCAACGTAGCGTCGACCTGCGGCGCTTGCCACAGTGATGTCCAGGCGGTCTATGCGATCAGCGTCCATGGACTCGCCGTGAAGCGAGGCCTCAACGATGCGCCGACCTGCACGGATTGCCATGGCGAGCACAACATTCTCGCGCCCAGTGAAGCAGGCTCCCTGGTCAATGCCACGCGCGTCTCCACGGCCACCTGCGGCCGCTGCCACGGCGATGAGCGACTCAATTCGCGCTTCAGCTTCGGTGACAAGGTCTCTGCCTACCAGGACAGTTTCCACGGCCTCGCCACCCGGGGCGGCCGGAAATCGGTGGCCAACTGCGCCTCCTGCCATGGGGTGCACAACATCCTGCCCTCCACGGACATCCGCTCCACCGTCAATCCCGCCAACCTGAAGCACACCTGCGGCCAGTGCCATCCGGGCGTGGGAGACAAGATCACCCTGGGGAGAGTGCACGTCCAAGGCATCGGAGGTTCTGAACACATCTCCGTGAAGTGGATCCGCCTGTCCTACTACTTCCTCATCCCGATGACCATCGGCTTCATGCTCTTCCACAATGGAATCGACTGGCTGGCCAAGCTTCGGCGCGGCCCCCACCATGGCTCCGCGGAGGAAGGGTTCCCCCGGATGAACCTGACCTTCCGCCTGACCCACGCCATGGTGATGATCAGCTTCATCACCCTCGTGGGAACGGGATTCGCCCTGAAATTCCCCGAGGCTGGGTGGGTGAAGCTGTTCCAGGCCCTTGACCCCGCCTCCAGCGTCCGCGGGCTGGTCCACCGCATCGCGGCTGTGGTGATGATTGCGGCAACGGTCATCCACTTCATCCACCTGGCCTGGTCCCGCCGGGATCGGGTCATCCTCGTCGAGTTGTTGCCTTCCCTGCAGGACGGCAAGGACATCTTCAACATGATCCGGTTCAACCTGGGCCTGACCAGCCAGCGCCCGACCTTCGGCATGTTCGGCTACGCCGAGAAGATGGAGTACTGGGCCTTCATGTGGGGCACGGTGTGATGGCCGTGACCGGCATCGTGCTTTGGGCCGAGAACCTGAGCCTCCGTTATTTCCCGATCTGGGTCATGGACGCAGCCACGGCAGCCCATTGGTATGAAGCCATCCTCGCCACCCTTTCCATCCTTGTGTGGCACTGGTACCTGGTGATCTTCGACCCGGATGTCTACCCCATGGATCTGGCCTGGCTGACCGGCAAGGCTCCCGCCGACCACATCCGGGCGACCCGGCCGGGCTACTACCTGAAGACCATCGAGAAGCAGCAGCCGAAGGACGGCCCGGAAGCCCCCTCAGACCACCACTGACCTTTGCGTTTGATATCCATCACTCATAGGAATACCCCATGAATCGAACCACATCCGTAAGCCAGGATGGCTCCTCATCCCGACGCCGCAGGGGTAGTGTCCTGCTCGCCCTCTTCGCCGGGTTCCTCCTGGCGGCCACGCCCCTGCAGGCGGCCTCTCCCAATGAGAAGGCCAACGAGGCCTGCCTCGGCTGCCATGGCGACAAGGATATGGTCAAGGAGGTGCCCAATGGGGCGCCTGTTTCCCTCTTTGTGGATGCGGATCGCTTCGGCAAGGCCGTGCATGCCTCGCTCGCGTGCAAGAGCTGCCACGCCGACCTCCACAAGGACCACCCTGGTGACGGCAACCCGGTGCCCAAGGTGAACTGCGGGATCTGCCACACGGACGAGTCCAAGATCTATCAGGGCAGCATCCACGGTATGAGCAGGGCCATGGGTTCCTCAGCCGCCGCCAACTGCGTCGATTGCCATGGAAACCATTACATCGGTCACGTTTCACGGACCGATTCGCCAGTCTACAAGATGAACCTCCCGGTCACGTGCGGGAGATGCCACGCCAATAAGAACATCACCGATGAATACAAGATGAAGTATCCATCCGTGGGCTCTCAGTACATGGAGAGCATCCACGGACAGGCACTGCTCAAGAAGGGCCTCATCGTGGCGCCCAGCTGCAGCGATTGCCACGGCGTCCATGACATCAAGCGCAGCGTGGACCGCAGCTCGCCCATCAACCATGCCAACGTGGCGAAGACCTGCGGCAAGTGCCACGTCACCGTGGAAGCCATCTACGAAAAGAGCATCCACGGCCAGCTGCTGGCCAAGGGCGATCCCCGCGGTCCGGTCTGCATCCAGTGCCACTCGGCCCATCAGATCGAGACTCCCGGCGGATCGCACTTCAAGTCCCGGGCCGACCTGATCTGCGGCAAATGCCATGAGGACCGTCTGGAACACTACCGGGATACCTATCACGGCAAAGCCATGGCCCTCGGGAAGGCGAATACCGCGCCGGATGTGGCCGCCTGCTACGATTGCCACGGCCACCACGACGTACTGCCGGTATCGAATCCCGATTCCAGACTCGCACCCGGCCACATCGTCCAGACCTGCCAGCAGTGCCATCCGAAGGCCAACGTCAGCTTCACGAAGTACGCGCCCCATGCCGACCCCGAGGACCGCAAGAAGTATCCCTAGCTCTACTACGTCTTCATTGGAATGACGGGGATCCTGGTCGGCACCTTCCTGGTGTTCGGTCTGCACACCCTGTTCTGGCTCTTCCGCTCGATCTGGCTCTACCGCCACGACTCGAAACAGTTCCGCGAGGCTAAGACCACGATCGCCAAGGACGAAGAGCAGTTCACCCGGTTCCAGCCCTTCGAGCGCTTCCTCCATCTGCTGGTGGTCTCGAGCTTCCTGCTCCTCGTGCTCACGGGCATGCCGCTGAAGTTCTATTACACCGACTGGGCCAAGGCCGTGTTCAGCTTCCTGGGCGGGCCTCAGACTGCCCGTACCCTCCACCACTTTGGTGCGGTCATCACGTTCCTGTACTTCACGCTCCACGTCAGCGACACGCTCGTGCATTTCTGGAAGAACCGCAAGTTCCTCCGGGATCCTGCGACCGGGAAAGTGAAGCTCGCGCGGCTCTGGACGGCCATGAGCCTTCCGGATTCCATGATCCCCACCAAGCAGGACCTGACGGACTTTGTCGCCCACAACAAGTGGTTCTTCGGCCAGGGCCCCAAGCCGCAATTCGACCGGTGGACCTATTTCGAGAAGTTCGACTACCTCGCCGTGTTCTGGGGCATCTTCGCCATCGGGGTCTCGGGCCTGATCATGTGGTTCCCCGAATTCTTCAGCAAGTTCATGCCGGGCTGGATGATCAATGTCTCGCTCATCATCCACTCCGACGAGGCCCTGCTGGCCGCCGGCTTCATCTTCACGGTCCACTTCTTCAACACGCATTTCCGGTTGGAGAAGTTCCCCATGGATACCGTGATCTTCTCCGGCCGCATCTCGAAGTCGGAGATGCTCCACGAGCGCAAGCGCTGGTATGACCGGCTGGTGGCCGAAGGACGCCTGGACAGCTTCCGGGTCAAGGACGAGTGGGATGCCTGGAAGGGCATCGCCAAGACCTTCGGGTACCTCTTCTTCGGCCTCGGTGTCGTGCTGCTGATCCTCATCCTCTATGCCATGACCTCCCGTCTGACCCACGGTGGGTGAGCGCTACCACCAACCTTCACAGTGATGAAGCCTTAATCCTGATTCCTGTGCCTGCGGTCACTGCCGCAGGCGCTAACGGTGGACCGACTCTGCTCACCGAACACCCCTTGCGATCCGCATGGGGTGGTTGGTGCAGATTTGCCTTATTTTCAACCATTCGAACCGAATTTAAGTCCCTCGACCCAGGTGCCGAAAAACCTTCCGAGGTCAGGTATGGCTGACGAGTCCATTTTCAGGCCCCGGGCAGATCGTGGGGCCCGGATTCTGGTAGTCACTGACATCGGCACCCCTGGCCCACAGATTCCAACCACTAGACAATTCTTACAGTTACATCTAACCCAATAAAATCTCGGGGTCTCAATCCAAGAGGAGCAGCCATGCGACGCATAGCCCTGTTCACCACCCTTATTGTCTTGGCTGTGGCCCCCTCCGCCATGGCTAAGATAACCACCATAAAGGGTTGTTCCAATTGCGCCGCCTGCCATGTGGGCGTTCCCAACAAGAAGAAGTTCAATCCCGCGGCCGCCAAGATGGTCGCGAAGTACAAGGAACCCATGTGCAAGGCCTGCCATGGCTGGGCCAAGGGCAAACTGACCACCAAGGCGATGAAGACAAAGAAACCGTAGTCGGGTTCTCGCTCCAAAAGGCGGCGTCGCTATTGACGCCGCTTTTTGTGGCTATCTAGAGGCCGAGGAGCTTGCGGGCTTCTGACTCCATGCGATCCAGCAGGGCGGTGTCGGTTCGGCTTTGGAGATAGACCTTGAGTTTGGGTTCGGTACCGCTGGGCCTGAAGGCGGCAAATGCACCGCTCTCCAAGCGGAATTTCAGCACATTGCTATGCAGGATGGGCAGGGCCACCGATCGGTTATCCGGCCGATCGAGGATCGTCTCGCTCCTTCCCTCGCCATGCCAAAGCCCCGTCTGGAAGTCCTCCCAGCTGGTGACCTTTTCGCCGCCGAGGGTGGCGAGGCCCGCCGCGCGGATGCGTTCCATGGCTTCCGCGAAGCGTTTTGCGCCACCGGGCCTAGGATCCTCGAGGTTCACCAGGCGGTTGTGGAAAACTCCGACCTGGGCCATCAGGGTGTCCACCGCCTCGAAGAGGGTCTGGCCCTTGGCCTTGTAGTATCCGGCCATCTCCGCGACCACCAGGGCCGCTGTGACGCCGTCCTTGTCCCGCAGACTGGGGGGGATGAGCATGCCGTAGCTTTCTTCGGCGCTAAAGGCATAGGCCTCGCCCAGGGCCTCCAGTCGGTCCATGCACACCGCGATGTTCTTGAAACCCGTGAGTGTCCACACGATGGGCAACCCGTGACGACGTGCCACTTCGGCCATGAAGTCGGAGGTGACCACGGTGCTCACCACCGCGCCCTGGCGGCCCTTCTGGGTGCAGAGGTAGTCGAGGGTGAGGCCGGCGATATCGTTGCCGGTCATGAGCTCCCAGACGCCATTACGCTTAACCACGACGCCGATGCGGTCCGCATCGGGATCATTGGCGAGGATGACTTCCGCATCCATGGCCTCGGCCTCCCGGATGGGCGCTGCATAGGCCGCCAGTTCTTCGGGGTTGGGCCTGGGCGCCGTGGGGAAGGTCCCGTCCTGGATCCCCTGGCTGGGGCTGATGGACAGGGGCAGGCCAGCCTGTTTGAACAGGGCTGGGACGAAGGCGATGCCAGTCCCATGGAAGGGCGTGTAGAGGATCCGGGCAGGGGTGAAGGGCTGGGGATGCTGGAGCAGGCCTATGCCGAGGGCCAGGTAAGCGTTTTCCACCTCCAGGGGAATGGGACTGATGCGGCCATCAGGCACAACAGGCGGTTCGGGCACCATGGGGAGCTTGGCCATCTGGGCCTCGATCTCCACGTCCCAGGGATCCACCACCTGACCGCCGAGGTCGTTGTAGGCCTTGAAGCCGTTATACTCCTTCGGATTGTGGCTCGCGGTGATGATCACCCCGCAGGCGGAGCCCAGGGCCTTCATGGCGAAACAGAGGAAGGGCGTGGGCAGGGGACGCTTGCCGAGGAACACCTGGAACCCCGCCGCAGCCAGGACCGCCGCACTTTCTGCGGCGAAGACATCGGACTTGATCCGGGTGTCATAACCCACCACGGCGATTTTCTTCCCGGGCGCGTGGTGCTGGGTGACGGCCGCCAGGGCCATGGTCGTCCGGCGCACGTTCGGCTGGTTCATGCGCCGCAATCCGGCGGCCATGAAGCCGCGCAGGCCCCCGGTCCCGAAGGCCAGGGGCTCGAAGAACCGGTCCTCCAGTTCAGCCACGGCGGCGGCATCACCGCCCTCGGCAGCCTTCACCAGGGGCTCCAGCTCAGCGCGGAGTTCGGGTTCAAGGCGGGGGAAGGAAAGGTACTTCTTCGCGGCACTCAGGGACATGGGGACCTCGCAGGTTCCATCTTAGGATCCGTTACGAAATAGCCGGGACTTTTCTGGCTGTTTCGTAACGGCTCCTTCTGCCGCAATCCCGTTGAGATGAAACGATTAAAAAGTCAGGGCGGCCTACGCGAAGTGGCTCACGCGCCGCCGAGAGCGATGTCCTCCAGCAGGATGCTGAGGCCGGCGCTGCTGCCATACCAGCGGAGATCGCTGCCCAGCGCCACGATGCGGGTGAGGAAGTCCCGCAGGTTACCGGCGAAGGTGAGCTTGTCCACGGGCTCGACCAATTGGCCACCGCGGATGCGGATGCCGCTGGCCCCCACGCTGAGATCCCCGCTGACGGGGTCCACCGTGTGGAGGCCCATGATCTCGGTGATGAGCACGCCATCCCCGGCCAGGCGGTAGAGGGCTTCGGGTGCCGTGTTTCCAGGAAGGGGGAACAGATTGAAGGTGGTGGCGCCGGGCTGGCTGCCGAGGCCGCGCCCCGCGCTGGCGGTGGGGGCCATGCCCATCTCGACGGCGGTCTTGAGGGTGTGCAGGTAGGTCTTCAGCACACCGCCCTCCAGCAGCACATTGCGCCTGGTGGGCAGACCCTCGGCGTCCCAGGGTTCGGTGCCCAGGGCTGGGCGACCGGGCGCTTCGGTCAACCGGCCATCGTCCACCAGCGTCAGCAGGGGGGAGGCAATGGCTTCACCCAGTTTTCCGGCAAAGAGGCTCCGCTGTTTCAGCACGGATTCCGCATCCAGCATGCCCGCCACAATGCCCAGCAGATCCACCGCCACTTCCGGATGCAGCACCACGGAATACCTCCCGGCGGGCAGCCGCTGGGGGTTCAGCTTCCGCTCGCCCTTGAGAGCGGCCTCGGCGCCGATGGCGGCCAGATCCAGGTCAGGGTGGCGGGAGGCATCCCAGTGCCAGGAAGCCTGCCGTTCTTCCCCATCGGCCACCGCCAGGTCGATGGCCGCGGAACAGCTGGACCAGACGTCCGGGGTTCGCACGCCCCTCTGGGTGAGCAACAGGCTGGCGCCGGTGCCATCGCTCCAGGCGGCTTCCCGCACGGCGGCGACCTTCTTCGAGGCCCATCGGGCCTGGACTTCCAGGTCCAGGGCCCAGGCGATGCGCTGCTGGGGTGTGATGGATTCCACCGAGACGTCGAAGCGGCTGGGGAGGTCATCGATACCCGAAGGATCAGCCTGCCGGAGCCACGGATCCTCGTCACCGAGGGCGCTGAGTTCCCAGGCCTGGGCGAAGAGGTTGCGGAAATCCGCGGCGACGAGGTCCGTGGTGGTCGCAAGACCCGTCCGGAATCCCTTGCCGCCCGCGCGGATCACGCGCACCCCAAGGCCACCTCGCTTGCTGGCGGTGAGGTCCTCCAGGTGGCCGTTCTGGACCTTGGCCTTGCGGCTGTGCGAAACGGAGATGAAAGCCTCCGCCCCCTCCGCACCCAGGGACATGGCGTGCCGGATGCCGTCCTGGAGACGGGCTTCGAGAGATTCAGGAATGAAGGTCGAAAAGGGATTCATGGTCAGATCACGCTCGGCAGAGGTTCTGCAGTGCCGCCCACGACGAGGGCAGTGCAGAGGATGGTGGGGAGGGCGTCGCTGACGGGCACGCCCTGGCCGTCCTTGCCGCAGGTGCCGATGTCGAAGTGGTGCAGGTCGCTGCCGATCCGCGTGAGGCCCTTCAGCACCTCCGGGCCGCAGCCGCTGAGGGTGGCGTTCTTCACGGGATATTTGGCCTCGCCCTTCTCCACCCAGTAGCCCTCAGTCACCTGGAACACGAAGTTGCCGGTGACCGTGTCCACCTGGCCGCCCCCCATGCGCTTGACGAGGAGCCCCCGATCCAGATCCCGGAGGATGGCCTCGGGCGCCTCGCTCCCCGGGGCCAGGAAGGTGTTGCGCATCCGCGGGATGGGCAGGTTCCGGTAGCTTTCACGGCGGCCATTGCCCGTGGGTTCCGTCGCCATTTTCTTCGAGGTCTTCCGGGATTGCAGGTAGGCCTTGAGCACGCCGTTCTCGATGAGCACCACCCGGCTCACCGGATTGCCTTCGTCGTCGATGGCCTGGCTGCCGCGCTTGTGGGGCAGGGTGCCGTCGTCGATGATCGTCACGCCCTCAGCGGCCACCTTCTGGCCCAGCTTGCCTGCGAAGGCGCTCATGCCCGCCAGGGCCAGATCGGCCTCCAGGCCATGGCCGCAGGCCTCATGGATCATGGTGCCGCCGGCGCTGCTGCTGAGCACCACCGGGAAGGTTCCGGCGGGCGCAGGCTGGGCGTCCAGGGCCAGGATGGCCAAGCGAACCGCCTCCCGCACCGTGCGGTCCACGGCCTCCTCCGTGAACAGCTCGAAGCCGCGGGTCTCGCCCAGGGCCTGGTAACCGGTCTGAAGCTGAGCGCCGTCGCCCGCCGTGACGTTCGCCCGCAACACCACCTGGGTGCGGTGGTCCTCCGTGAGCCGGCCGGACCAGCTGCCCTGCTTGAGTTCAGCGGTGGCGATCCACACGCGCTGGGTGCTGTCTCCGTAGCCCACGGAGACCTGTTTCAGGGCGCCGGGGCGAAGGGTCTCGGCCTCCGACCGGGCCAGAGTCTCGGCACGGCGGACCAGCGCGACCTTCTCGGCCAGGGCTACCTGGCCGGGGTCCCGCTCCACGGGGCTGGGCGTGGGGTGGGTCGTGACCACCAGGTCTGGAACCTGGGCCGGCGACCCCTCACCCGGAGCGGCGAGAGTGCGAGCGGCCTCCAGCAGCTCCTCCAGGGTCGGGGCGATGAGATCCGCGAAACGGGTGGTTTCGCCTTCCACGAGCCTCAGGCTGGCGCCGAACGTTTCTGAGGCGAGCACATCCTCCATGCGGCCGTCGTCCATGCCCAGGGCATGAGCCCTGCGCCGCTCCGCGAACACTTCGCCGTAATCGCCACCTCGGCAGAGCAGGGTGGTCAGGACATCCCGCAGCTGGTCTGCGGTGAACGGTGCGGGCATCGGGGATCTCCAACTCCGCGCGCGGCGGACCTTCCAGTTTGCCAGAAGTTCGGCCTCCGCCCTCTCGATAAGGGTGGAGAGTTCCCTTCCGTCGTTGAGGATGATCAGGTCCGCATGGAGGGCCCGCTCGGGTGCCGAGGCCTGGGACCGCAGTCGCGCCAGCGCTGCTTCCCGGGTCAGCCCGTCCCGCGCCATGAGACGATTCGTGCGCATGTCCTCGGGCGCATCGACGGTCCAGAAAGCGTCAAAGTGATGGGCTTTGCCGCGCTCCACCCAGAGCGCCGCGTCCAGTACCGCGCCGCGGGTGGAGGCGGGAAGGGCCTGGAGGCGGACTTCCCGCAGGGCCTCGATGCGGGGATGGAGGATGGCATTGAGCCGGGCCCGCAGGGCTGCGTCCGAAAACACGCGCGCCGCCACCCAGGGCCGGTCCAGGCTGCCATCGGGAAGCAGGCAGTCCGGGCCGAAGGCTGCGGCCACTTCCCGCAGCCCCTCGCTGCCCGGCGCCACGGCCTCGCGAGCGAGGTCATCCGCATCGATGACAGCCCAACCGAGGGCCCGCAGTTGCGACGCCACAAAGCTCTTCCCCGCCGCGATGCCGCCGCTGAGGCCCAAGAGGGGGAAGTCTGTGGCCATCAGGAAGACACCTCGCTGGAGCATTGTGCCCTTTGTCCAGACTGGGATAAAAGGATGGGTCGGAACCGAACCGCCTACCCGAGGTCGGCATTCCCTATCCAATCATGCCCCAGGCCTCTACACTGGACCCTCGAACATCCGAGCTCGAGGCTTCATGAAAGACGCGTCCCCCGAACAGACCATGGATCTCTCCCAGCTGGAAAAGCCGGTACTTGAGCTGGAGGCCCAGATCCGGGCCATGGAGATGGATCCCACTTCGACCAAAGAGCGGGAGAAGCTGGAAAAGAAGCTCGACAAGCTGAAGGCGGATTTGTTCACGAACCTGACGGACTGGCAGCGGGCCCAGTTGGCGCGGCACCCCAAGCGGCCCTACACGCTGGACTACCTGGAACGGATCTGCGATCGCTTCGAGGAACTGCACGGCGACCGCCGCTACGGCGATGATGCGGCGATCGTGGCCGGCATGGGCTGGATCGACAGCAACCCCCTGATGATCATCGGCCAACAGAAGGGCCGGGACACCAAGCAGAAGATCCTGCGCAACTTCGGCATGCCCAAGCCCGAGGGCTACCGCAAGGCCCTCCGGCTCATGAAGCTGGCCGAGAAGTTCCAACGGCCCATCCTCTGCCTCATCGACACCCCGGGCGCCTACCCCGGCGTGGATGCCGAGGAGCGCGGCCAGGCTGAGGCCATCGCCCGGAACCTGCTGGAGATGGCCAAGCTTGAAGTGCCCGTGGTGGCAGTGGTCATCGGCGAAGGTGGCAGCGGCGGGGCCCTGGCCCTGGGCGTGGCCGACCGCGTGCTCATGATGGAGAATGCCATCTATTCCGTGATCTCGCCCGAGGGTTGCGCGTCCATCCTGTGGAAGGATGCCAGCCAAGCCCCCAAGGCGGCCGCGGCCCTGAAACTCACGGCTCCGCACCTGCTGGAACTGGGTGTCATCGATGGCATCGTGAAGGAGCCCCTGGGCGGTGCTCATTCCAATTACGATGCTGCCGCAGCTGCGCTGAAGGAAGCCATCGTGGAGGCTTTCTCCGAGCTTTCCGATCTGTCCGCGGAACAGCTGGTGGAGGATCGGTACCAGAAGTTCGCGCGCATAGGTCGCGTGGGCTGACATGGAAGCCATGCCTTGGCGCATCCGCCGGAGGGTTCCGGCGGGACTGGCGCCCTGGAAGGCCCTGGCCGATGCCTGGGATCTGGATCCCCGGTTGGCCCGTCTGGCCTGGATGCGCGGCGCGGACCGGCCCGAAGCTTTGGCCTGGCGCCTGGATGCGGACTGGCAGCGCACCACGGACCCCCACCTGCTGCCCGGCGTGGATCGGGCGGTGGAGCGCATCCGCAGGGCCATCGAGGCGGGGGAGCACATCGTGGTCTATGGCGACTACGATGTGGATGGTGTGACGGCCACAGCACTGCTGGTGCGCACATTGGAAAAGATGGGAGCCGACGTTTCGTTCTTCATCCCCAACCGTTTCTCGGACGGCTACGGCCTGCACCTGGACTGCATCGCGGAGTTGAAGGCCACTTGCAAGCCGGGTCTGCTTATTTCCGTGGACTGCGGTGTTCGTAGCGTGGACGAAGTGAAGGCCAGCACCGAACTGGGCCTGGACTGGGTGATCACTGACCACCACGCCCTTGGCGCGGAGCTGCCCCCGGCCTGCGCGGTCGTGCATCCCCATCTGGAGGAGTACCCCAACCGGTTCCTGGCGGGCGTGGGTGTGGCCTTCAAACTGGCCCAGGCCCTCCTCGGCGCCGTACCGCACCCCGTGGGTGCCGACGCCGTCTTCCTGGACGGGCTCCTCAAGCTGGTGGCCATCGGTACCGTGGCGGACGTCATGCCCCTGGTGGATGAGAATGCGCTGCTGGTGCGGCGGGGGCTGGATTCCCTCGGCGGGAAGAACGGTCCCGGTCTGGCGGCCTTGCTGCGGGCCGCGAAGAAGGAGGGCGCGATTGGGGCCCAAGACATCGCCTTCGGGTTGGCGCCGAGGTTGAATGCCGTGGGTCGCATGGGTGGCGCAGAGGATGCCGTTCGCCTGCTGCTCACCCGGGACCGGACCGAAGCAGAGACCTTAATGTTACGGGTGGAGGCCCTCAACCTGGAGCGCCGCGCCATCCAGCAGGAGCTGACCGCAAGGCTGCCGCCACCAGGAGAGGGAGCCTTCGACCTGGTGATGGACCCCACGGCCCACAAGGGAGTCATCGGCATCGTGGCCGGTCACCGCATGCGGACCAGCGGCCGTCCGTCGGGTGTCTGTACCGTGATCGATGGTGTGGCCCACTGCAGCCTGCGGGCCCCGGAGGGCTATGACCTGGGTGAACTGCTGACCCTGGCGCAACCTTTCATCCTGGGCGGCGGAGGTCACCGCGTGGCAGCGGGTCTGAGTTTCCTGGCCCCGCGTTTCGCCTTTGTGCGTCAGGCCCTCCAGCAGGGTGCCCGCATGCAAGCCGAGGGCCGGGAGATCCCGCCCCAGATGGTGGATGGGGGCCCCAGCGAGCTGCCCGATGACGGGGACCTGGCCCGGCTGGAACCCTACGGTCAGGGGTTTGCGCCACCGATGGGGAACCTGCAGGGCAGCCTCGTTTCATGTACCACCTTCGGGGCCGACCATTGGAAGCTGCGGTTGGCCGGCCTGGCGGATCCCATCACCTGGTTCGATCGACAGGGGCGTCCCGCCCAGCCGAAGGCGGGGGACTTCCTGCACGTGGCCGCCACGCCCCAGGGCAGCGAACGCTGGGGCCGCTCCTGGCTCGTGGACTCGGTCCTGGGGGAGGCCCTTCCATGAAGCTCGCCACCCTGCTTCAGGCCGTTCCGCCCGCCCGGAACCCGCTTTGGCAGGTCCTGGGCTGGGTCCTGGTGGCGGGCACCCTGGGCTTCACGGCGAGCTTCCTGCGGAAGGGCACCGAAGGCATGCCAGGACGCAAAGCGGGCGGGGATGCGCTCTTCGGCGAAGGCACGCGCGGGACCGTGGGCACCCTCACCGAGCAACTGGGGCCCAACCACATGGTGCTCGACTACAAGGCCATCTCCGGTTCCGAAGAGGACCTGCTCCTGGAGCAGGTGACTGGCCGACTGGATGAGCAGGCCGGGCAATGGCGCCTGGTCTCTCCCAAGGCCCGCCGACAGCTTGGTATCTGGACCCTCCAGGGACCCATGGATCTCGGGGTGGTGCAGCCCGGCACCACGGTCCTCCTGGGCAAGGGACGCGTCGAGGGAGATGTGCCTGCCATCCGCTGGACCGGAGGGGAATGGGAGGGGCTTGCGCCCCTGCGCTGGGAATCCCTGGAGGGATCTTCCCGGGGCGTTTGGAACCTGCCGACGGGGTGGCGGCGCGAGGTGGACGGCCATCTTCGGGTGGACAAGGGCCCTGTGCGATGGCAGGCCCCGGTGGATGGTCCTGCCGCACCCACCCTCCAGGCCATGGATGCGGATCGCCTCTGGGCCACGCCGGGATTCCTGACGGGTCATCTGGAGGGTGTGAAGGCCCATCTGAGCGAGGGATCCTTGCAGGCTTCCGTGGCGGATCTTTCGCCGGACACGATCACCTGGCCGGGTCCCTTGTCCTTCGAGCGAAGCGATGGCTGGCGCGGCGTGGCCCAGGGCGGCGTGGCGCCCAGGCCAGTTCCCGGCGCGAACTTCCAGCAGGTGGACCTGTGGAAATTCAAGGCTCATCGAACCCTGCCTACGGGAGAAGAGCAGCTGGCCACCGATGGGGCCCGTTGGACACCGTCAGGCCTGCGTCTTGAGGGGAACGTGGTGTGGGATCAGCCCGTGGATGGCCTGAGGCTCACGCTGAAGGCCCCCAGAGTACTCATTCGCGAGGCCCCAGGACCGGATCTGCCCGAATCCCTGCCGGTGGGCCAGGCCCTGGCTGAGGGCCAGGCCGTGCTTAGCTGGGGGCGACGGATGCTTTCTTCGCCTCGCATCCAGGTCGACCGAAACACCCGGCGTTGGACACTCCAGGGTCCAGTATTCGGTCGTGGAGAGGATGGGACCTTCACCGGCGGCGCCGGGCAGGGCGGTCCCCGGTCGTGGACCATCGAAGGTCCCGTGCAGGTGAACCTTTTCACGGGTGGGAGCCTCCGGGGCGCCAACCTGGTGTGGGAAGAGTCCCTGTGGACGCTCACGGGTCACCCGGCCACCTGGAGCCGATTGCGGGAAAGGCTCACCGGTCCCCGCATCCTCCGGAAAGACGAGGTGGTGACCTTCCCGGAAGGGCTCAGCGGCACCCTGGCCGCCGCGGACGGGGATCTTTTCCTGCGGGCTGAACGCGGTCAGAGCGATGCCGAAAAGATCACCCTCAGCGGGGGCGTGGAATGCCAGGGCCAGGGCTGGCGTCTGGTGGCCGACACGGTGATCATCACCCTGGGGCCAGGGCGCACCGTGAAGTCAGTGCATGCCCAGGGCGCCGTGACGCTGCGTGGCCAGCTGGGCGAGGGGCAGGGCGAGGAGCTGGATTTGGAGCCAGGGCCCAAAACCGTGCATTGGCAAGGTCACGTGCGCGGCAAGGGATCGGGATCCGGATGGTGAGCTTAGGAGCTGGAACGGAATAATCGTTGCCATCGTTGGCGCCCAGCCGCGATGCCTCTGCAAGGAAGCGCCCGCAGGGCAATGTGGTTCGTTGTTCAAGGGCGCTGACGCCGCGGGGCGCGCGGATGGGCGCCAACCCTTCGGGCGCAGGGTGGCGGCCGGCGCGATCCTGCGTCGGCTTCGGTTCACGGAGTCCCGCTCCGCTGGAACCTCAGCCTCCTTGACTCGCTTGCCCGGCACCCTGCGCGATGGCATTGCTTATTCCGTTCCAGCTCCTCAGTCCAAATGGCAGCCTCGTGTGTTCTGATAGAACCATGACAGAGCAAATCCACTGCCTCGAGGCAGTGAACCTCCAAAAGCGATATGGCGACCGGACTGTGGTGCGGGATGTGAGCCTCTATGTAGGTACGGGTGAAGTCGTGGGTCTCTTGGGGCCCAACGGCGCAGGCAAAACCACGACCTTCTACATGGTGGTGGGGGTGGAAGCCCCGGACCGGGGTAGCATCCGCTGGCTGGGACAGGACATAACAGCCCTGCCCATGCATCGGCGGGCCCGCCTGGGCATCGGCTACCTGGCCCAGGAGTCCAGCGTGTTCCGCGGACTCACGGTCTGGGAGAACCTCATGGCCCTGGGTGAATTGCAACCCATCCCCAAAGCCGAACAGAAGGAACGCTGTGAACTCCTCATGAAAGAATTCCACCTGGGACAGGTTCGTGACACCCTGGGAATGAGCCTTTCCGGTGGGGAACGGCGACGTTGTGAATTGGCCCGCGCCCTGGTGACCGAGCCGCGCATCATGCTGCTGGACGAGCCCTTTGCGGGGGTGGATCCGAAGTCGGTGCTGGAGATCCAAAGCCTCATTTCCGACCTCAAGGCGCGAGGTATCGGTGTGCTCATCACCGACCACAATGTCCGCGAGACCTTGCGGATCGCCGACAGGGCCTATATCTTGGCGGACGGGATGATCATGAAGAACGGCCTGCCAAGTGAGATAGCCGAGGATCCGGATATTCGCCGGGTCTATCTGGGCGACCAGTTCAGGTTGGACTGATGGCTGCTGGACCTTTCCTCTCCCAACGCCTGGCCCAGAGCCAGACCCTCGCGCTCACGCCGGCCATGCAGCTGAAGCTAAAGCTGTGGCAGATGAACCTCCAGGAACTCTCCCAGACCATCGAGCGCGAGCTGGAGGACAATCCTCTCCTGGAACTGGCCGATGACAGCGATGAGGTACCAACCCTCGAGGCCATCGAGGAGGGACGGGATTCAGAAGTGACGGAGGGCTCAGCCGAACAGATGGCCGATGGGTCGGAGCTCCCTGAAGGGGTGGACACCGTGGATCTGGGGCCCCTGCAGGATGCGGCGGGCGAGATGAACCCGGAAGGCGATCTTGAGCGATTCACGGAAGAGGGTGTAGCCCAAGTGCAGGAGACCGAACTGGGTGCCGAGAACAGCTGGGATCAGGACCTTCCCCGCACGAGCAACCTGCCCGATGAGGATCGGCTTTCCTGGGAGGACCGGCTCAGCGCTTTCGAGTCCCTGCAGGACCATCTGCTGGGTCAGCTTTACGAAACCCTGGAACACGAAGACCCTCGGGCCCCCCTGGTGGAACGCCTCATCGATCGGATGGATCCCAAGGGCTTCCTCAGGATGGATCCCGATCGGCCCTCCCTGGAGGCCACCCCTGAATCGCTGGCGGCGGACCTGGGCGTGTCCGTGGAGGCTCTCTGTGCGGCCGTGGAGGTGCTGCAGGAGTTCGATCCATCCGGTGTGGGCTGTTTCACGGTGCAGGAGAGCCTGCTGCTGCAGCTCCAGCACGCGGGGGCCGAGCCGGATGATCTGGCCGTCCGCATCATCCAGGACCACTCGGAACTGCTTTCTCAGCGAGAAAGCGCGAAGCTCCGCAAGGCCCTAGCCTGTTCCGAAGAAGAGCTCTGTCAGGCCATGGAGCAACTCAAGCACCTCAATCCATCGCCGGGCCGTGCCTTCGATCCCGAGGGCGAGCGGGTGGTGAAGCCGGATGTTGTGGTCCTGAAGGGGGAGGACGGCAACTGGAAGGTCTACCTCAATGACGAAGGTCTTCCCCGCTTGCGGGTGAACGGCGAGTACCAGCGTTTCATGGCCTCCAGCGAAGCCAAGCACGACAAGGATTTCATCCGGGAGCGGTTCCGCAGCGCCCGGGACTTCATTCGCGGCGTCGAAGACCGGAACCGCACCGTGCTGCGGGTGTCGGCCCAGATCGTGGAGCTCCAGAAGGAGTTCATCGAGCATGGCATCGAACGCCTTCGGCCCATGGTGCTCCGCGATGTGGCGGAGGCCACGGGTTTCCACGAAAGCACCATCAGCCGCGTGGTGAAGGCCAAGACGATCCACACCCCCCAGGGCCTCTATGACCTGAATTATTTCTTCTCCGCACGGCCCAAGGACTCGGATATCTCAGCCACCGTGGTCAAGCACCGGATCAAGGCCTTCGTGCAGGCGGAGGATATTGCCAAGCCGCTGTCCGACGAGGCCATCGCGGGGCTGCTAGAGCGGGATGGCATCAAGGTGGCCCGCCGAACGGTGAACAAGTACCGGGAGGAGCTTAAGATTCCTCCTGCTTCCCAGCGCCGGTGCCGATAAAAGGGCCGGACCCACGTATTTCGGGCCACCAGGCCCATTTCAGGAGTGTCCCATGAAGGTCAACTACACCGGCCGCCACATGGAGCTCACCGAGCCCCTGAAGCAGTTCACGAAGGAACGGCTGGACAAGATGGCCACATACCTGGATGACATCATCGATGTGCACGTGATCCTGGGCGTGGAGAAACACCGGCATTCGGCAGAGATCACGCTGAAGACCCGAGCCAGCGCCTTCGTGGCATCCGCCACCACCGATGACATGTACACCAGCATCACCCAGGCCGTGGAGAAGCTGGAAGCCCAGGCCCACAGGCTCCAGGGCAAGCGCAACACCCGCCCCCACGAAAGCGTCAAGGCCGGCGCCGTCGAGGAGTAGACCTCATCTCTTTCCCTAACAAAGGCGGCCCTTCTGGGCCGCCTTTGCCTTCTGAAGCGACGGTTGGGAACCGCCCGCGATGGCGGTATCCTTGAAGGTCCGGAGTCCGCCATGCCCGATCCCACCCACCTCTACGCCCCCAAGACCACCACGGATCCCACCCAGGTCTGCGAAAAGTGCCGCTGCATGTATACCCTGGACCACTTCCAGCATGGCGTGGAAGGCCAGGAGTGCGTCTGCCGCCGCTGCCTCCAGGTGATGGGGTACAAGGTCTAGACATGTTGAGGACCCTCGTTACCCCCGAGGACATCCTGAACGGCGTGCTCCAGGGTAGGCGGATCTCTGCTTCCGAAGCGGTCCAGCTTCTGGAACAGGCTGAGCTACCGGACCTGGCCGTGGCCGCCACGGCCACCCGGGACCGCCACAACGATCCCCGCCGCGCCAGCTACGTCATCGATCGCAACGTCAACTACACGGACGTGTGCAACGTCTACTGCACCTTCTGCGCGTTCTACCACAAGCCGGGCGACAGCCGAGGCTATGTGCTGACGAAGGAGCAGCTGAAACAGAAGGCCGAAGAGACGAAGGCCATCGGCGGCACGGGTTTCCTGCTCCAAGGCGGCGTGAACCCCGACCTGCCTTGGGCCTACTACCTGGACCTGGTGCGCTACCTCCATCACGACCTGGGCATCTGGGTCCACGGCTTCTCGCCGGTGGAGATCCAGATGATGGCGAAGCTCAGCGGCCAGTCCTTGGGCAAGACCATCGCCGATCTGCGCGAAGCTGGGCTCGGCTCCATTCCTGGTGGCGGCGCGGAGATCCTGGTGGACCGGATCCGCAAGAAGATCGCGCCCCTGAAAGGCGGCCGCGAGAAGTGGCTCGAGGTCATGGAGGCCGCCCACGAAGAAGGTGTGAAAACCACGGGCACCATGATGTTCGGCATCACGGAAACGTTGGCGGAACGCATCGAACACCTGGAGGCCCTGCGCGACCAGCAGGACCGGGCCCTGGCGCGGAACAACGGGGGCGGCTACACCGCCTTCGCGGCCTGGCCCTTCCAGAGCGGCCACACACCCTGGGAAGGCAAGGTGCCCAAGCCCACGGATGTGGAGTACCTCCGCACCATCGCCGTGGCGCGCATGTTCCTCGACAACTTCGCCCACATCCAGAGCTCCTGGGTCACCATGGGCCGCAAGACCGGCCAGCTGGCCCTGCACTACGGCTGCGACGACATGGGCAGCCTCATGCTCGAAGAGAATGTCGTCAGCGCCGCGGGCACCTGCTACAGCGTGGACAAGGACGAGATGAACCGCATGATCCGTGCCGCCGGCTATGAAGCCTGGCAGCGCGACAACATCTATGGCGAGATCGGCGCCTGATCCGCTGGCGAACCCTGGGCGAACCCGTGAATCGAGCTTTCATCAAGGATCCGGATGATACAGGGCGCCCTGAGGATTTGCCCGACCGGCCGCAGAGCCCCCACACGAACTACGTGACGCCCGCCGGACTTCGGCAATTGCAGGACCTGAAGGCAGACCTGGCGACCCGCCTCAGCCAGCTGCTGGAGGAGGGCAAGCTCGCCAATCCTCAGGACCTGGCCATCGTCCAGCGTGACTTGCGGTACTACCAGGAGCGGCTGAACCGGGCCGTCCTGATCGCATCCGATGGCAAGCCAAGGGACCGGGTCCATTTCGGGGCCACCGTAGAGGTGCTCGACGAGGCTGGCGTGGTCGAGACTTACACCCTCGTCGGGGAAGACGAAGTCGATCCATCCCTGGGCAAGGTCAGCTGGGTCTCACCGCTTGGGGAGGCCCTGTTGAACGCCGGGATCGGCGATGAAGTCGTGTGGCGGCGACCGGCAGGAAAGATGCGCCTGGAGATTCTCAGCATCAGCCCCGGCACATCCGGATGACCCGGACCCGGTCTAGACTCTGGCCTTCAGTGCCCCGAGCAGCAGGTCCGCCAGGGGCCGGATGCGTCCGGGTTCGCTGAGGTAGGCGCCGCGGGCGGCGACGAGGCGGGCGGAGGAGCGGCCCAGCACCGCGGTCTCCACCAGGCCATGGGCTTTCAGCGTTCCGCCGGTCTGCACCAGGTCCACGATGGCGTCCGCCAGACCCAGCAGGGGAGCCAGTTCCGCGCTGCTGCTGAGGGGCACCAGTTCGGCGGTGAGGCCCTCCCGGCCGAGCCACGCCTCGGTGGCCTTGGGGAACTTGGTGGCCAGGCGCAGGTGCGGTTTGGCGCGGAGCGCCTCCAGTGTGACGCCTTCTTGGGCGCAGAGCGACAGGCGGCAGGCGCCGAAGCCCAGATCCGCCAGCTCCAGCAGGTCCATGTCCATTTCGTCCAGCGTGTCCGAGCCCACGATGCCCAGCTGCGCCACGCCTGCGGCTACGTAGCGGGGCAGGTCCGCGCCCTTGAGCAGCAGGGCCGCCACGTTGGGCGTGGCGGTGGGGATGCGCAGCACCCGGGATTTCAGGGCTTCGGCATCCAGGGCCAGGGGGGTTCCGGCGAGCTTCGGGACCAGTTCATCCCCGAGGCGGCCCTTGGGGAAGGCGATGAGGAGGGTCCGGTGGCTCATTGGGGTGACTCAAAGAGATCAGGCCGGGTGTCGGCCAGGTCGAGGAGGCGGGACAGGCGCACGCAGAAACCCGCGGCCTGCCAGGGGCGGCCCAGGCCAGGGAAGAGGCGGTCGTAGCGGCCCCCGGCGGCCAGTTCCTGCTGGGCGCCCGGGGCCCAGAGACGCAGCGTCGGACCCGTATAGAAGCCCAGGCCCGCCACATCCGCGAGATCGACGCGCAGTTCCAGGTTGGGGGGGAGGATGGGCAGCAGAGCCTTCAGGGCGCGGTCCATGTGGTCCCGCTCGTCCTTCAACAGGTCCGCGTAGGGGCTGGCCTGGAGGGCCTCCAGGGTGGTCGGGCCATTGAGTTCGGACAGCAGCGCCTCGGCGTGGGCCGTCAATCGCCCCGCGGAGGGATGGCCGTCCAGGGCCTCTTTGACGCGATGGGGCGCGCGGCGGGAGAGGGCCGCCACGACGGCGTCTGCCAGATCCCCGAAGAGGCCTTCCGCTTCGAGGGGGCGGCGCACGAGGGCGGCGTGGCCCAGATGGAGGATGGCGCTCTTCAGCCCGAGGACGCCGGGAATGGCCATGAGTAGACGGGCCAGTTCCAGATCGGCCTCGGCCGAAGGCTCACCCTCCGGCTGGATGCGCTCACAGCCCACTTCGAAGCGTTCCACCGCTTCCCAGGGCTGCACGGGACGTCGGAACACAGCCCCCGCATAGGCCACGCGGGCGGGTGGCGTGGGGAAACCCCGGGCCAGCAGGCCGGCCAGGGCCACGGTGAAATCCCAGCGCAGGGCCACCAGCTCGTCGCCGTCGAAGAAGCGCAGAGTGCCGTCGGGCAGGGATTCACGCAACACCAGCGAGGGGTGCAACTCACGGTAGCCGTGGTCCTCGAGCAGGCCCATGAGAGCGCCCTCCCATTTGCGGAGCCGGGCGGCGGGTCCGAAGAGCAGGTCCGGGAAGTGGGGCGTGCGAACGGGCATCAGGCTGGCCCTCCGGTGCGATCGGCATGCCGGTGGTGCAGCACGGCCACCACGTCAAGCAGGCTCGCACCGCGGTCCACCAGGAGCATCTCCAGGTGGAAGAGCAGGTCGGCAGCTTCGCCCACGAAGGCTTCCCGGTCCTCGTTCTTCGCGGCGAGGATCACTTCGCCGGCTTCCTCGACGACCTTCTTGGCGATGCGGTCCACGCCCTGGGCGAAGAGCTTCTGGGTGTAGCTGCCGGTGGGATCAGCGCTGGCCTTCCGCGCCTTCAGCAGGGCTTCCAGCCGCCCCAGCCAGGGCAGGGTGGAAGGCCAGGGGGCCACGCCGGATGGGCCCTCCAGGCTGGGATCGAAGCAGGTTTCGGTGCCCCGGTGGCAGCTGGGGCCTTCGGGCTCCGCGAGGATGAGCAGGGCATCCGCATCGCAGTCCGGTCGGATCTGGACGAGCCTCAGGCGGTTGCCGCTGGTCTCGCCCTTGGTCCACAGGGCCTGGCGGGAGCGGCTCCAGAAGGTGACGAACCCGGTGTCAAGGGTGCGCAGGAGCGCGTCGCGGTTGAGCCAGGCCACCATGCGCACCGCGCCCGCGCGGTCCTGCACGATGCCGGGAATGAGGCCGTCGGGGCCGAAGGTGAGGCTGTCGATGTCCATATCAGATCCGCACGGAAATATCGTTCTGGGCCAGGTAGGCCTTGAGACGGGGGATGGGAAGGATGCCCTCGTGGAAGAGCGTCGCGGCCAGCACGGCGTCGGCACCGTGCTCCAGGGCCTCCAGGAAGTGGATCTCGAGCCCCGCGCCGCCGGAGGCGATGAGCGGGATGGGGAGTTGAGAAGCCTTCTCCAGCAGCTGCACGTCGAACCCGTCGCCGGTGCCGTCGCGGTCCATGGACGTTAGCAGGATCTCGCCGGCACCCAGCTCGTTCAGCTCCCAGAGCCAGTCCATGGCCGACCGGTCCGTGGGCTCGGTGCCCCCCTTGAGATAGACGCGCCAACCCAGGTTGGCATCGCGCTTCACGTCCACGGCCGCCACCACGCACTGGCGGCCGAAGGCATCGGCCAGTTCCGTGACCAGAGCAGGCCGCAGGGAGGCGGCGGTGTTCACGCCCACCTTGTCGGCCCCGGCCCGGAGGAGGCTGCGGGCATCGGCCACACTGGAGACGCCGCCGCCCACGGTGAAGGGGATGCTCAGTTCGTGGGCCACCTCTCGCACCCATGCTTCCCGGGTGCCGCGATTTTCCAGCGAGGCGGTGATGTCGAGGAAGACGAGTTCGTCCGCGCCCTCGGCGTCGTAGCGGCGGGCCAGCTCCGCAGGATGCCCGAGGTCACGGAGCTCTTTGAACTGGACGCCCTTCACGACGCGGCCCTGTTTCACGTCCAGGCAGGGGATGATGCGCTTGGCGGGCATCAGTCGACTCCAGCCAGCGCGTCACGCGTGAGGGGATTGTCCAGCAGGATGAAGCCTTCCATGAGGGCCTTGCCGCTGATGGCTCCCACGATGCCGGGGACCTCCGAGAGCGGCTGCATATCGGCCAGTTCCTTGATGCCGCCAGAGGCCTGCACCAGGAAGCCCTGGTGGGCCACCCAGGTGGCGGCCTCGATGCCAGGTCCTGCCAGGGTTCCGTCCCGGCTCACATCGGTCACGAGGGCGCGGTCGAAACCGAGGTTTTTCAGGGCCTCGAAGACCTCCGTGGAGGCACTGGTGCTGGGGGCCTGCCAGCCATGGGTGACGATGCGATCCCCCTTGAGGTCGAGGGCGGCGATGACATGGTGGCCGGACAGGCCCTTGAGAGCGGAGGGCTGCTCCACGGCGAGGGTGCCCACCACCGCATCGAAGCCCAGGTCCAGGACTTCCTCGATGGCGCCGCGGTCACGCAGCCCTCCCCCCACCTGGAAGCGGATCTCCGGGAACTGCGAAGGGAATGCGGTGAACCGTCCCTGCCGGGGGCGACCGAAGGCGCCGTCCAGATCCACGAGGTGGATGCGCCGGGCTCCCGCCTCCGCCAGGCTCCCGATCCAGTCCTCCGGTTCCAGGTCGTAGAACGTGGCCTGCTGGGGGTCGCCGTGCCGCAGCCGCACCAGGCGGCCCTGCATCAAGTCCAGGCTGGGAATCAGTTGCATGGCGCCTCCGGTTCGGGGGTCGACGCACCCATCCAGGCCAGGGCGGACTTCAGCAGGAGCAAGCCCGCAGCCCCGGATTTCTCGGGATGGGGTTGGAAGCCCAGGACAGTGCCCCGGGCTTCAATGGCTGCGAAGGGACGGCCGTGATCGGCCAGATAGATGGTTTCTACCGTGGGTGCGAGGGCATAGCTGTGGACGAAGTAGAGCCACCCACCGTCGGGGTCCGGAAGGGCCGGGTGGGGACGCAGTTGGCGGACCCGGCTCCACCCCATGTGGGGCACTTTGACACCCGGCCCCAGACGCCGCGAGATGCCCGGGATGAGCCCCAGGCCGGAGGCCCTGGGGGCCTCTTCACTGCCCTCGGCGAGCAGCTGGAGACCGAGGCAGATGCCCAGGATGGGGCGGCCTTCCGCCGCCAGGCTCGACAGGGCGAGCCACCAGCCCCGCTCCCGCAGCGAATTCCGCGCAGCCTCGAAATGCCCCACCCCCGGCAGCACGACGGGCCCCGTCAGCGCAGCCTGATCGGGCGTCGCAGCCCGCTGGTGGGCCAGCCCCAGGCGGTCCAGGGCGCCTTCCAGCGAGGCCAGGTTGCCGGCGTCGTAATCGATGAGGGTGATGGGTGCGGAACTCATGCGGACAGGGTCCCTTTGGTGGAGGGGATGCCGCCGCCCTCGATGCGCGTGGCCTGGCGGAGCGCTCGGGCCAGGGCCTTGAACAGAGCCTCGACCTTGTGGTGATTGTTCACGCCGCGCAACAGGTCGGCGTGGATGGCGAGGCCTCCGCGCATGGCCAGGGCGACGAAGAATTCCCGGACCATCTCCACCTGGAAACCGTCGCCCAGGATGATGGGTGGCAGGTCCGCATGGAACTCGCACCAGGGACGGCCGGAGAGATCCACGACCACCCGGGCCAGGGCCTCGTCCAACGGCACGTAGGCATGGGAGAAGCGGGCCAGGCCAGAGCGGTCGCCCAGGGCCTCCTTGAGGGCGTCGCCCAGGCAGAGCCCCACATCCTCCACGAGGTGGTGGCTGTCCACGGGCAGGTCACCCTTGGCCTCGATGATGAGCCCGAAGCCGCCGTGCCTGGCCAGCTGCATCAGCATGTGGTCGAAATAGCCAAGGCCGGTGTGGATGCGGGCTTCGCCCCCGTCGAGGTGAAGGGTCAGCCTCACTTCCGTTTCAGCGGTGGCGCGGTGGAGGGTGGCGGTCCTCATGGCAACTCCTGGTTCAACATTGGCAGAAGGTCGCGAAGGCTCGCGGATTCGGCGTCCCCTTGCGAGGCGAAGCGGAGGCGGTCCGGGCCCACGGCCGCGAATCGCCATTCGAGCTCGGGGCGCAGGCCAGCGGCGGCGCGCAGGCATCTGGCATCGTCGATGGTGTCTCCCACGAACAGGACCTCCTCGGCGCGGAAGGCGTCCACCAACTGAAGGAGTCCGGCGGGCTCGGGCTTGCGGAGGTGGGGCGCGGCGTCGCAGACCGCGGGGAGTTCGAAGCCCAGCACGCGCCAGGCCAGGACGAGCTCCTCCGGTGGCCGTCCGGTCAGGACCGCCAAATCCCGCCCCGTCGATCGGAGCTCCTCCAGCGTCACCAGCGGCCGCTCCAGTTGGATGGTCTCGGCATAGTGCTTCTGGACCACCTCCTGCGCCGCGGGTTCGAGCGCCTGGATGCGGGCCTCGAGGTGCGGGAACCCATGGCCTTTTGTGCCCTCGATCACCGGTTGGAGATCCACGTCACCATAGGCTTCCGCCAGGGCCAGGGCGCCGGAGGTGAGCCTGAAGTCGTTATTGAACCCGCCCAGGCGCTTGAAGGCCCGGAAGGCCTCGTCGGACCAGGGCAGGGCGGGGCGCAGCTCGGCCAGGGCGCGGGCCACGGCCTCCATGAAGCTGCGGTCCGCATCGATGAGCACGCCATCGATATCCAGGACCAGCAGCCGCCGTCGCTGCCGGGCCACGGGGGCGGGAAGCGCCACTCCAAGGGCCGCGGCCACGCGGGTAGTGTCTGCCTCGGAGGGAAGCGTGACGCGGGCCGCATCAACGCCGGGGAGGCGGCGGGCCTTCATGCCCGCAGTCTCCAGAGTCTTCGAGGGATCGGGCGAGATGTGGAGGAAGTTGGCGGCGCTGGGCGCCACCTGGTGGGCCGACAGCGAGGCGGACAGGCGGTCGCGCCGCTCGGGCACGGCGCGTACAGCCGCCTCGAACTCGGCTGCGTAATCCAGGGCCACATCCAGCGCTTCCAGGCTGGCCGCCGGGAGGGAGTAGGGCAGCTGGAGCGTGGCGAGTTTCGAGACCAGGGCCGGATCGCCCAGCAGGTAGCCGATGCGCCAGGCGGCCGAGGCCAGGGCCTTGCTGAAGGTGCGCAGCAGTACCACGTTTGGGTAGCGGTCCACGGCCAGGCGGTGGGTGGCCGAGCCGAATTCAGCATAGGCCTCGTCGAGCACCACCAGGGGCGGTTCCGGCCGGACGGCAGCGGCGGCCAGCAGGGGCTCCAGCGCCTCGGGTGGAATCCAGGCACCCGTCGGATTGTTGGGGAGCGTGAGCCAGAGTTGGCGGCAATCCAGCGCTTCAAACCAGGGCTCCAGTGGGAATCCCGTGCCCTGAGGCACCAGCCGGACGCGCCCGCCGTGCCTCCGCACCAGGAGCGGATAGAGGCTGAACCCCGGATCGGGGATGGCGACCGTGTCGTTGGCGCTCAGGCCCGCCATGGCCACCAGGTCCAGCAGGGCGCCGGAAGAGGGGCCCAGCAGCAGGCCGCCCTCGGGCGCGCCCAGACGTTTCCGCAGGCGCTCGCTGAGTTCACCCTGGCGCTCGGGGTACTGGTGAAAGGGCAGGTAGCGCAGCCTGGCCAGCAGGGCTTCCCGGGAAGCCTCGGACCAATCCGCAGGCGCCTCGTTCATGTGCAGGCGCAGGCCGGTCCGAGATTCGGCCGGCCGTTGATAGGCGGGCAGATCGGCTAGGTCTGGGCGGAGGAGTGACATGGAGTGGGCTCTGGTTGAGGGTCGGAGAGTATCAGGCTTCCAAGCGGGAGAAGCAGTGCGGAGCGTCGAGGGGCGCTGTCTAGGGGCGATGGCGGGCGCGCAGGCCGGCGCTGCGGGCGTGATGCGGGAGCCCTTCTGCCTCCGCTAGCCGCTCCACCCAGGGGGCCATATCTGCGGCGTCCCCGGCAGACAGCCGGATGAGACTCTGGCGCTTGAGGAAGGTGGCCACGCCCAGGGGGCTGGTGTAGCGGGCCGTGCGATTCGTGGGCAGCACATGGTTCGGCCCGGCACCATAGTCACCGAAGGCCTCGGCGCTGGCACTGCCGATGAACACGGCGCCGGCGTTGGTGAGTCCAGGCAACCAACTTTCGGGATCGTTCACGCAGAGCTCAAGGTGTTCCGGGGCCCAGGCCTGGGCCAGGGCCATGGCCAGGTCGCGATCGGCCCGGACCAGCCGTCCATGGGTGGCCAGGCTCTGTTCGAGGATGAGCCGGCGAGGAGAGGCCTCCGTGCGGGTCTTCAATTCCCTGGCCACATCCTCCAGCAGGGCGCGATCCGCACTCACCAGCACTGCGGCGGCATCGGGATCGTGCTCGGCCTGGGCCAGCAGATCCTCGGCCAACCAGGCGGGATCGGCGCTTTCATCGGCGATCACCAGCAGTTCGGTGGGACCCGCCAGGGCATCGATGCCACAGGTCCCGATCAATTGCCGTTTGGCCTCCGCCACGAACCGGTTGCCCGGACCGGCGATGAGATCCACGGCTGGTTCGCCATAGGCCAGCCAGCCCAGGGCCTGGGCGCCGCCGAAGGGATAGAGTTCGGTGAGCCCCAGCTCCGCCGCACAGGCCAGCACCAGGGGGTCGATGCCCCAGGCGCCCGGCAGGGTGGGCTGCGCCTTGGGGGGCGTGACGCCCACAATGCGCACCACGCCCGCCACCTGAGCGGGAATGACGGTCATGGCCAAGGTGGAGGGATAGAAGGCGCGGCCGCCGGGGATGTAGACGCCCGCGGTCTTGAGCGGGCACCAGCGTTCGCCCACGGTTCCACCGCCGGGCAGGGACAGCTCCAGGTCCCGCAGGCAGCCCCGTTGGCCTTCTGCGAAACGGCGCACGCTCGCGATCATCTGGCGGAGAGCCGCCATGAGGTCCGGTTGATCCCGGTCCAGATCGGTGCGGGCCGCCTCCAGGGCGGAGGCTGGGACGCGAAGGGTCGCTGCATCCAATGGAACCCCATCCAGCCGCTGGGTCCAGCTCAGGGCGGCTGACAGCCCGTCCCGGCGCACGTCCGCCAGGATGGCCACCACGGCTTTCCGCGTGTCTTCTTCCGTCTCCCCACTCCTGGCCAATGCGGCCACCCACCCGGGCACGTCGGCCCGCCTGGTCAGGTCAGTGATGGAGATGAAGTAACACCTATGCACCTCTCGGGTGGAATGACTATCCTGCCAGCTACCGGCGGTAGGCCGCAAGCTGAAATTCAGATCCTTCTTCGATGACCAGGGCCGAGGTCATCGACCTCAAGCAGGCCGGCTCAAGCAGGCCGGGCCACCAGGGGCTGGAAGAAGAAACGCGCCTCGACCGCTTCGGCTTCTTCAGTCCACTCCCAGCAACTGGGATCCGCGAGGATCGCTTTGACCAGGGCTACATGCATGGCATGGCCGGCGGCATGGGCTTCTACAAGACCCAGCAACGGCGCGCCCAGAAGGGCCAGATCACCCACCAGATCGAGCATCTTGTGGCGCACGGCCTCGTCTTCGTAGCGAAGGGAATCGTTCAGAGGGCCGTCGGCCGCAAAGACCACGGCATTCTCAAGGCTGCCACCCAGGGCCAAGCCGCGGGCACGCAGCTGGTCCACCTCCTGAGCCAGGCAGAAGGTGCGGGCGGAACCCAGTTCGCGGCGGTACTTGTCCGGTGTGAGGCTCAGTTCGCGGCTCTGACGGCCCAGGGCGGGAATGGGGAAATCAATGACGTAGCGCAGGCGCAGGCCATCGAAGGGAAGGGCACGGATCCAGCGGCTACCGTCCCGTATCTCCACGGGCTGCGTGATCTTCATGAAGCGTCGGCGACCTTCAAGGGCCTGGATGCCCGCCTGCAGGATGGCATCCACCCAGGGGGCGGCGCTGCCGTCGAGGATGGGCAGTTCCTCGGCATCCACTTCGATGCGGAGATGCTCGACCTCCAAGCCAGCAAGAGCAGACAGTAGGTGTTCGACGGTCTGGAGCCGGACACCGTCTTTCAGCAGGGTCGTGGCCAGAACGAGATCGCCAGCCAGATCCGCCCGGGCGGGAATCTCCGTACCAGTCGGCGTGTGGACGAAGACCAACCCCGAGGGGACGGCCACGGGCACCAGTCGCACCGAGCAGGGGCGGTTGCCGTGCAGACCATGTCCCGAGATCTTGATCTCGCGGCTCAGGGTCTGGGGTGTGGTGGTGCGGGGCATGGACGATCCTCGCGTTACCTCAAGCCAGATTTGTGCCTTTATACTAGCTAAATCATTTCATAATTTAGCTAGGAACGAAAAGGGAGCGGGTGTAGGTCTCATCACCACACAGCGTGGTCAGTGGGGCCTTGCGCGGTGCCAGTCTTCGGGGGTGGTCAGCTTCAGATTGGAACTGGGACTAGGGATGAGCTTCACCGACAGGCCCAGGTGCTCAAGCAGGGCCACGTCATCCGTGCCCAGGAATCCATCCTCTTCGGCGGCCTGGAAGGCATGCAGCCAAGTTCCGAGCCGGGCGATCTGGGGGGTCTGGGCCCGGAAGAATTCTTCTCTCGGTTCGGTCCGCAGCACCCGGCCCAGGCCATCCACCCTTTTGAGGGTATCCGTGGAGGCCTCTCCTAGCAGGACGCCATCAAAGAGGTTGAGAGCCGCCAGGGCTTCCCAGAGAGGGGCAGCCGGAGGGAAGGGTCTCACGGCATCGTGAATCATCACGGGAGCGAGTGGCCTATCGGGCAGGGTCCGGAGGGCGAGCCACACGGATTCCTGTCGAGTGGCGCCGCCCTGAACGACGCTGCAGGGCACACCGAAGGACCAGCCGCAGGCTTCCTCCAGATGGGTCTCGGGAACGGCAAGCGCAATCCCGGCCAGGGATGGCATGCCCGGAGCCAGGAAGGCCTCCACGGTCACCTGGAGCAGCGGCCGTCCATCCCAGTCCCGGAACTGCTTGGGCAGTCCGCCCCCCATGCGCAAGCCTCGTCCCCCAGCCGGAATGACCAGATAGGGGCGCAGGGGATCAGTGCTGGCGGGTAATGAAGGGTTCGACACCGCGATCCTTCAGGAGCTTGGCGATTTGTTCGGCGGCCTGTTCGGCATCCTGGCGGGTGGTGTAGCTGCCTACCCGGACACGCTTCACGGACAGGCCACTTCGAGTGACGGCGCTTTGAAGGGTGACGATGCCGAAGGTGTTCTCAAGTTCTCTTGTAAGTATCTCAATATTATTAGGATCTGAAAGTGAGGCCACCTGTACCACGAAGGGGTCTGTCTGGTTGACGGCGAGATCCAGGGTGGTGGGAAGGCCCATGGCATCCACAGACCGGAGGCGGATCCTGGAGGTCCCCTGGACCAGGATGCCGAGTTCCTGGGCTCCTCGCTTGGAAAGGTCCAGAATTCTCCCCTTGATATAGGGGCCTCGGTCATTCACGCGCAGGACAGTCCGCCGGTGATTATCCAGATTCTCGACTTCCACGAAGCTGCCCAGGGGGAGGGTACGGTGGGCGCAGGTGTACTGCTCAGGATCGAAAATTTCCCCGCTGGCCGTAGGCCTGCCAGCGAAACCGTCATCATCGCCGCCGTACCAGCTGGCGATGCCCTCTTCCACATAGGCCTGCCCATCCGACACGGTGGCGCCATTCCAGGAGCCGGTCTGCGACAGGGGGATTGAGCCCGGAGGCCTGGTGCAATGAATGGTGAAGCTGAGGATGACCAGAGTCGCCACCCGCGGGGTGCTCCACCGCATGAGTCGAAGGAACCCGCCCCTGCCTGGTTCCACCGGGGCTGGAGGGTCGAAGGCGATCTGGATCTCGTGGATCCACGATGCGCAGGCCTGGCTCCAGTTGGTGGGATGGAAGGGGGACGTCATCGGGCTCCACAATGATTAATAGATTAACTCGACGTATTTAATGGACCAACTCGTATACATATAAGTATGGTCAAGGTTGGGTCGTTTGTAAAGGAGCAATCATTCGATTAGGGATATATCTTGCGCTTGTTGTATTTAGATTTGGCTATTGTCGGTCGGGAATCTGGGATACCCGGTAGGGCTTTGGCCGATTCCCTTCGGCCAGGAAGGGGGGCGGGAGTTTCTTGGCAGCGGCCTTGGCGGCGGCCTCGGATCCGAAGGAGCCGAGGAAGACCTGGTAGCAGGTCCGTCCGTCCCGCATGGCCATGGGGATGAGGAAAAGGTCCGGATCCTGGCCCTTCAGAAGTTCGGCGGCATGCTGAATCGTCAGGCCCTGGCAGGCGATTTCCAGGCGGAGGGTCCATCGGTCCTGGAGGGCCTTGGCCTGGAGTGAGCCTTGAGCCACGGCTTTCTTCCAGTCACCTTGGATGATCGTTTCCAGGCGATCGGCCTTGGAAGGAACCGAGGGGGGTTCCTTCTTCTGGGCGGGAGGAGCTGGGGGCGCGGGTTGGGGGAGGGCGGCCTCAGGCTTTTTTTCCGGTTCTGGGACGGAAGCTGGTCTCGCGGGTTCCGGGGAGGGGACGGCAGGTTTGGGAGCCGGCATGGGTTTTGTCACTGGTGGCATGGCTGGGACTGCCGGGTGGGGACGATTGAGTCGGCTGATCCCGGCCCAAAGACCTCCGATGACGACCAGGATGGCCAGCAGGACCAAGGGACGCCGGGAACGCGCCGGGGCAATCTCCCGGGCAATCTCCGGAAGGGCGGGGGCATCCATGGGCTCGGTGCTGCCCATCGGTTCATGCTGAATGGGGAGAGCGGGTTCGGAGTCCGGTGGCGCTGGAACTGTCCAGGGCAGGTCTTCTACTTCGTCTTCGGGACCCAGCTCGTCCAGGGCTTTGGAAAGGTGCTCCAGGTTGGTGGTGGGGTGCTGGCTGGCGTGGATTTCTGAAAACAGGGAAGGTTGGGGGGTCGCTGGGGGCTCTGGCAGGGCGGGCGTGATGGCGTGGTCGGTGGGATCCATGGCCATCTCCAGGGCCCTTCGGTCCAGGGGGGGCAATTCATGGAGACGCGCCCAGCCTATTTCGCGGAGGAAGAGAATGAAGGCGCCCAGCCGGAAGGGCTCAACGCCGGATTCCCTGCTCAATTCCATCAGGGTGCGGCTGCCGTCGAGGAGCCCTGGCAGCTTCGCCAGATCCGGGGGCAGGGTGAGTTCCTGGTGGCGGCGACCTTCCAGGACGACCACCTGGTTCAAGGGCCCGAGTTCCTCCAGGACCCACTCCCGATCCATCAGGTTGAGGACACCCGCCAGGAGCATGGCCGGGGTATCGAAGGGCAGCCGGACCGTGGTGGCGTCGAGATCCTTGGCTTCGAAGACGGGGTTTTCCTCGGTGTTGGCCATGCTTGCCCAGACCACCCGCTCCACCTGGGCCCGGGCGACATCGAGGAGGTCCCGCTGGGTGATGAAACCCATCTCGATGAGATTCTTCCCAATGGACATGGTCGGATTGAGGTTCGCCATGGCGTAGTCGAGCTGGGCCTGGGTGATCCTGCCCCTTTCCACCAGCAGATGGGTGAGGCGGTCCAACGGATGGGTGCTGGTGGCGAATACGATGTCTCCAGTCTCCATGAAGATCGTTCGATGGGGATCCTGCCCCAGCCGCCACAAGCCAGTGGCGCGGGCCCGATGCCGGGCGAATAGATCCGTGAGGGCAGAAAGACTCATGTGACCATCCATCGCTCGAGCTTGAGTTTGCCCACTTTCACCAGGAAGGACTGTCCAGAGCGCAGCGCCAGCCTCAGGGCCGGATCCGCAGTCTTCTGCCCATCCAGGCTCACCGCGCCCTGGACGATGAGGCGCTCCGCCTCTTTGCGGCTCGCGGCGAGGCCCCTCTCCACTAGGAGGCGGGTCAGGGGAACCTCTCCCTCAGTGGCGGGGACGGCCACTTCGGGAGCCTGCTCCTGGCTGCGTTCAGAGAACCGGCGGACCCAGCGTTCCTCTGCCTCCCGTCCGGCGGAAGGTCCATTGAAATCCGACACGATCTGCCGGGCCAGGGCCTTCTTGGCGGCCATGGGGTGGTCTTGTTTGAGGGCCTCGATCTCGGCGGGTAACTTGTCCGTGAGCAGCAGGTACCAGTCCCACATGAGGGTGTCGCTGATGCTCATGGCCTTGCCGTACTGGGTGTCCGGGTCTTCCATGAACCCGATGTAGTTGCCCAGGGACTTGGACATCTTCTCGATCCCGTCGAGGCCCTGCAGCAGGGGCACGGTGAGCACCACCTGGGGCTGCTGGCCCGAGGCCTCCTGGAGGATGCGGCCCTGCATGAGGTTGAAGAGCTGGTCGTTGCCACCCAGTTCCACATCCGCCTCGAGGGCGACGGAATCGTAGGCCTGCACCAGGGGGTAGAGCAGCTCATGCAGGGCAATGGGTTCGTGGGCCTCCATGCGCTTGGCGAAATCATTGCGCTCAAGCATCTGGGCCACGGTGAACCGGGAGGCCAGGCGGATCCAGCCCTCCCCGGCGAGGTTGCCGAACCATTCGCTGTTGAACCGGATCCTGGTCTTCTCTGGATCCAGGATCTTGAAGACCTGGGCCTTGTAGGTCTCGGCATTGGCCAGTATTTCGGCCCGGGTGAGAGGCGGGCGCGTCGCCTTCTTACCCGTGGGGTCGCCGATGAGGCCCGTGAAGTCACCGATGAGGAAAGTGACTTCGTGACCGAGTTCCTGGAACTGGGCCATCTTGCGAATGAGCACGCCGTGACCGAGATGCAGATCCGGTGCCGTAGGATCGAACCCCGTCTTGATCCGGAGGGGCCGGCCTTCCTTCAGCTTCGCCTCAAGCTGCTCGACCTTGTGGCAGGTCACGGCGCCCTTCGTGAGCAGGGCCAGGGCATCAGATACGGATCCAGAAGCAGCAGTCATGCCTGAATCTTGGCGGAAAAAGCCTGCAGGCTCAATGCGGAAGGGCCAAAGGGCTTAAAGGTTTCTACCGAACGTCGAGCTCGACGATCCGCCGGGGCCCTTTGTCGCCGGGCTTCCGGACACTTTCAAAGGTGACATAGACGGCCCGCCCGGATCGCGGGCTCCAGCCCACGCGCACCTGCCCGCTAAAATCGCGGTTGATCTGCAGGCCGCCGTGCTCCAGCACATCCAGAGTAAGGTCTGGGGCGGAAACCACTTCCTTGTGCCAACGGGAGGCAGCCTCCAGGAAGGCGGCTTCCGTGGGCCAGGTCTTAGCCAGGCCTGGGTTGGCGGCGTACATGGCCTGACAGCCCTCGGGCGTGCGCAGCTGTTCCACCACGATCCGGAAGTCTTCCCAGTCCGGGCGCACCTTGTCCGCCACGAGGTCCATGGCCTTCTGCTTGAACCCTTGCGGGTCCTTCTTGTATTTGTTGATGAAGATGGCGCTCACACCCACGCAGGTCACGATGACCACCAGGAAGGCGATGCCGCAGCCAAGGGCGATCTTCCCCCAGAGGGGCATTCCCGCCCGGCCTGGAATGCCTTGGCCACCGTTGTCCCAGGATGAATCCGCCATGAAGGTCTCCTACAGGAGGTTGCTCGCCAACTCAGCGAGCTTGCTGCGCTCACCCTTCTGGAGAGTCACGTGGCCGGAGATGTCGAGGTGCTTGAAGTGCTCTGCCAGGAAGCTGAGACCATTCGTGCTGGCATCCACGTAGGGGTTGTCGATCTGATGGGGATCGCCCGTGATGATCACCTTGGTGCCTTCGCCAGCCCGGGTGAGGATGGTCTTCACCTCATGCGGCGTGAGGTTCTGGGCCTCGTCTACCACGAGGTACTGCTTGGGGATGCTGCGGCCCCGGATGTACGTAAGGGGTTCGACACTGAGGTAGCCCGCCTCCTCCAGCTGGCCAGCGGTCATGGTGGTGCGGCGGCGGGCCTCGGTGTTCGCCCCCACGATGAATTCGAGGTTGTCGTAGATGGGCTGCATGTATGGCCGCAGCTTCTCGCTGATATCCCCCGGCAGGTAGCCCAGGTCGCGGCCCATGGGCATCACGGGCCGGCTGACGAGGATCTTGTCGTAGGCCTCGTCGTCCACCACCTGCTGCAGACCCGCGGCCATGGCCAGCAGGGTCTTGCCGGTGCCGGCCTTGCCCAGCAGGGTGACCACCTGGACCGTGGGATCCAGGAGCAGTTCCAGGGCGAATTGCTGTTCGCGGTTCCGAGGCTTGATGCCCCAGGGGTAGGCCTCCATGCGGCGCAGGGGCCGAAGGAGGCCCTCCCCTGCCATGAACCGCGCCAGGGCCGTATGGCTGGGGTTGGTTTGATCCACCAGGGTGAGGAACTGGTTGGGATAGAGGTTCAGTTCGGCATCGGGCTGGAGGCCGCCGTCGTAGAGCAGATCGATCTTCGCGGGATCCACTTCCCAGGTCTTGTGGCCGGTGTAGAGCTCGTCCACCTCCACCCGGTCGGTGGTGTAGTCCTCGGCCTGCACGCCAATGGCGTCCGCCTTGATGCGCAGGTTGGTGTCCTTGGTGACCAGGACCACCCGGTCCTTGCAGGTGTGCAGCAGCTCCCGGGCGCAGGCCAGGATCTGATTGTCCGCCTTGTGCTTGTCCGCCGATAGGATGCCGATGTCCAGATTGTGGGCCGCCACGTCGACCTTGAGCGTGCCGCCGCCGTCCAGGGGCACGCCCCGGCTGAGGCTGCCAGTGGCCCGCAGCTTGTCGAGCAGGCGGGAGATGCTGCGGGCGTTGCGTCCAACCTCGGTCTGGTCCTTCTTGAAGTGATCCACCTCCTCGATGACCACGATGGGGAGCACCACGTCGTGTTCCTGGAAGTGGAGGATGGAATTCGGATCATGCAGGAGGACATTCGTATCCAGGACGAAGACTTTCTTGCTGGATGGCGGGACCAAGTGACCTCCGTGTCTGCCCGCACCCTACCACCAAGCGGCCGCCCTTGCACGGGCTGGGATTCATCCGCGGATTGGTGTGAGAATGTCTCCCCTCCTGGAGGCTCTTGCATGAGGATCCTTCCCATGGCCCTCACCGCCCAGACTCCCCAGAGTTATCCGCCGACCCGGAAGGCCGATGTGGTGGATGACTTCTTCGGCACCAAGGTGGCCGATCCCTACCGCTGGCTGGAGGATGACAACAGCGCCGAGACCAAGGCCTGGGTGGAGGCCCAGAACAAGGTCACCTTCGCCTACCTGGAGCAGATCCCCCAGCGGGGGAAGATCCGGGAACGCATCACCCGGCTCTGGGATTTCGAGAAGTACAGCGCCCCCTTCAAGCGCGGCAAGCGCTACTTCTACTCCTACAACACGGGCCTGCAGAACCAGCCTGTGCTCTACGTCACCGAAGATCCCAAGGCCAAGGGCCGGATTCTCCTCGACCCCAACACGCTGAGCAAGGACGGCACGGTGGCCCTCAGCGGGGTCAGCATCACGGAGGATGGGAGCCTCATGGCCTATTCCATCTCCGTGGCCGGTTCCGACTGGCAGACCTGGAAGGTCCGGGACGTGGCCACGGGCAAGGATCTTGCCGACGAGATCCAGTGGTCGAAGGCCAGCGGCGCCTCCTGGCGGTCGGATGGCAGCGGGTTTTACTACAGCCGCTACGAGGCTCCCAGGGGTGGCGGAGCCCTCACGGGGGTGAACAACAACCATCAGCTCTGCTTCCACAAGCTGGGCACGCCCCAGTCCCAGGACGTGCTCGTCTACCAGCGTCCCGACCAGCCCGAGTGGTACTTGGGGGGATCCGTCACCGACGATGGCCGCTGGCTGATCATCTCGTGCGGCAAAGGCACCAATCCCGAAACAAGCGTGTTCCTGAAGGACCTGAGCAAGACGGGCAGCCCTGTGGAACCCTTCCTGGACAAGATGGACGCCACCTACAACGTGGTGGACAACGAGGGCGACCGGTTCTTCGTCAGCACCAACCAGGGGGCGCCGCGCAACCGGCTGGTGGCCATCCGCAAGGGCGAGACCGATCCCGCCCAGTGGGCCGAGCTCATCCCCCAGGCCAAGGGCAGGGACGTGCTGGAAGCCGTGTCCCTGGTGGGCGGGCGGTTCGTGGCCACCTGGATGCGGGATGCCCACTCCGCCATCGAATTCTATGATCTGAAGGGCAAGCCCACGGGTTCGCTCGCCCTGCCGGCCCTGGGCACGGCTGGCGGGTTCGGTGGCCGCCGCGAGGACACGGAGACCTTCTACAGCTTCGGCAGCTTCACCTATCCCGGTACCATCTACCGCCTGGACCTGAAGACGGGCAAGAGCAGCGTCTTCCGCACCCCGAAGGTGGCCTTCGAACCGGCAGACTACGAGGTGGAGCAGGTCTTCTACCAGAGCAAGGACGGTACGAACATCCCCATGTTCCTGGTCCACAAGAAGGGCCTGAAGCTGGACGGCCAGAACCCGACCCTGCTCTATGGCTACGGCGGCTTCAACGTGTCGCTGACGCCAGGGTTCTCCGTGTCCCGCATGGTCTGGCTGGAGATGGGCGGGGTCTACGCCATGGCCAACCTGCGGGGGGGCGGCGAGTACGGCCTGGAGTGGTACGACGCGGGCCGGAAGGACAAGCGGCAGAACGTCTTCGACGACTTCATCGCCGCCGCCGAATGGCTCATCGCGCACAAAGTGACCTCCACGCCCAAGCTCGCCATCAATGGCGGCAGCAACGGCGGCCTGCTGGTGGGCGCCTGCCTCACCCAGCGCCCCGACCTCTTCGGCGCGGCGGTGCCCGAAGTGGGCGTGATGGACATGCTGCGCTTCCACAAGTTCACCTTGGGCTGGGGCTGGAAGAGCGACTACGGCAGCAGCGAAACCAAGGAGGGCTTCGACACCCTCATGAAGTACTCGCCCCTGCACACCATCAAGCCCGGCGTGGCCTATCCGCCCACCCTCATCACCACCGGCGACCACGACGACCGCGTGGTGCCCGCCCACAGCCACAAGTTCACGGCCACCCTGCAGGCCGCGCAGGCCGGGCCCGCGCCCATCCTCACCCGCATCGAAGTCAGCGCCGGGCACGGCGCCGGCAAGCCCACGGGCAAGGTCATCGCCGAGCGGGCCGATGTCCTGGCCTTCCTGGTGAAGAACCTCGAAATGAAGCTGCCTGCCGACTATGGTCAGTAGTTGATTCCAGGCCCCTCCCAGGGCAAACTGAAAGCTGAGCGCCAACTTAGCTCAGTTGGTAGAGCAGCTGATTCGTAATCAGCAGGTCGCAGGTTCGAATCCTGTAGTTGGCTCCAATGAAAAAGGCCCCCGTGCGCGCGGGCCTTTTTCATTGGAGTAATTGGGATTCGAACCTGCGAGTGGACTTCGGAGGCGCGACTTGATGTCGCGCCGTAGGAGGCCGGCACCCTGCGCAGCAGGGTGCGGTTCGAATCCCGATCGAATGAGTCCGACCCTCCACCTCCGAATCTGTGAGTGAGTCGGCGTCCCTTCGCAGAGCCGAAGCGGGCCGGCACCCTGCG
>Ga0182021_10000675_pt1 | contig 37433 bp, 41 predicted proteins | sample 612E3MmetaG_FD_120493 | JGI IMG/M metagenome (GOLD analysis project Ga0182021, IMG submission 120493) | Permafrost microbial communities from Stordalen Mire, Sweden - 612E3M metaG (Illumina Assembly) | ecosystem: Environmental > Terrestrial > Soil > Wetlands > Permafrost | place: Sweden...
CAGAAATCAAGAATGCTCAAAAGCTCCGGATCGTCGCCTGCCTTGAACTCTTTTTTGTAGCCGATCCGTCCTGTTTGGACTCTAACTTCTATGGTTCCATCGTTGCCAAGGAGTTGGTAGAAACCAAGCTTTTCCCCAGCATATTCCGCGAGGACATCCCAATCCTCAATTATATTTACCACTTTTGTGTCACCTAACACTATGTTGCGCCGATTAGCTAAAGGAATTCTGGCAGTCGGAAAAAATAGTATTTTTTATTCTGCAAATATAAAATAGTATTTTTTGAAGCCCCTGCTACGGAGCCTATTTGTTTAAATACTTGAGTTGTGGGCGAGCTCTTCGAAGGCGATTATTTTCTTTCGGGCAATGTTGGTGCGCCTGGAAGGTAAACTGCTTTTGCGCTTATCTCGGCACTGCAGGATCCGTGGTGTGCTCGGCAATAATCTTCGCATTCTTGAGCGGTGGCTCTGTCTGCGTAGCCAAGACCGCAAATGTCGCAGAGAAAAACCGTTCTGTTCCCAATCTTTTTCTTCGTAACCAAAAACATCCCTCTCACTGATAACTAATTAGAATATAGTTTTAAGATTTGCGGGCTCGTATTCGAGCCAGCAGGGCAACATATTCAATGGCATCCATCTCGTTCATGAGCTCGAATAACTTGTCCTGATTGGTTCTATTCTGTTCGAGTGCTGCCCATGCTTTGAAATTTGCCTCGTAGAGGATGCCTTCGCTGCCTGGCTGAGTTTTTCTAATGCCTACCTGTTTGACGTAACCGGTTTCTTCAAGAATCAATATTCGCTTCTTTATGGTTCCGTAGTTTGTATCTTTGAAGCCGAGTTTAACCATGGCTTTGTGGACATCGTATTTTACGAGAGCCTCTTTGGACAGGGCTAAGAGTATGGCACGTGTTAAGTCAGGTTTTCTGCCTTTGAACACTGCAAGCTCAGTGCCTTTACTCTTCTTCCCCGCCAAAGTTTTCTATCCCCTCCAACTCAGGAAGCGGAGAAACAAGGCGATGAAACCTGCTTATTACATTACTTCAGAAATTTCGAGGCGCTTTGTCTGGGGCAAAATCTTGCTGTATACAGGAATGCCTTAGCGTAAAATTCAGAAGTGATTTTAGGCTTGCATAATTGCATTTATTATGTTAAAAGTTCAGAGATGCGGCTGGCTTTAAGATGAATTTTGCCGAGGGTCAAAAGGCTGATTCCTATATACAGGAATGTTTTCACGGGTGCAATTTCAGGCTTTTCTGAGTAAACAAAAATGATGCGGGGGAAAAGCTTGCCATTCTAAAAAAGACGGAGCTAAAATCAGAGGCTTAGTCTTCATCTAACTCTGTTAGCGTTATAAGAACTGTTTTATCTTTTCGGGAAACATCGATAGCTAAATGTCTGCCCTTAAGCGGTATGAAAAACTCGTGCGTTTTCTTGGGAAAATGAAGAGACACCTTATCAGATAGATAGGTGTTTTTACCGTGCAAGTAGTCTCTTTTGCTTTTGCTGAATTGGAGCTTGATCTTCATTTGACGCAACTCAATTTCACCTGTGGAAGCATTTTTGATGATTGGAACGATTTTATGCGCTCTTTTTTGGGTTTTTTGGTTTCTGAAGTTGTTTCAGGCTGTTTTTGCGCAGGTCTTAAGGTAAATGTTATTTCGCCATTGTCGGATCTAGCGTCAAAGTCAAAGTCTTGGCTAAAGACAGGGCTCAGGATTTTGTTGTATTCCTTGGGAAAAACAAACTCTATATCCTCAAGCTGGCTAAACCACTCTTTCTTGTTAGCTTCTGAAACAGGCTTTCTAACTGTCCGTCTTACAATTAAAACAACCGTCTTTGCTCACCTCCATTTGCAACAGCTTGAACGATATTCTCAGGTTTGGAATCAAGTGGCACCCTTGCTTCATAGCTTTTCGAAAGGTTGGCTGCTTCAGGTTTGAGCGCCTGCAGTTCTTGTTCCAGCTGCCTGATCCTCTTTTGCTGGAATAGCGGAATAGACATAACCATAGGCTCAAAGATTATTGGGCTAGTTGCGCAGCTGCTCTCTGAAGCATAAGTTCTGCGCATATCCATCAGCGGATCAAAAGCCTCGTTGTCAGGTTTGCGTAAGGCTCTAGCGAAGCCGCTCCAACAGTTAATCTCTCCCTCCAAAGCCATCCTGAAAGATTCAACGGTCTTACCCATGCTTGCTAAGCCTCCAGACAATCTAATTTCTTTATCATAGGCATTCACTTGGGGGTACTGCTTTTGGGTGAAATCACTTAAAAAGTAAATGTTGAAACGAACTTTTGGAGCAGTAGAGGGATCAGTGAAAGTGAAGATTAACTTTAACATTCTTAACGCGCGCGCCTATGAATAATTTAAAAAAATCAGTTAAAAATAAGGTTTTACCGATTGGTTTTGAATTTCGCTCATTTGCGTTTTTACGGGGTGATTGTTAGTAGTAACAATGTTTTACCGAGCCTTTTTCTAGCACTAGAAAGGTGGTTTTAGGCCATTGCGGCTGTATTAAGCAACTGAGGGCAACTACGCCGTCTGTTCAGGGCGTCTACTAATAGCATGTTTCTTTGATGTCAAAACAATATCTAGAACTGTCTCATCAGCGGTCTCTTTTGCAACGATGTCCCTCATATTAAAATCTACTCCCAAATATGGCTCGACCTTAGGCTGGCAACTCTTAGGAATCCTGAGCAAAATACTTACTTGCGCTATCTGTCCCTTTTCTGCTTCTTGCCCGATTTATGACAAGTAAGCTTCCCGCCACAGCCATTGCTATAACAACCGCCAGTCCTATCCAAAGAAGCGCTGAAAAAATTTGAGTAGAAGAGTTAGGGGTAGGAATCGGAGAAGGAGTCTGCGAAGTTCCTGTTTCACCAATTACTTTAAAGTTCTGGATATTTGGGAAAATTAAGTAAGTTAGTCCAAGCATAAGAAAACCCGCCAAAACAGCCGCAATTATTGCCAATCCGCTTTTAAGTTTTTGTCCGATCATTAATTCAGTCTCTATGGCACTGTACTTTAACCTTTGTAATAAAAATTCTATTATTTAACGTTATTTTTAGGCAGAACTGTACTAATTTCTGTACAATCGTTTGACACCTTCGACCAAGAATTGCTAAACCGAATAATTCATAACGAAGGCGGAACTCTGTATTGGGGGGAATGAACGTTAACTGATAAGGAGTCGGCTGACGCGCTTAAAGGAACGGCATTTGACATATATCGATTTATGCTTAGGTCAAAAAAGCCGCTCGGTATAAGAGAAATTCAGAGAGAACTTAAACTAAGCAGTCCTTCTGTAGCCCAGTATCATCTCTCAAAGTTAGAGCAAGTTGGATTAGTCAAAAAAGAAGCGGGTAATTATGTTATCAATAGGGTATTGTTGGATAATTGCGTAAAAATTAGCCGTTTCATAATTCCAAAATACCTCTTTTACTCTGTCCTTGCCTTTGTAGTCCTTATGATCGAGCTTACCTTTCTTAAGCCTGATTTTCTCGATCCAGATTACTATTTTTCAGTTTTTGCAACCATTCTATTTCTTTCGATCTTTTGTTATGAAACCATTAAAGTATGGCTTAAAGGGAGCCTATAAAACGAGTACAATGTCTGGTGCTCAGATTTTTCCATTATTTGAACGCATTGTGTAACTATAGTTGACCTGTACAATTTTTAGGACATCCACTTGTTTTAGCTTGAAATTAGTAAACTGTTTTGTTTCACAGCAGGTTGCTTTGTCCTAATGCGTAGAAATAATATGTCGAGCGCCGTGTAGAAAACAGGAGCGCTGAGAGAGGAGCGCAATGAAAAAATTATCCAAACTTTAGGAGATAGAAAAATGCGTAAAATAACGGTATGTTTGATCGCTATAATGCTTTTGTCTATAGTGACAATTCCAATGGCTCACGAAATTAAGGCAGAAACAACTGATGTAAACAGTTCTAGCTCAAGTGTCTTAACTGCAACTATCCCGTTAAGCTCAAGCGAAATTACGAGTGCTTGGCCAAATCTTCCTACCGCCCGGCAACTATACAACACAGTCGGTGTTAACATGATAGATACAAGAACCCTTGGCATGCAAGGTTCACTAAAAAATCTTGATCCAAACGCGCCAGAATCTCTAAATTTAACGTCAATGGTCAGCAACTATACGTCAAATGACGTTACAATTTATGGCATAGTTCAGAACGATCCACATATCTGGCTGCAATATAATAGCACCGTTTGGGTTGAAGTGCCAACACTCTATTTGAACACGACAGTTCAGCCCTTTGCAACAGCAATTAAACAATTGTACGGCTTAAGTTCACTTGGACCTTACCCAAGAAATAATACAACTTCGCAAACAACCTCCACTTCACCTGATACTTCCTACCCTTCTACCTGGGCAATAGGCGAATACGATAATCCGTCAGATATTTGCGATGGTTATCCTGTAATGGGAGCATTGACTTATGGCGAATGGTCTTGCTATCCACCCAATACTCTTCCAAGCGGTGCGGAAATCTTAACAGACGTACTAACGACATACGATGACCAGAATGTAGGAATTCAAGTAATGATGTGTATTATTAATCCTGGCGGAGGAACAGAATGGGCGGTGGCTTATAACACTTGGGTTGACGGCGTTCTCACAGGAGGCGGAACTCCATTGCAGCCTTGGTCGGGACACTTTACACCATCGGCAAATACATTTTACAACGAATTCATTGAATCTACAACAGGTGGAAACTGGAACATATACTGGGATGGCTATTCTATTGATACCGTCAGCGTTAACGGTGACCCCTCGCCTCACTTACAAGTCGGCGACGCACCCCATGCAACGCTTGAATCTAATGACTTCAACTTAGCTGATTTTACAAGCCATCAGAATTACATGGACGTCATTGGCGGAGGTCAACAAACAATTGGCGGGCAAACCGTTTATGAACCTGCTATAGGCTATTATTTTGACGGTGTTTGGGCTCCAACGCTGCCGTATGAAACTGCGCCCGCCGGATATGTTTATGTAAGCCCAAACCTGGTTGGTGGACATAACGTTGGCAGTGCATCGCTACCCAATTGGAGCGGAAGTACCCCAAACGAATTAGGTTACCCTGATGTGCTACCGATTGGCCTTGGACAATCGGGCGGTTCAAACACTGAAGGCGTTCAACTCTGGTCTTTAAATCCAGTTCCTTGATAACTCAAGTGCAAAAGATCGCCTAACCTTTTTCCTTTTTCTGATCAACTATTTTTTCTGCCATGCCCACTTTATTATAACGAATTAAGATTTTGCTACTTGTCTTTAAGGAGTGCTTATCCCATAGTCTCTTTCTTTGATTCAGACTCTTTTCAATTTCGTTAGAATTACAGTCATTCTTCACTTTAAACGTCATGTGAAATAACTTGGAATCGCTTAAGTATCTTAAGAAAATAATTAATTTTGTTGGCATTAAAAAAGATTGATGGCCGGCTGGTTTTGAAAAGAAGCAGACATTACTCATCCCGTGCTTAATCTTACGGCTGGCAAATATGGGTACAGAACTCATGCCAGAAAGCTCACGCGTTTAGTTCACCGTACTTTTTGTACAATTTTTAGGACAGGATGTTTGTTTTGGATTCAAATTAGCTGACGGTTGTACTAGTGTTCAGGAGATTTGTCCTAATGTGTAGAAATAACAACAACTTAACTCAATAAGATACTTACAAGTTTGCTCTAACAAAGCAAGCTATACCAAGACTTATTGTCTTGGGGGCGTGTCACCACCTAGCTCTAAGGGAAGGGCAAAAAGAGAACAGAAGTTAAGCACAACTTAAAGGAGGCAAACCGTATGACAACTTCCAAGAAATTACTATCGCTAACCATCGTAAGTTTGCTTATTTTAATGGTTGTAGCTACGACAGGCATTCAAGCGGTAAAGGCAAGCAATGCAGCACTCTTATTTACACCTAATTATATAAATGGTGATCCGTCAGGTGAAGCATCCTATTCAGACTCCGTCGCCAACATGGTCTACTACTACTTTTACACCTATGGAAGCAATTATGCGTATACTTATAATTGCGAAGACTCTGCAGCAACCGTATCTAATTACATGAGTTGCCTAAGTTACGCTCAAAACAACTTTTACAACTCAGTAATTTACTCCAAAGGACATGAAGTCCCATGTGAGAATGGCGATCATTATGCGATTCTAGATCACACTGCAGCATATCTTTATGACTACTCTGATGTATACGATAGTACAGGCGCTTCCGACAGATTCGTATTTCTCTGGCACTGTGGCACGGCTATGTCTTATCCGTCAGACTACGACAGCTATGGATGGGAAGGAATGCCCTATTGCTTTACACATGACAATAGTATGAGCACTAACGGCTATGGCAGTGGTGCAGATCCTGGCGTCTATGTCTTTTTGGGTTTCATTGAATATTCGCAGGAATATATGACTGGAACAAGCTATCAAAGTTACAACTACGGCGATTTTGTAACGATATTCTATCAATATCTTTTGGAGTATCATTACTCAGTAAGTAGCGCACTTGATGCAGCCGCAATTTTAACTTTAGGATCCACAAACTTTGGGAGTTCGGCACTTCACACAGGAATTTGGATGACCGGAACTTGCGGCTCTTTCTGGAGTAAAATGGTTGTTTACGGAGATGGCAACTTAGGAATACCTAGCTAGTGAGGAATGCTTGATGAAACTTTCAATCAAAAAAACTTTGACAATATTTTGCGTGCTTGCTATCTTCTCCCTTTTCATAGTACAATCAACTGATGCCCATGCACAAATAACCACATCCAGCAATGCCAGTAAAGCGTTAGCTTTCATAAAAGATGTAATTCAACCAAATATGTCGAAGTACAACATAACCTTGGTTAACGATATCACAGGTCAGCCATCAAATCAATCCCCCACAATGCAAGAAAGCATAGACTACCACCTAGGCTTCAATGGAAGCGGACCCGACATACTTTGCATCTTTACAAACAACAAGTTAACTGCAGCTCTATTAAGCATTTCACCAACATTTGCACATAATGAAACAACGCCAGCTCTTTACACTTCTCTGCCTACCGGTACAACCAACACTGCGCTTTCTGTTATCGAAGGTTATCAAACCTATACAGGCGAGAACTTGCAAGGTATGATAAACGCGTTCACCAACGTAGACGCAACGCAAAACATTACAAAGATATCTGGGAATACTGAACTAACAGTAACAAACATTCCATCTGAAACTGATATCTCCCTAAAATACACAGCTAATGGCACGGAGTACACCGGAATAAGCTTTTCGCTCAGAAATGGGCAGCTTTACTCGTTTGTAGATGACCGCAGTGAATGGACGATAGGAAATACAGATGTAAACATTAATCAGACTCAAGCAATTGCCCTTGCTCAACAATACGTTAAGAATTACTCATATACAACAGACGGTGGCGTAGTCGCTAAAGGGTTCAATGTCACAAGTATCCAAGCTGGCTTAAGCACTTATCCGAGAGATAACTCAACATCAATATTCCCTTACTGGAGACTCCAACTTAATCTTGGCTCAGTATACCCAGGCAGTGTCTACGCTCTCTCAATCGGCATCTGGGCAGACTCCGGAACAGTTTTCCTCGCTCAACCGATAGGTTCTGGAGAAGGTTCATCACTGCCGACTTCCACAGCAACCTCATCACAGTCGTCGCAATATAATGGGCAAGCAGGAATTTCACCAATAGATGTTAGCGCAATAGTGGCCGCAGCAGCAATTGTCATAATAGTAAGTGCAATAGTTTTGAAAAAGAGAAGCAGATAAACCACATCCTTTTTTTTACCTATTTTTATGACTAATTCCTTAAATGGATAAATAATACAAAAGATGGTAGCAACGGACATAGCGCAATCAAATTAAGCATTAAAAAAGAAAGCGTTTCCATTTATAGAGGGCATTTCCAACTTGCAACGCTTAAGACCTTTTCTTTCCTCTATCATAGTCAAACCCTATTTCATGTATTTATTTTCGGCGTCAGACTATACAAAACATCATTTGCATCCTTCAGGCACAATGGATAACGTATATATGTCTAATTAGAAAAAGGATTACTTTCTTAAGTTACTGGTTTTTCGATGCCTTAGTAACATAGCAATAGGAAGCATGGAGAGCAGCAAAGGCCCAATTAATAGCATTGAAGAAAACTCTGAAATCTTTGTTTGAGGCTTTGAACCCATTAATGGAATGGCAACTGGTTTCATTAATGGATGGTTATCCTGATATGTTATTGTAGTTTTAGTTCCATCAGGCGAGATATTTTGAACAGAATAGTAAACATATGCCTGATCACCTACCCCTGAATGGTCAACTTCTGTTGCGTTAGAATACTTAGTTAAGTAGTCACTCCAATAATTTCTATCGACAGTTTCACTCCCACTGATCCAAACCAAAACGCCATAAGGTGGAAGATTACATTCAGTCACGAGGTTGAAGTTTGCTGAATAATCCATACTAATTTGTGACTCATTATCGAAGTTGCAATAAGAAATGTTGTTATAACTACAGTCCATCAGCCGTATGGCAGCTCCAGAGCTGCAATTAGAAAATTCATCGTCAAAAAAATTGTTTCGGCTGCCGCCGTCAGAAGATATCCCAAATGCGCAATTATCAACATACAAGTTTTCTATAGTAATGTTAGTAACTGAAACTGTTGCGTAACTGTTTAGGTCATTTAGGTCAAACCCTACGCCACCATTTCCATTCAGCCAATAACCCGATCCGTTGATTACAATGTTACTTGTTTGGACCTCAAGATTACCTGTAATATTAGCGATAAAAGTATAGATGTTACCGCTTTGAACAATAGCGGTTGTTCCTGTGATTGAACCACCCGGATTAATTATTATACTACTGACTGATTGCGCCTTGATAGGAGAAACTTTGAAAATAGCTAATGCCCCAAAGAAGATAAGAACAAGCAATAAAGCAAATATTCGGTAGCGCATCGATTTATTCATGGATTATCCTTAAGGAATGATTCTTAATAAAAGGCTATCCTTGTCCATAATTTAGGACATACATTCCTTGTTTTAGGTTGCGTGTCCTAATGTGTAGAAATAACTTTAACTTGCCTGTAATAAAAACATGGAGTTGGCCCTAAAAAAGCCAGACTCCGCCGGGACTATTGTCTTGGGGGCGTGTCACCGCTTAGCCCTAAGGGAAGGGCAGAAAGAGAACAAAAAAGAAGCAAAGGAAATAAATGGAGAATGATAAGATGAAAAAACGATTAACAAATATAAAAAAATTGTCAACTACCTTACTCTTGGGACTGCTTCTCATTTCAGCTGCGTGCACAATTATGACAAGCAACGCGAAGGCTTTACCTAGCACAAGTTCAATCAAAAACACACAAACTTCGCCCGAAAATAATTCGACATTGACTGGCAACAACATGCCTCCACCTATCGGAGGCCCAGTCACCCATTATTCGACTAACGAAAAATATTTGCCGCCCTCAGCTACCGTTATATCAAATCAATCGCTTCCTATGCTGATTCCATCCGGCCTGAATAACGGTTCAGTTAATCAGAGCGTAAGCCCAATGTACACGACGCATTGGTATATGATGGATATTTGGTCGACTCAATCTGGTAATAATATGCCCCAATATATGGATGGAACCATTACTGCTGTTGCAAACACGATCGGTGGTATGCAGTCGGGAAATGATTATGTCGCATACCTTCCAATGAACGTGGCTTACGGTACAACTACTAACTTTGATTGGTTTCAATTTGGAATTATTTTTTGGCAAGGCGGTTCATGTAATTTTCAATTTGATTGGTATCTTGACGCTACCGGAAACCAAAATAACGTCGATGTATTGATGCCATATACGCCTGGCGATTCGTATGACTTCAGTTTCACAACATCCGGTTCGAACACTGTTACATTCACCCTGACTTGTTCACAATATAACCCATGGACAGACACTTTCACAGTACCGGGAACTCAACTTCTCCACTATCCAGGTGGAGGGTTTTCGCCATGCAGTGCTGTCGAGGGCTTCACAGAAAGTAGCCTTACTAATGTTCCGTACGTACAAACGTACCTTGGGTATGGAGAATCGACATATTACTACATTGCTGGTGGCCAAACCCCTCCCTCGGGAATTACGACAGGGGTTTGGGGTGCAGGCACTGGTTATTTCTTGTGGGCTATGACTGGCGAAAATGACATGGCAAGCCTTACCTCTCAAACTGGCGGAATAGGTTACGGAAGCGTTAACAATCCTAGCAACTTGTTAAATGCCCAGGACGGTAATTACGCAACTATTTACGGAGGAAATCCTGGTGATGGAGGACAGATAGTTGGGCAGATGAGCGCACTTTCTGGTGGAAACATTTATGTTTACGGTTATTCAAGTTCGGGATATTATAGTAACTTGTATGTGTACGTATCTACGGATGACAGTACTTGGTACCAAATCGGCAGTTATACAACCGTTTCCTCGACAACGCCATCTTGGATAAGTGTAGGACAATATTTTGGAGACTTCAAATATATTTCGGTCGTTGGCTATGATTCCTATGACAGCGTGAAATTACAATTGGATGCGGTAAAAGTAGGCGTTTGATTAAATGATAAAACCAACAACAATAATCCTTTTTTCTTTTTTATTTGCTAGGCAGCCTTTATTACCTGCAAAGCAAAGGAACAGCATGCAAAGGTCTTATCATGCGTGAGTTGCAGATAATTAAGGCGTCTTCGCGCTTGAACCATAAGTCGCTTGCCGTCATCCTAATATTGGTTCTGGCAATATCAACAGGAGTTGCAACTGTTATTTATTTTCAAAGTAGTCGGTCGGAATCAAGCAGCAGCCCCTCGAGCGCCACAGCTTCAAGCGGGTTAGTCGACGGTTTACGTTTATCGATTACTCTTGAAGGAAACAAGACCAAATATTCGCAGGGAGAGGTTGTGAATATAACGTTTGCAGTCATAAATGAAAGTAAAAGAACGCAGATGTTCATAAACGAGAACGGGAATGCAACTTTTAACTTTGTTGTTTACAACAGTAGCGACGTGCCGATCTACTCGGAGTTATTCGGGGCAATTGCGCCTCTCAACGCAAGCGAACGGCTTGGCCCCAACCAAGACTTCACTAGTACTCTTAGTTGGCCACAAGAGAGTCTCATAGGAGGCTTTTCACAAGTTCCTCCAGGAGGTTACTACATTATAGGCGAGACAGGCAATAATACGCCACACGAACTCGAGACCGCCCGCCTAAACATAACAATCCTGAACGAATAGGTAAACAATTTATTCAATTGTTCTTCGTCTAAACAAGAAACTAAAACGTCTATGAGTTCTTCGCTGCCTTTAACCATGGAGATAACGCCGACAACAGTTTAATCCGCTGCCTGAGTAGCCTATAAGATGAAAAACTATGAAAGCAAAATTAGCCTTCCGCTAACACATAATTTAAACTGTTGAAAAACAGATACAAAATAACTATTTTTAATCAAAAAAGAAGGGAAAGAAAGGATTTTATGTTGGAGTTGTTGCTGTTTGGCTTTGTGTCTGAGTGGATACTTGCGTTTGGAATACGTTGACGAATTTGTGCCATACCGCAATCATGGAGCCGCCGATAGTGATCAAGCCACCGCACACTGATGCTCCTAAAGCTTGATATTGAATTGGCATTGAACTTACCGCGGTCATGCCGGCAGTGCCTGCAGCAATCAAACCTGCGCTAACCTCAACAAGTACAGTCTCGGCTTTCTGACTCAAATTTATAGAACTCGCCATTCACATTCACCTCCTCACCCAAAAAACAGGCTACCATGAAAAAGGACGAACTACTGAGCCACCCAAGGCTTCAGCAAAGGAACTTCGTAAAAAATTGTGTTTTAGCTGCCACTCGGGGTAGGAACTGCTACATCAGCATTGGCTTTCTTCATAGCATCAGCAGCCGCCTTATCTTTCAGATCCTCATCAGACTTCACACCTTCGACAAATCGCTCGTACAAGCCGAGCATGCTGATATGCAGTTTTTTCTGTTCACTCGCAGTTTTGAGTGCTTCCACGATTACATCGCGAGCTTTCTCGCCAACTGCGACATCTTTCAGAACTGTAAGTTTGTCTTTGTTTAGATCTTCGTATTTGCTGCCGTTGGGCAATTTGTACTCAACAATGAATTCGCGGTGTTCCTCTTCCGTAAAACCAAGTGCCGTCTGCAAATCACGGATAATTTTCAATGTAGACGCGGTTCCTTCCTTGGGAATCACATTGAGCAGATTTATTCTTTCAGCTGGATTAAACTTCAATCATTCTCACCTCAATTAAAAATTTAATTTACTTAAAATCAAAAAGAAACTAAGTGGATGCAGAGGTTGATGTAGTTGGAGATGCCGTTGTTGCTGCTGCCGCTGCCGTTATAGTGGCGTTCAAGGATGCGGCTGTTATGGCTGGCACTCCAAATATTGTTGCTAATGCTGCGACTGTGTCTGGGAAATCGTTGAATACTTGCTGAACGGGCAGGTTGAAAGGCTGACCCATAGTTTGTTGAGTAACGATGAAGCCGTTTGAGACTTGCTGAACGGTGACGCTAACTAGAGTAGTCGGTGATGTTGCTGGTGTTGTCAAATCAATCACCTCCCACTTTTTGCTTTAATTCGTCAAGACGTAACCGTAACTCATCAATTTCCATTCTGGCTTTATCTAGCTCTTCTCTGAGCTCATCGCTGATGATTTCTTGCTCGTCAAGCTTCTTGACTATCAATTGTTGGACACATAAATGCCAGCCATCCATCGTGGAGGATTCATAGAACCCGTCTTTGTTTTTGAGGTGCTTTATGCAGTCGGGGTCAATCGTGTCGCCTTTAAGTTTGAGGTTGCGGATTAAATCAAAGTTTATTTTTTCATTAAATTCATCATGCAAAAGTTCGTTGAAAGCTGATGGAGCATGGATATAGTAGATGTAGGCTGAGTACACGTAGTTCCAATAAGAGCTTGATGTCCCGCAAGATCCGCCTCCGCCGTAGATGGTTATTCCGGTGGTTAAGCTGTTTATGACGTTGACATAGAGATATTGCGTATCTACTATTTGCCATGGGTAGCTATAAGAGCCGCAATAGTATGAGCCCCCTGATGTTGGAATTATGTTTCCGCCAATACTAACTGCAGCGCAGTTTAGGTTTCCAATGCTAAGACCGCCTGTGTTTAATGCTAATAGCTGTGTGCTTGCGTTGTCGGCAAAAATCATGAGTGTATCTCCGCCCCAACCATTGTCGCCCATGGTAAAGAAAAAGTGGTAACCAGCGTTGGTGTTTTCAAGCACGAGTTGCCCGAAAACTCCGCCATTAGCGATCCAAACAGAGTTTCCATATCCAGCTTTTGGAATAAGGGTGTTTGTGTAAACTGAATAAGCGACTAAGCCTTGCCATGCGTTTGAACCTGAACCAAGCCCAAAAGAATTATCCACTGTCGGGTCAAAACTTCCGTTACCATAAATCGTGACGTACGCACCAGAAGAACCACCCAAGTACAAAGTGCTTGAAGAATTAAGCCAGGAACCACTAACCCAAAAATTACTGGCCTCACATTGACCTGTAACGTTCATGCTGCCATTCACAGTCAAAAAATCCCAAATACCCACACGCCTACCGCTACCAGCCGAATAGTTTCCGAGAATCATGAGGCATTTGTATGAACCTGAGTCGTTTGCCAGAATCGACGTCGTTGCAGTGCAATCTGACCATGTCGAACTCCAATTTTTCTCAATATTTACGCCAGCAAATGAACCATAGTTATTTCCTGTTACACCGTTTGAGATGGTCATGTTTCCCGATTGATCTAAAAGTAGTAGATCAACGGTCCAACCGTAATCCACGACGTCTAATCGTTGTCCTGAAGCCCCAAGTTGTATCGTGCAGCCTGGAATAGAATCAGTCCGACAGAAAATTTCTGGATACCCCGTATTATTTGCCCCTGTCCCTCGCGGACCTATTCTAAGCAAACTGCCAAGATACAAACTGCCATAAGCATCAAACCATGATATCGGAGGCCAATCATTATTGGTATCGCCTATCGCTAAAGGATACGCTGACGAAGAAGGCGCTGAAAGATACAAAGTATAAACAGACCAGTTCCCAGAACACCAAAGTCTATTCGTGCCTGAATAAGATACATAGAACGAATTCGTTATTGTTCCGCCATTCCAAGAAATGCTTCCTGATATTGTGCCAGTAACGGTTAGGTTGCCGTTTATGTACACCATAGGATTTGCGGTACCGGTTATGTAAAGCGGGTTGCTGTAGGTGTTAAGAACGTTGTAGACTGTTGAACCGATGGTGTAGTTACCGTTCATTGCTAAATAAGTGGCTCCGCCGTAGACGCCGATTTTGATTGCTGCAGACGCGTTTGTGCATAAGACACTGTCAAACACTGCGTCGCTGGTGGTGTTTAATGCTTGATTAGGCAACGAAGAAGCGGCGGCATAATAACTTGCTAACAGCCCGTTCAGTTCGGTTGCGTTTGTAGCTGTAGCTGCATTGCCAGTGCATGATCCTGAAGAACCTGAACAGTTGCCTGTAACGTTACCTGAAAATGCCCCTGTTATCGTGCCATTAACGGTTACGTTTCCATTCACATACATAATGGGAATAGCTGTACCCGTTATGTACAAGGGATAAGCGTAGGTGTTAAGAATGTTGTACGCGGTGGAACTGATTGTGTAGTTGCCTACCATTACTAAGTAGGGTGCTGACGGGTTTGAGGAGGGCGAGATTTTTATGGCTGCAGAAGTATTCGTGCAGTTCACGCTGTCAAACACTGGGTCTGCCGATGCTGCGCCCGTTAACTGTGAAAATTGAATGGGCATTGATGTGTAATTTGAAATTTGGCTGTAAGGCATTGTCCAGCCAGACGGGACGGCGCCGGATCCTGAAAGCGTGGCAGGAGTAACAGCGGTTCCAAGCTGAGTAGTAGAGATTGTACCGCCTAGAAGCGCGAATGTAACTTGAGCGTAGGTTGGTGCTGAGCTGCCTTGGCCTTCCAAAAAGTAGCCGCTTGTACCTAGCGGCATTTGAGTTAATGTTGTTGTTAGAGTTACCCATTTAGGCGGGGCGCCTGAACCTTGACTTTGCAAAACCTGTCCGCTTGAGCCGATCGTTGCGCTTCCGATTGTTCCTGTGTTTAGGGGGCACAGCAAAGTTATCGCTGAAGACTCCAGGGAATTCAGGAAGTCAGTGTAGCAAAAGACTTGGTCAACCCAAAGAAACGGGTACTTGTAGGTGCCTAAGCCGATCATTGGCGCCGTGTAGGATGGTCCAGACTGAGGCGTGATTGTTGCTGTTGCTGCGGAGCCATTTTGGTTTGCCACTGAAGGAATAATATATGTGAGATAGCTGCTGTTGAAAGTCAAAAATGACGCTGGAAACCCAGAAGAAGGCACAGGCAACAACGTGTTATTGCCCAGCATCAACGAAGCGACATCACCAAAATTATCAGCTAATGTTACGTACATACCAGATGTGTTTGGATCGCTGCCATCTGGCATGGTCTGTAATGCAGCTGAGGCATTAGCCAGCGAGGCTACTACACCGTTAATTGAAGAAGTCGCATTGATCAATGCGAGAAAAGCGCCTGCGGGAGTCACGATTTCCAAAGTGCTTTTTGTCAAGTTCTTTGTAATGCGGTAAATCGCATAGTTGCCGTTTAAGCCAAGTTCGGCGCCATTTGATATCGTGACCAAATCGCCACTGTTCAAAGCTGCTGTCTGCGAGATATCGGCTTCAAGCGGGCAACCGCTATTGGTTTCTGCTAAACTCTGCAGGTACGCGGCTGCCAACGCATTCAAAGACGCCTGGCTTGTAACAGCATTATTCGTTAACGTAATGGTGTTATTACCCGCTCCAGTACTTCCCGCAGTACCGATAATCACTTGTCCGGTAGGGCTGACGCCGCGAATAATTACGCCTGCATAGCCTGTTTTGCTTCGATCAAAATTCACCTGACTTTGTGTATCAACCGTTATTGATGTTGGCGTTTGATTGCCTTTAACACCGATTATCACTGTTGAACCAGAATTGTAGACGTTTTGGTTTAGAAGGGCGGCTAAGTTTTGAGCGGCGGTTAAGCAGTCTGTTGAATTGAACTGTATACTTACGGCTGTTGTTGGGCAAGAGCCAGCGGTCATACCGGATGAAGCGCAAATCGCAGCTAAGACCGTGTTTGCAGCTACGTTATTGTACGCCCCTGTGATTTGGCGCTTCTGCATTACCTCAAAAGTGTTGTTATAAACCGTGCAGGTTATCTGAGAAAAAGTCGCAGTGTAAGCCTCAAGCAAACCACTGAAAATAACGGTGCTTCCCCACAGCAGCTGGACTTGCTGGTTACTCTGCACAAAAGTCAAGTTCGCAGAAGTATTGGGAATAATAAAATCGAGTTCAAGCTGCCCGTTGAGTTCATCAATGATCTGGTTTAGCACGGCGTTCGCTATGTTAACCCATGAAGACCCGTTATAGTATTGGAATGTAAAAGTCATTTTAGAGCACCATATAGAAGGCTGCATGCTTGAAAATTAAACTGAACTTCAAAATGGGATTGTTCGCGTAATCTTTTGTTTGAATGAATGTTGCTTTATCCAGCTTCCAGGTACTGTTGAGGCTTGATCGGGGCGTTGATAACGTGCAAACTAAGCCTCGAAAACCAAGCAGAGGCGTAACATAATTAGTATCCAGGTAAGCCATGTTCTGGCCTGAAACGTTAAGAACGCCCTCTAAAGTTAACTGCCGAATGTCGCTGCCGATAGAAACTAAGACGGGTTCCTGCTCAGGAACTGTAATTGTTGTATCATCAACGGTTGGGGCTTCATCTGTTACCGTCTGCGGAGCTAATGGCAAAGTAACTGTGGTGGATCCTTGTGTTATCTGCCAGCTCATTTACAGCACCTTGTTCATTAGTCCTTTCTTGTACATGGCATCGCAGATGCCTTTGCTTACGGCGTCTCGTGTTTGCTTGAGCGAAGCTGAACCTGTAATGCCGCCGTTAATTGTGATGTTGGGTGAAGAAATATTCACGTTACTTGTTCCAGAACCGCCCTTAACGTTAACGTTGCCAGCTAGACCCTGCAAGCTACTGCCTAACGTGTTAGTTTTATGTGCAAGTTGATCGCTAAGTGCGATGCTCTGCGTAACCTGTTTGTTGAATTCCTCTGCAGCCGGTGCCGCATGCGCAAAACACAAGTGACTAAGCGCTGAACCCAAATCACCAATCACGCTACTAAGTGGCTTCACCGCGTTCGCAACAGCATTAATCGCCGTCTCAAAAGCCTTCACCGGAATCAACGCAACTTGTAAGTCTGCAACAAGAATTTCTTTGAAAAAGTTAGCGACGGGCAAAAGAATATTTGTGTAAGCCCAGTTAAGCCCATTCCATAGGGCGTCTCCTGCGCTTTTCAAATCGTCAAAGGCAGAAAGCAGCGCTCCGCCAATCACATGTCCCAGGTCATTCATTACGTCGCGGAAGGGTTTGCAGTGTTCATACGCTTCATAAAATATGGCTGCTAACGCTGTAACTACCAGCACGACAAGCATAATTGGGTTAGCATCGCAAACGGCGTCGAACAAGCCCATGGCGCCCGTCGCTGCCTCTGTGGCTCCAACCTGGATCCACTGTGCAGCTGACTGCGCATCAGTCGCTGCGGTACTAGCAATCGTGCCTAACGTCCCGGCTTCCCGTAGGCTGTTCAATGTCGTCATAATGCCGACGACACTGGGAATAACAGTTAACGCAGACATTATCAAGGTGCTGTTGTAGTTTCGCTGAGCTTCTGAAACCCGTTCCTGGTCTACCGATTGGGTTTGTTCTGCTAAAGCCAGTTTATTTTGTGCATCTTGTGCTTGCAAGCTTGTGGGACCGTATTCTGCAACGGCTTTGTTGTATGCTTGCTGGGCTAAAGTAACGGAGTTTGCAGCTTTTTCCTCAGTTAAATTCGCCTTGGCAAGTGAAGTCTGTGCATTTTCAATGTTGTTTACGCTCATATAGAGCACGGCGCCGCTCATCGCCATCATGTTCATCTGCATGGCGTTTTTGCTAAAGCTGCTGCTGGAAACCTCAGTGGCCTCCCCTGCCTGTTGGGTACTGACCGTAACTTGATTCATGCTTACCTGCGCCGAATCAGCTGCTTGATTGAAAGAATCCTGCATCTGAACAGTATCAGCCTGAACAGTAGTCGTCATACTGGTTACGCTGCTCGCCGTATTCTGCATACTATCTGACACATTGGTGCTCATTGAGTCGGAAGCTTCGCTGACATCGCTGCTCATATCGGAAAAGTTGCTGCTGACTTCTTGGAAAACATCCGAAGCATCATCAACCGCAACTATGTCTATTTCTGCAGGAGCTCCACTCACTTCGTTTAGCCTTCTGACAATTTATGGTACCAAACTGCTGATTGGATTAAGAATTCCAGTTGAAAATTGGTTAAGCTCGCCGCGTATTCTAGGGTGTAGTGGTAGAGGTTGACGACGGCTGCGATCCGCTGGGCTTCGCTGCTCCAGCAGATCCAGTCATTGACCGCCTCACCGTTCGCGGTAAAAAACCCTCATTAAGCAAAGCCTTCTCCAGAGCCCGCACCAAATCCCATGGAGCATCACGCAAATCCTTCTCTGTCAAGTCCGGGTAGCAGGGCTTCATCATCTTTAGAAGAGCCTGCAACTCGAATTCGCGTTGATCTTCCTTGTAGAATTTAGCTAAATCGCTCAGCTCGTTATGGGTGAGTAACACGAATTTGACCCATCCGGCGCCAGGCACATTAGCCTCCTGCGGAACCTTACTACTTTTTAGCAGGCCTACGCTAAAGTTTTTGAACCGCTCCTTCTGCTCTGCCTCGTACTCGTTGAATGCTGCTTTAAGTTTCTCGAATCCTTCACTGTCAAATTTTTCTTCACTCATCAAATCACCTCATTACTAACCATTAATATCATGTAATGCTTGGTTAACTCAATATGACCGGAACAGGCGAACCTTTTTGGTGTGAAATTAAAACGTTTTTTCTGGGGATAAGTCTTAAATCTGCACAGCATAGAAATAATCAAAAGTGGGAAGAAACGCTGTGAATCCAAGGAATTCAGTCTTTGAATATTTTCATTTTTTAAAAAACAACAAAACGGATACAGTTCTTTTGCTTATAGTGGCCTTAATGATCGCTATTTTTTCTTTGCCTAGAATTGTCTCTATTCCTCTCCCAATTATTGTGTTCTTTTTAGGATCCATCTTGCTTTTTAGACAACATGAAAAGGGAAAATTGCATGAACAACGAGCCAAATATGTTAAGAAACTTCGTGTCTTACTGGACGATTTGAAAGATACGATAATCAACGAAAGTTACAGTTATTCATTACCATTTATAGCTATGACAATTGCCAACGATAAACAACTTATAAACAAAACTCAAGCAGAGAAACGATTGCTATTACTTCTCTCAACCAATTTAGCTAAGGAAACCAACGAATTAATTGAAGAGGTACAGGTAATGGAAAGTAAAGGCGAACGGTTTTATGGTTTGCTTGAAAAGTTTGCTAAACTACTCAGCAACCTTTCAAATTTTAAAACGGAATTTTATAACATGATTCAAGAAACCAGAACCGTTGTCAATTTAGGTTCAGATTTAGAGTTCAAGACAAATTTCTACAGCAGATTTAGTTATGAATACAACAGCTATATGGATAAACTCTCTCGATTCTCAGATAACTTGAAAGAAGAAGGAGAACGAGGATTGAACAAAGATCTTATTGAACACGTAAAAAATTTGGACGAGCTGTATGGAACTAAATAAACTTGGAAAAACAAAGAAAGAAAAATTACTTAGAAAGTACTTGTTGCTACTGATTGTGCTTCGCCGCTAATGTCATTTGCAATTGTGCCTTTCTGCCCGTTCTTCACGCTGTAGGCTGTTAGGACAACGTTGCTTAACGTGATTTTTGGAGTTCCCGACCCCGTAGTCGTACCCTGTGGACCCCAAATAACCGTAACTAATGAGCCGTTAAGCACATCTGTTAATAGCGCGGCGTAGTTTGCTGGAACATAAAGCGCTGAAGCTTTGAACGTGTAGGATTGGTTGCCGCTTGCCGTGAAAGCTGGCGACGGAGACCCACCTGAAGAGCAAACATATTCCTTAATCATCTCCGCTTTAACATCCATAGTGAAGTCAGTGAGAAAGCCGATTGCTGTGCCACCTACCTGAACAACTGCATTCCGACTTAGAACTGGCGTAGTTGCTAAACTCATACTTTTTCACCTCGATTACAATGGTTACTGTAAGACGTAGCTACACATTTTTGCTACTTTATGATTTTTAATAGCTACTGAATAAATGATAAAATAAGCTTCCCGCGTAGATCAGCTAAAAAAGTCGATACAGGTAAATGAGTAAGCTCTTCTTACATGGTTTGGGTAGAGCATCAACGCATATTTATTCTCAGCCAAGAAGCTTTGATTCGACTTAGTCAAGAAAGTTTTACTGCATGCATCAACACCGCTAACGTATAAAGTCGGAATTTACCTTTCTGAGCCAAACAATATTACTATTAAAAACATAGAGATAAATGGATTTTCCGTTGGAATTCAGCTAAACAACTCACACCTACAACATTACCTACAACACTTGGAACTAAATCAAACCCGAAAGTAATGGAGTAACCCTAATCGGAAGTTCAAACAACCTAATTGGGCAATAAACTTCATGTCGGCGCGTCATCAGACAAAATCATTATCATTAAACTGATAACCGCTTCGATCATTTAGCTTGGACCGTAAGGAAACGCTTATATTTAGATATCATGGAAGAACCTCGTGAGATGCGAAAATGAGTAAGAAAAATGACAAATTAAAGACAATTGCATTCGTAATCTGTGCTGTCTTTATGGTGACTACAGTAATATCTGCTTATACAAAAGCTGACACTGCGCTGGCAGTTAACTCCAACAACGACACATCAATTAGTTTAGTGCCTGTTCTATTGACCGACAACCAAGTACAGGTGGAGTATCCTAATCTTCCAACAGCAGACCAGTTATGGGGTAACAGCCCTTGGGTAGATACTAGCAAACGCACCGAGCCTCTAATCAACTGTACCGTTAACCTACCAAGCACCATGAATGGCGAAGTTTTATCAAACGTTCCTGAAATTTGGCTTCAATATAACAGTACAATTTATGTTGAAGTTCCTTTATCCGATTTGAACTATACTCAAACAACCATCACGTCGCAAAACCCATCAGCTTCACCACAATCCAATCCAGCAAGTTGGGCCATAGGAGCCGAAGCCAATCCAGCAGATATTTCAGGGTCAAACCCTGTCACAGGTGCCGTAACATATGCCGAGTACGGCTGGACGGGTTCAGCCTCGAACGATTGGGTTGGAACTGTTCTATCAATCAACGACGGCGTCTATGCATATCAAATTGAGATCGAAGATGTTACTGATTATGGCCACTATGTAAACGCTGAGCAATGGAGTGACAGCACGGGCAAAGTAGTTAACACTGAAATAGGCTCTGTAACTGCCAATAATGATCAAATGTACTCCGAATATATTCAATATAATACTAATGAAAATGATTGGCAGTTCATGTTCAACCAATACACCCAATGGTGGACTTGTCCAGCAGATGGCAAAACTAGCATACTAACTGGGACCCAACCTACTGTTTGCATAGAGTCAAATGATTTTACTCCCAGCGACTTCACTAGCTTCGCGAAAACAGCTGGAGAAACCTATTATAATTGCGGCAACGGCACCGATATATACATACCAGCAATTGGCTATCAATATAATAACGGAGAACAGACACCTGATAATTGGCATCCTTACTATGAACGTATTTCCAACAGCAACCCAACGTCCGACCCCGTTCCTAAGGCCGAAGTTTATGAAGGCGGTTCAGCCGTGTCGGCATGGCCTACACTCCTTGATTCTGTAAGTTTCGAAGGTCCTCCATCAAGTCTTGATGTTGGAATACAGAATCCTGCTGCATACACAGAAATACTACAGTTTGGACATGGCTATAGTGACCCAAGCACAGGTACGAAACTCTGGTGAGCAGTTTCTTAGCAATTAATCGACAAAATATCCTTTTTTCTAATTTTTGAATTCCTGAAAACTTTTTTGGTTACCAACTTGTTTACATATCCGCCTAACAATATGAGTTAAACAAGTTGCAGACCGCGCCTCTTAGCATGAATCTCAATTGCGCGCTTTGATCTTTTTTTACTCCTTTAAACCACAATCCATTCATACAATATTTGATGTTTAGGGTTGTGCAACATTGGCGCTTTTGGGCATGTTTAAGTCTTATGTTGCTTATTGTAGGCAAGCTCAAAAGCGTCGATATAAAAAACACGGTGGGACTTTTTTAAGTTGTTTCTTCAAAGATATCTAACCTTGCAATAGATCTTGGATTTGTTGCTCAATCTCCGGCGCGAATTCAGGCAAATGCAGATTAACTGAATTAGTAAGGTAAAGCCTCGCAGACATTTTCTTTGTGCCAAACTCAACATAATACGCGTAAGGTGCCGTAGCCTTAACCTTAAGTTGGAAATTGCTGGGCTGTTCAACCGTCAATGTACTTTTCAAATAGCCCGTTCTGACTGGAACTAACGTGTTTGCTGTAGCCAAAATGTTCTGGGCAACATTCCTCATAGCCTGCCCAACAGCCTCCGGGTACTGCTCACAGAGACAATCAAAGCAGCTGCTCAGCACATCAAAATTTGACAAATTAACCTGAATAGAAATACTCGTATCTTTTTCACCTTAACGGAGACCGTTGCATTCTCCTAAGCTATTTTCGTTACTCTGTGCTCTACAAGAACCTGAGAACCGTTTTTGTAAGTCACAATCCAAGAGCTAAATCGGGTTTTAAATTTCTGGTTTGCCGCCCTTTTTTGTTCTGCCATTTACTTCACCTGCCTATAAATTTGAAATGCTGAAGTAAACGGCATCAATGTTAATCATGACGCGGGTTACTTCAGTTGCGTTACTGTGAATCGGCTCTCCGGTTACCACATAGTTTGGGTCTTGCAAGTGTACGATGCGGGTAACTTCAGCCTGCAAGGTCTCCAAAGTAGATTCTGCAGTCGCTAAATCAGCCGAGTTTTGGCTAACGTTAACAACAATTATGTCTACAACGAGTTTTTCAGTAACCAGGTAACATTCGCGACTAAGCGCATCGACCTGTTTGCTTGGGCTCGCGTAGTAGATGGCTATTTGTAAGGGTCCTTTTCCCTGAGTAATCCCAATTGCATCCATGCGAGTTGTAGGCCACAAAATATTTGCGGCGGCCACAGGATTTGAAAGCCCCCAATTGTCCTGCAGCAACTCCGAAACCGCCAAGGCTTGGTTAGTTGACATCTAAGCTTTCCTCCGTTTTCTGCGCTTTCTGCCAAAACAATAAAGAAGCCAACCTATCAGGAAAAGCGCTATAGCAACGGGAAGAAGCAGAAGCCGAAGTTTTCGTTTTGCCATTCCTAACCCCACTGCCCTCTGTAATGGGGAACTTCATTTCCCAGGCGTGCTTGAGCGCTTGCTGCTCCAGTTGAAAGATTCGCTATATTTCGGGTAAAGCTTTCTTGGAAGCTTTGTACCGCGTTTTGAAATGAGAATTTTCCAACGGTGCCTTTGGTTACGAATAGGTCGCCAAGCTTGTAATCTGCCGCGCCCAAAAGCATGCCGCCACTCGCAGCAACTAAAACGCCTATGCATGCAAGGTCAAGTGCGGCTAACTGCGCAAACGGGTAACGAGGATCCGTCGATGTAACACCAGGCACGAAGCTGCCTATGTAAGTGTTCGCGTGGTCAACGTATGCCTGAACGCTATTACCTGAAACAGAAAGCCCGTAAACAACATAATTGCCGTTGCCATCAGGTCCGGTAACATTTAGAAAGCCAATAACCTCCTCTAGCGAGGTAAAGGCTGGATAGGTTGACATGAGAAGTCTCCGTAAAATTGGTTAATTTGAAGCCGGCTTTACGGTTCCAGACTCAAAAGACTGGAGCAAATGATTGCTTAACTGGTTGAGTAGCCCGTTGTTTTGCATATGCAGAAGCCGTTTGCCACGTAAGGTGTCTTGCGGTAGCTAGTGAACGGTATGATTTTGCGTAAACGCTTTTGGATGTCTATGTCGGTTGTGATTTCTTGTTTGGTTACCATGAAACCCATGGGTGCGTAGTTGTTGTTTGGGTTCTGGCCATCGCTGATGCCATAGACTGTGCCTGCTGGAACAAGATTGCTGACTAAAAGTGTCCATATGCCGAGTTTTTGTTCAACTTCATTGGTTAATGGGTTGGTGACTTCACGGAACAAGTTGGGGTAGGGCAAGTTGCGTAGGGATTCTTCCTGGATAGGGTTGACTGCGATGTATTTCATTATGAAGTTGTGTTGTTTTATGAGTCGGTTCATTTTGTTGAGGTCTTCGAGGCCTACGCCGCCGCTGACGGTTATTGTTGAGCCTGTGACGCTGATTGTGTTTCCTGTGCCTGCAAAAGAGTTGCCGTTCGCTGCCCCTGCTCCGTCTATGGCGGTCCAGCTGTCGAGCTCTATTTGGTACATTGTGCGGAAGGCCAGACGCATCATTTGAGTGTCTACTACGCCGAGTTCAAAGTCGGTTATCATTTCTATTGGGATTTCGACTTCTTCGCCGTAAGTGTCAGGTGTTATGCTAACGCTTGTTAGTGGAGTGAAGTCTAGTACTGCGGGTGCTGCGATTCCTTTTCTTTGAATGCCGATTGCGACGTTGCCTGCTTCTTTGACGTAAGTTCGTGTTCGTCCTTTTATGATTGGGTCAGGAACAAAGAGCTTGGCGAAAATCATGGCGTTAGTTGCCATCTGCAGGATTTTTTGGTGTAGCTCTGGATATTGAATAGCTGGGCTATCATCCATTGTTACTTGATCAGGTGCAAAACTCATTTCTTGATTTCTCCTTTACTTTTTACTTTAGAATTTCTCGACTTGACGAGTCCAAACTTGAAAGATTGGAGTTAGGGAATTACGATTGCTTGGCCGCCGTTAGAAGCGCCAGTATCGCATAGACAGTGTTTTGTGGTTGGGGTGTTGTTGGTTACTCCGACTCCGTTTGCTCCGGAAACTACTAGGTCGCCGGGGTTGATTGTGCCGCTGGCTGTGATTCTGGCTTTGACTTTGCCAGTCATTACTGTGCATATTTTGCCTGCTGGTGCGCCGACTTTAACGATGCCTACCCATTCTTGTGCGCCTGTGGTTGGGGAAACCGTGCCTGGTCCGCTAATGTAGACAAACTGCCCTGCGGTGACGCCGCCTGTGCCTGCGATAAACGAGAGATCAGTTGAGGATGGTTGCTGTACGAGAGGTCCTGAATTTTCATAGGACATTTTACTGCATGCCTCCTTGCGTTACCTGCGCATCGAAGGTTCGTTTTTTCTGTGCGGCTGCTGCAAGCTCTTTGAAGTAAGGCGGGACTGCCACCATTCCTGGCTGAGTCTTCTGTGGTTCTAAGTGTTCGTTTAGGACTCCTGCGACTCCTTTCCCGGGTGCACGTTGTTTTAGTGCTTGTTTTATGGATTCGTCGACTTTGGCTGCGATCGCGGCGGTTTCCAATTTGACTGCTTCTCTTGCGGCTTCGACAGCTTTGGTTACTGCTTCGGCTGAGGCTTTGTTGCATGCTTCTGACAAGTTGTTTGCGTGCTTTTCCATCATTGCCTTTATGGCTTCTGCATCTAAGGGTTGATTTGTTGACAATTTTCTCTCCTCCGAATTTTCCTTTTCATTTTTTTGGTTAGCTCCCTTTTGGGAGTGTACCTTTGAATTACAACTTAAACAACTAAGGGTCAAAGCGCTTGCACATAGCCCGCATGGAGCTTTTTTCTGCATGGTTAGCGCTTTTCGGATGGCTTGCTGTTGGTCTGCTTTCATGGCAGCCGCAAAGCCAACTGGCTTAAACTTGGCATGTTCATAAGCGCCTATGGAAACAATGCTCAACTCGACAAGGCGCGGTCTGCGCATGATTTCCCAAGCGCCACGGCAAATGTGCACCAAATTCATCAGATCGTCTCTGGAGCGGGATCCACATAGGCTGCAGTAAGCTTCTCCCAAGATGCGTGGGCTGACGCTGTTGACGTATTCACGCTCGATTTTTGCGAGCAGTTCTTCATCGCCGCTTACTTCCCCCTCGAAGGGAACAACGATTCTGCCGTCAGCTGAGGTCTGGGGCGAGTGTAAAATATTGATGACGCCTTTGATGTCTTCCACGCGGTCGCCATGGTCAACACGAATCTGAGCATTTTGACTAACGGCGACGAAATAGGGCAGTTCTTCAGCGGGAACCTGCCAACCATTCTCGTTAACCGTGTCATCAATGGCTGTTCCCTTAATGAGCAGGACTTTGCCGTCGATGCTTCGCTTGAAAGTAACGGGCACATTGTAGTCTAGATGAATGTTGGGTTTAGAAACGCTCATTTTGGGCTCTCTTTAGTTACCAGTAAACATCATTATCACGAGCAACGAGCAAACACAATTCGGATGCAAATTCACCGCAAAAGTGTCCTCGTCAAGCCATTCTCCGTAAGGAAACATATCCGTAAGTTCATCGGGATCTTGCAGTTCGTAGACGTCATTGTTGTGGTCTTGGCAGTTTTGGCATAGATTGGGACTGGGCTTTAGGCCTTCAGTTACATAACGCCAAACAGTGTAACGGATTGCTGGGTTAACCACAGCTGCCTTGAAAGCCTTGAACGCAAGAAAGGCGTTGACCGCGTTCTGCATGTCATTGTCTTGGAATTTCTGAGATAACATAGCTTTTCCCGTTCATGCTTAGCTGTCTTTGAGAAGCCTTTAGTTCAGGAGAAGGCTGAGATGCAACGCTTTTGCTGACGGCGTCGGCAGGCATTGCTTGGCCGTAACTTTGACGCATCGTTGCCAAATTCCCCCAGACTTCTTCAGGCAAACCAAGTTTAGCTCGGGCTTCTAGATCTCCGGTTAGGCCCGCTTGGAAGAGTGCAATTTGTTGATCAACCAAAACGTCTGCTGCAGGCTCCCAGATCGGTCGCCACTTTACCTTTGGAATCTTATCCGAAGTAATGAACGATCCTGGAAAGTCGCCTTGCAGGATAGCTGGGAACAATTCAGTTTCGTAAGTGTACTTTATGTGTTCCTGTCGCATGCGAAGGCGAGTGACAAATTCCTGCATAACTATGTCAGCGGTTGATCTGTTTGCGTTTTCAATTTCTCCTAAAAACAATTTAGGAACGCCTAACTGTGCGTTACGTTGAGTTAGCAGATAGTTTAGCCACCATTCAACCCGTAAGCCCCTTGTCATGCTGTCGATGGGTATGGGGTTGACGTCGTGTTTGAATGCGAGGTCGGTGCCTTGTTGGCGTTCTGCCATGCCATCGATGAAATTCTGCAGTTTAGTGTCTGACCATTCGGCTTTTTCTGTGCCGCATTGATAGGCAAGTATTGGTTTAGTGTAGATTTTCATTATGGTTGCCATGTCATGCTGGAAATCATCTGTTAGAGCCTGAATCAGCAGGGTGCTTCTTAGCAGGCTGACACCGTAGGCACTGTTGTATCTGCCTGAACCTTGATTGTGCAGTGTCCGCAGTATGTCTTGGGGCTCAAAAATTGCTGGAGGCACAGACAATAGTTGGATGTAGCCGAAAACGTTCATGTAAGCGTCGCGACGAATCCTAACATAAAGAGGATCTAGAGGCTTGAGCCATTCGACCCGTTGATTATCTTCATCTCGGCAGAGCTCGGTTATGCTAAAGCCGTTAACCAAAGCATTATTTTCTTGAATACGGGCAACAGAGGGAACGTTATGGGAATCCAGCCACTCGCTCAGATAATCATTGAATGTGGAGTTGCCGCCTTCCAGCTCGAGCCAATTGCTAACGGTCAAGTTGACGCGAACGTCCACTGAGGCTGCAATGTATGGGTTGTACTCGTAGAGGGCTTGCAGTTTTGGCAGATCATCAACCGGTGTGATTCCCCAAATTCTATCATACAAGCTGCTGTAAGGCGGAGTAACAAAGCCTATTCCCGCGCTCTTCAGAGTGTACCTGCTGAGGTATTCTTGCAGAACCGCATCCCGACTGGACCTGAACGGGATCTCCTGCTCAATTTGCTGCTTAGCCGTATCCTCTGCTACATTTCGCATGGGGTTTGGCAACGAATCGGTTCGTTGGGCAGGAAGTATTTTGCTTGCAACCTGACCAAAAGCGGATCTAAAGTTTACCATTTACTAAGTACACCATTAATGTCTGTTCGGGAACGCAATTCCCACGCCTGACGATGGCGAGGGTGAACGTTTTAGTTGCCAAGCTGCTAATGCGAGAGCGATAACTGCGTCGTCATGGTAGCCTTCGGGTGCTCCATACTGCACGTTGCCGCTTCGGGTAGTCTTGTACCCGTACAGCTTGAGCTCGTTAATCAAAACTGGAATCGGCGGGATCGTGAGCTGGTGGTTTTCAATCATTATGCTGAGGTTTTCGATGAGGTCTTTTTTTGTGGCGTTTGTGAATTTGTAGCCGTCCACATGCACTTTCTCTCTGCAGAGTTCGTCTTCGATTGGATCGCCAACTCCGGTGCTGTCAATTAGCAAACGGGCATCATAGTTCTGGGATAGTTGAACGATGCGTTTTCTTTGAAATACCCAATCCAATTGATTGAATCTGTCAAAAGCGCACAAGTGACCATCTATGTCCAAAACTATTAGGACGGTGAAATCCTCTAGCTTTGCAAGGTCGGCGCCCATGACGTACTTCTTATTTTGCTGCGGGAGTTCAAAGCCGCCTACCACAATGCGGTCAACTCCTCGGAATACACTGCCGACGTCTTCTAAGAACTGTGCCAGCACCTCTTGACGATAAGCCAACTCAGGCATATCCCGAGCAAAAGAAGCAATTTCGGCTGGATCCAAGTACGGGTTACTTGCACTTGGAAAGCTCCAACTATTGTAATCAGTCTGTTTAGGGTCCTGCCCACGAGTCCAAAGCTGAAAATACCAATTATGCCCTCTAGGCGTGCCCGTGAAGAAGGCTATGCCTTTCTCATCCATCAAAGCAGGCCTAAGGGCAAGAGTCCACGCTTCTTCAGCAATTTGTGCGCCCTCATCAACCCAAAGAACCTTCAAACCTTGGCTACGAAGTGAATCTGGGTTGTCTGCGCTCTTAAACCAAACATGCCTATTTCCCGAGAGAATGACGTGACGGTCTGCACGATGGATTTCCTCGATTAATTCGCCAGGGCAATAATTGAAGAACTCGCTCCATTGCCGCTGAGTATGCCAATAAGTGGGAGCAACTGCGAAGCCGACGATTCCTAATTTTTCTTTTCCTTCGCCTTGCTGCCACATCTGCCTTATGAATTCGTTTGCGCCCGCGACGGTTTTGCCCCAGCGTCGCCCGCAGTTGAGCACTCGGAACCTAGCGGTACAGTAGTGGAATTGGCATTGTCCTGGATGAGGTTTGTATCTGATGCGTATTGTTTTTTGCATACTTCGGGATCTTCCCATTTGATGCGTGTTTCTTCAGTTTGATTTTGTTCAGTTGGTTTGGCACCGCTAAGTTGGGCTGATTCGACGTTTATTTGGCGCATAAGATTCAAAGCTGCGATTCTTGCGCGGTCGCTTTTGGCTTGGGTGTACATGAAGCTGGCTTTGCGGTAGAGTTGCTCATGGCGATTCTGCACCTTTAGCAGCTGCTTGGCAAGTTCCTGCAAAATAGGCTGCCACTCGGGCTTAGTGGCAAAATCATTGTAAGCTGTACTCCTAGAACAGCCAAATTTCGCCATAAGCTCTTGGACTATTTCATGGGTGTTTAACCCATTTCCTTCGCCCTTTAGCAATTCTAAGCGTCTTTCAAGCGTATGTAGCTGCATAAAATCTTCACTTTTCCAAGGTTTCTGGAATTTTGCGTCGATATTTTAGAGAGACCGTTAAGCGACATCGGCTATTCGAATGCACCAGTTCCCGATTTATTCGAGTATCCCCTTTTCCGTGGCTTCCGTGACCAACACGCTTGATTATCCAGTTACCCAAGTTTCCCCTTACTAGCTGAGGATTGCTTGTAACCAGATAAAACGGCAATTTACTCTGAGAGGTGTAGAGCTCAGCCATGAAATTCAGCAGGCGTTTTCCGATTCCGATGCCCTGATAATCAGGCAAGACCACAAGACGGCTTACACGATAATAATTTGCCAACATATGCACATGGGCAACTGCAATGAAGGCGACAGGTTTTTGCTGATATAGTGCAACGTAACATTTGACGCCGGCGCCAAGCTTGCCGTTTAGATAGTGATATTGCCTAAAGACCTGCCACATGGAATTGCTGCATTTATGAACTGAGATGTCAATTGTTGGGTGGCTAACTTTTTTTTTATAAACTCCATAGCGTCGGTGCAGAACACCCAATCAGGCTCCAACCAATCAATAACGTCGTAGTGGCATGTGACTGCTATGAATTTCTTGCTTGTCCTGCGAACTGCTTTGCTTATGGCGTAAGCGCTGACCTTTGCGATTTCCCTATCTACAACGCTTGTAAACTCATCAAAAACAATTAGATCCTGATCTAAACTGAGCGCCCTTGCAATATCTACCCGCATCTTTTCGCCCTGACTTAGCGCCTCATAGTTTTTGAGCCAATCGGGAGGCGAAGCAAAGCCGACGCTGCAAAGGTTTTTTGTTATCTCATTTACTTGAAGACTTGTTGGGAAATCATCCAAAATCGACTCATGTGAATAGTCAAAGCCTTTGATGTAGCTTTGAGGAAAAAGCGTTTTAGCAATGCTGGTTTTGCCTGTTCCACTCCGACCGACAATAATTCCGATTTGCCATGCCTCGCCCTCTATCGGAATCTCACCCACAAAATGCTTCTCCATCTTGCAATCTGTCAGGGTAAAACTTCCTATGACTGATTGAGCGCGAAAACTCTCCGGCTTAGTCCAGGTTTTTACAAACTCAAAACGCGGCATTTGTACCCTTCACCAATTAGTTTGTTATAGACAGCCTCTTGATGGACCTCATCTTCGCATTCAATTACCACTTCAAAAGATTCGACAAAGTTAATGCCTTTTTCTTCTTGACCCAAAGCATTAGTTAACTTGTCGTCCGAGAGCATTAGCAGATATTTGAGATCATCTTCTTTTCCAGCTTCAATAATGCGTTCGTACTCTGCAAGGTCAAGCTCTTTTTGATGTTCACCTTTGAGCTTGTTTAAAACTTGCCTTAGTAGTCGACGATCCACATCTTCAACTGGTAAGCGTATAATGGAAACTTCAGTCATGCCCAGGGCTTTTGCGGCTATGTAGCGCTGTTCACCGTCAGCAATTAAGAGATCCTTGTTAGTTATGATGGGAACGATAAAACCCCACTTCTTAATAGAAGCTTTAAGCCGCTCCAACTGGTCTTTGCTCATCTTGTTTGGGTTTTGCCCATCAGTTTTAATCGCGCTTACCGCTACGGTTTCAGCGGCTGGAATAATAATCGACATTACTTGATCACGAACCTCTCAAACAAGATTAAGACAAGACTAACCAATCCAACAAGGCTGGTGCTGCCTAAAGCGATCAAGATTTTCTGAGTAACTTCAAGCTGATGCACCTTGGCAACCAACCCAGATTGAAAGTCCTCTCCCACTAGAGCATTTTCTATTCGATTAACTTGCGCCGTATTAGTGTGAATTGCCGTTATGTATGGGCAAGTCGGGTTCTTGTTAGCATCCGGACAAACTTTGCCCATTTGTGTTTCATCTTCGCTTGTCTCCAAAAGCATCGCCTCGAAAGCACTGATTACATTTCTATTGACTGGAAAGCTCCTTCGCCTTGAGGATTAGTAAGAACCAGCCCACGTTCTACAATAGGCACAGCCTCGGGCACGGGCTCCCCAAACTTTAACGCTAAGTGAAAAGCCACATCATCAACCGAGACCAAACAAACAGACTCTCCTTTAAGCCTATCAAAGAAAGCTTGTTCTCGAATAAACTGACGAGAATCTTTCAATTGAATCCGAAATTCTTGAGATTTAGGGTTTCTTCTGCCTCGTTTATGTGTCATACTATAAAACCGCGCACCGCAACTTTTGGATGAAAGGGGCGGATAGAGAATAGCCTGGAGCAAGTGCTCCCCCGCCTAAATTTCTGCGCAAAAGATATAACATCTATCTTAAAAAACTACCGATTGCTGCTAAAGCGACTTTAAAGCTGTTAGGCACTGAAAGAATGGATGTTCTGTTAACGCAATTAGACTTTCTAATGATGGACTTAACATATTTTGATTTTGTTCATGCCTATCTTAAGGAAGTGAAGGAGACAATCGATCGGCCATGAGTTTGTATTTTGCTTGCTCTATGCTTTTTCAGTTGCACGCAAATAGTTATCGTAGTTACCAAGATTAGAATTGCGATACTGATAGTTGCTGAAGAGAACTCTGGTGCAGAGGGTGCTAGCGATGATGGGGCTGAGGGTGTGCCAAAAGCGTAAATGGTCCCGTTTGTGGATTGAGCATAGACTACTCCGTTTGCGTAAGCAGGCGAAGATAAAATCTCTCCTGTCTGATTGGAGTTCCAGAGCCAACTACCATCAGTAGCGTTGAAAGCGAAAAGGTTGTTGGTGCTGCCAACGTATAAAACGTCGCCCACCACTATTGGGAAAGGTTCGCAGTCAGTTGTGCTTGAACTCCACAGTTGCACCCCCGTCTCGGCGTTTAAAGCTTCAATCGCTCCGTTGGGGTAATAACTTAAAACATAAACCACATTGTTGGCGAACGCAACAGATGCTCCATCGTTTACCTTGACAAGTATGTTGCTGTTGCTCCAGACTTTTTGTCCGTTAGTCGCGTTTAAGGCATACAGGTCTCCATATGATGACGGAATATAGACTATATCATTGCCAACGGTGGGAGGCGACTCAACCCAGCCTTCTGTAGTGTAAACCCAGAGTTGACTGCCGTCTGTGGCGTTTAAGCCATAGAGGTTGCCGGCTAATCCGTTGTTTGAGCCAATGTACACAACGCCGTTAACAACTGCTGGAGACGAGTAAATACCTTCAGGGTCAAGGGGAATAAATTGCACGTTGACACTGTAATTCCAGAGCATCAGACCGCTATTAGCGTTAAAGGCGTAAACAGTGTGGCTGCCTGCAAAGTAAACCACGCCATCAACAATTGTGGGAGAGGAATTTATCCAATCAGTGGTGAAACTCCAGATTTTTTCGCCGTTAGTTGCATTTAAAGCGTTAAAGTCGCCGCCAATTGAGCCCACGTACACGATTCCATTGGCAACGGCAGGTGAAGAATCAACCGCACCTCCAGTGCTGTAGTTCCATAGCTTGATGCCGTCTGTTGCGTTTAAGGCATAGAGGTTGCCGTTAGAAGAACCTATGTATAATATGTCGTTGGCAACTGCTGGGGAAGATGCGCCAGCGAACGCGCCAGTAGTGGGGTAGCTCCAAAGCAGGTTGGGAGTAATCAATGTGCCGCTGGATACGTATCCAGTATGTGACGGGTCAGCGCCAAGCATAGTCCAACCTGATTGCCCGTTTGTTTGCCCACTGACCGTTGAAACCAATAATCCGCCAATAATCATAGCAATTAAAATTGGAGCCAAGGCGGTTTTAGTCTTCAATTATGCCCCATCTCTAACTTTAACTGCGGTACTTCGTATATTTTAAGTTATTCTTATTTTGTTACTTATGAAATCTATTGAAAATTTTCTGCAGTGCCTGACTATCGGTAAACCAGATAATCTAACATTCAAGAGTATGATAAGCCCTTTTAGCGTTAGGGTAAAGGACAGGTATTCTCCTTCAGCTCTAAAAAATAATAGACGTAAAAAAGCCGAATAAGGACTAAAATAGAAGAAAAAAGAGAGAATATGGTATTTTTGAGGGACATTGATATGCCGCAAAGCATAGTGAACTAGTTGATGTTAATGCCCGAGTCACCGTACACTTCCATCATACCAGGGTAGTCATAAGTCATTGACACGCCATAACCCCCAGGCCAAAATGTACCGTAAAATGGCAAAGGACTGCTGTCATACGAGCAACCAAAGACTTGATTTGAAGCATCATTTAACGCCTGATTAACAGTGTCACCGCATATTACGTAATAATAGAACCACTCTATCCAGTAGCCTGCAACTTGTGAGTATCCATAGAAACTAGCATAACTTATTGAAGGAGATTCGCCTAGAAAGCCTATGAAACAATGACCACTGGAATCCGAACCGTACCATGATAAGCTGTTAGCAGATGTGCCAGTCCAAGCATTTGCAAAATTCTGATAGTAAGTGTAATACCAACCATCATCAGTCGGTGTAGCTGTTCCAGCCGTCTGACATGTCCACATCATGGTGAAGGAATTCGTCGTCATACCATCAGTGTAATAGGCAATACTCGGGTTACCATTCGAGTAAACATTACTGCCAGAGTCGTCAGCGTACTCATACGGGCTTCCTCCAGGACCAAAATGAAAGACCACGACATTACCGTAATAATAATCGTCATACATAGCATTATTGTATATGGCTTGATAGTTGGTTCCGCTTCCTTCATTGTTTGCTACAGTCGTTCCAGAATCATAATCTGCATAAAGCGTTTGAACATAGCTTTGTATATCAGTTGCATATGTATTCTCAGCACTTTGAAAAGAGGTGTTATCTTCACCTGAGGGGTAATAGTCTATAGGTGCGTACAATTCCAATTTTAGACGCCCTAGAGTTTGTGCCTTAACATTTGGAATTATCGCAATAAGTCCTATGGGTAAAATTACTAGACAGAGCACACCTAATATTCGTTTATAGTGATTTATTTTCCAAAGTCGCTTGAAACCTGTGAGTCTGTTCTTATCGCTCTTGAGATACCCCACGGTTGTTGCTGACAGGCTTGCTGCAATAATGGGTAAAGTAATCAGCGCTAGTGTCAAAGTAGGCATTTGGTTGGTTTTTGACTGAATTGCTGAATCAGTTGAGGAAGATACCGAACTATTGTCAGGCAAGACAGCCTGGTTAAATATTATCGGTTCAACCGAACTTACATTTCCAGTGTCTGCCCAAACACATATGTTAAGTCCCGTCACGCTCCCAGGATACACTTGGTCAAAGCCTACGCCAACATACCAAGCGGGATACAGTACGTATGGATTATTTCCCCGCGTGGTTTGTTGAGGCGTTTGTACAGCATAGTTAATGTATTCTAGTGTGACGTCGAAAACTTCTGCTACTTTAAAACCTGTCACTGTATAATTGATTCCATTAGAGTTCTGTGCTGTATACGAGAAATTGTTTGCTGCCTGTAATGCTGTTGTTATTGCTTCTGGGCTGGATAGCGTGGGTACGCCCACTGTTTGGTAGATTTGCCAATTATCAAGGAAGCTCTCCAAATATCCATTGTAGTATGTTAAGACTACGTCCTTCATTGGTGCAGGGGTGTCATTGTTATCTACATATGTCCAGACTAGGTCTTGCTCATTTTGATTGCCAAAGATAGATACCTGTAACTTGATATTTCCCGTTGTTTCCGTCGCATTTGTATTAGGTGAGACATTGTTTATCATTGAACTTAATGATCCATAAAATGAGTTGCTAGTGTAACTTTGGTATCGTTGAAGGAATCCCTGAGCCATAACGAGAGTATTTGTTGCTGGCTGATTAAGGGCGGGAGAACCGACGTAATTACCTAGAGAAATTTGGTTGAGACTGCCATCTATAAATGTGACTCTTGCTCTTGCATTGCTATGGGCAGATGTTAAATTGAATATTAAATCATCTTGAGAAAGACTAGAAATAGGCGTCGTGGTTGCTGGAAGATTTATAGTTGTTGGTGGTGTGGGAACTGGATGCGCTGCATTGTTGCTATCTGAAACTAAACTCGCTGTGTAAACATTCATGTCAAATCCAACCACATTGCCCAAAATGCCTATTGCTTGTTGGCTGTTAGTTGTTACCGCAGCATGTGCCATTGGAGATAGAGTAACTCCAACAGAAATCATTAAACCTGCAAGAAGAACTGCTATTAAAAAAAGTCTTTTAGGTTTTTTAGTCATTTTCTTATACCTCCTTTATTTATTGGGTTTTTCATGACTGTTCTCTTTCTGCCCTTCCCTTAGGGCTAGGCGGTGACACGCCTCCGAAACAATCAGTCTCGGCATCGTCAGCGCCCTTCACCCAAAATAAATGTGATAGCGCTTCAAACGACAATGCGTATATGTTATCACTAAGCTTATACGGTTTATTGCTACTTACTAATATTAGTAATAATACGATTAATATTCCTATTCCTATTCCGAATAGTTTTAGGAATAAAGATGTTGAACAGAATGCTGTTCGGATTCCAAAAATCTAGTCATGATAAAACGCAGAAATTGTTCAAATAACGTTGAGGTTTTGCATTTGTGTCGAACGCCAAATTTTTACAGCTTTAATTTCGTCAGGTTCTTAAGCAGCCCACGTTTGGTAACCTTTAGGTGGTTTTGGTTTTGAATTTGGATTTGCAGCCGACTATTCAAAATAGAACTCTTAGGGCTTTTTTGGATCTTGCTGTGCTGTGCCAACTGTCGCACCGGCCTATGACTTGTTATGAGATTAACAAATCTTTTGTTGAGAAGTTTGGAATTATGATCGCTCCAAGTACTATTTACTTGACGTTGGGTTCCATGGAAAGTAAGGTGAAGTAAAATGCGCTCGCAATAGAAATGGAAGGGTTTACAGTTTAACTGAAAAAGGCAGAAAAGTAACCGATAATATGAACTCTATAATTGAGGAAATCCACCGATTCTCGACAATCTTGCTTGGCGCCAAATGCTGACTTACTAAATGGTCAGAAGCTTAAAATGCGGAACCGCCAAGGCAAGACAGTTCATCTTTTGTTTTGCTCCAAGCTTCAACTGCAAAACTTGTTAACGCCCAATGCCAGCCTCTCTGTTCCGCAACCTTTTCCCCAAATTCCTTCTCTAAACGTTTGTTCATTCGCAATATTCGGCGACTAACTTGGTAACGTGTAACCTTAAACCTCTCAAGCTTAATGGCTAAATCCTTTGGCAACAAACCAAGACTACCAGCCTCAAAGAGTAAACGCAGAATCTCCCGGTCAATCTCATCCTCACAAGCAATCCGCTCGATGAGTGACTGTTCAAAATTGAAGGAATCCTTCAGACCTGCAAAGATTGAGCGTAGCATAAGCTTAACCTCTTCAACCTCGGCCAAAGTCTGCTTGAGGAGCTGCTGATTATACTTCAAACGTCCAATCTTATCGCTTTGACTACGCTTCTTTTTGGCGCTCTGAACAGGTTTTTCATCGGTCTCCATATCAGAATGCACACTCCAAGAATTCTTGTCCATCAACACATGGCAAAATTGACAGCGGGTAATCAGGACCAACTAATTGCAGAAAAGTGACTTGTGAAAAGCATGGACTTTTCCCATGCAGCACCATGAACG